>JAESFK010000030.1_pt1 | contig 295766 bp, 264 predicted proteins | sample 9269391 | NCBI WGS metagenome assembly JAESFK01 (sample SAMN14506231, study PRJNA617097) | algae metagenome | isolation source: Drouetiella hepatica UHER 2000/2452 and co-occurring heterotrophs from... | place: Slovakia: Slovak Paradise National Park, Hrabusice, Kosice Region | collected... | reverse complement strand
CCGACCACAGTCGCTCTAGGCGATCTGACAAGCGATCTAGATCAAGGTTGCAATTCGGTAGCAGATCGCGTGCCAATGTAGTTGTCGCCAGTCATCTCACGATGCCTATGTAATTGTCGCGCGATAGAAATGCTTGTTTGCCCCGATGACGTTTGCAGGGGCTTGCAACCGAGATTTGTTTGAGATGTGGTTGGCAGAGTGTTTAGTGCCTCAGTTGAAACCAGGGGATGTCATTGTGATTGACAACGCCAGTTTTCATCATTCTCAGAGCATTGAGGAGATTGTCGCTCAAGCCGGATGTGAGATTTGGTATCTACCACCGTACTCTCCTGACCTCAACCAGATTGAACACTGGTGGAGCGTACTAAAGAACTGGATGCGACAGCGATGGGATGAGTTTGATACCTTTCGGGATTGCGTTGATGCTGCTTTCAAAGAATGTCCTAACGTACATGCGTAGCGCTATATCGAACTGGATGCTGAGCAGATGGTGCAATCTTACAAAGCCAGGTTTCAAATTGAATTTATTTTTAGAGATGCCAAGCAATTTACCGGACTGTGTGATGCTCAAACTCGCGACCCCAAAAGATTAGAGTTTCACTTCAATGCCTCTTTGACTGCCTTAAATCTTGCCAAGTATGATACCCAATCTCGGTCTTTGCAGCCTGAAACTCAATCCCAGCCCATTCCCTTTTCCATGTGCAACTATAAACGTCTAGCTTTCAATGACCATCTGCTGTCGCGATTTATCTCAATGTTAGACTTGAACCCGACTTTGATTAAATCCCATCCCAACTACCCAACCCTGCTTTCCTACGGCATCATAGCCCCTTAATTCTGTCCGAACCATTGTTATAGGTAACTTTGAGCAATGGGAGTCATGATTTCACAGCGCTGCTGTGGCAATTCCATTTCACCATGGTTCTATTCACCGTTATTCATTCAGAGTCTACACACGATGACGACTAACCTTAACCAGACAACCTTTCCCAGCAATGCCCAAAAAGAAGTGATGCAGGCGATCGCCACACTGGGACAAAAGCTACCTTTTCTGATTAATCTGTCTCAAGATGAGCGGAGATCGCTACCTAGAATGGGCGATAAAACCCGCGTCTTCATTCAAAAAACCATGGAGGTCGCGAATCAAAACAGCGATTTCTTGCCTCGTTCGTTTGAAGTCGCCAACATGCAGCGAGAGGTAGAGCTGTATGAAGAACTGTATCCGATTTTACTGGCGATCGCAAAGCTCCATGAACTTGTGGAGGATACCTACATGACCGCAGGGAACGAAGCCTATACTTCAGCTCGTACTGTCTATAGTTCTGCAAAAGTGAACGGTCGCGGAATTGGCGTTGATGCCGTGGTGGATGATTTAGGGAGACGGTTTAGCCGCAAGCCTCGCAAGTCCTCACCTGAGTCAAAATCAGCACCCTAGAATTTGCAAGGAGCGTAAGCGGCTTGCTCATGTTCAAAGCAGCACAAACTATACTTTATATTCAGTAACGCCTAATTTTTTGTATCGGTATTTAAGGATTTTTTGTCGCGCGGGCAAAGTCTGCGCGACAAAAATTACTACTTCAAAAGAATTTGCCTTTCATCTCCGGATCGATCGCTCTCATCTAGTAAATATGAAAGGTTAGAAGCAGCAGGGGTCGCAGTATAGTTGAAACTTGTATTGTTTACTTCTTACATCAGCGTGTAGTGCATTCCACAGACTGTATTGAGAGTTTCAGGGACATGTTGCACTGCTGAAACCCGCTAAAAAACAAAGGTGTAAAATCTGAGATTGGTTCATTAGTTTGTAATTCTTAGTGCTTACAGTGAGCCAAAAAAGGAAGCGGTTCGGGTAGAAATTGGCACTTTTCAAGTCTTTTCTCAGGTAAGAGCTTTTTTCAAACTGGGTAGATCGCAAACCAATGCTCACGCTGGAAATACTCGTGTCTGATCCCCCTAAATCCCCGCGCTATCGCACCGCTGCGCTAGAAAAAAGGGGAACTTTGAGTTCTGAAGCCCCCTTTTTAAAAGGGTTGGGGGATCGAGTGTAAGAGGATATCTGAAAAGTATCAAATGTTCTGTATTCGCCCCTCAACCCCCCAATTCTGGGGGACTTTCGTTCGCTTGCGTGTGCGCAGCACGTAGCCAGTTCCTATTCAAAGTCCCCCAGAATTGGGGGATTTAGGCGGCGGTTTGGGTAGCAAATTACACTTCTCAGACATCCTCTAAGCTTTGCGATCTACTGAAACTGGGTAGCTAACTTTGAAAAAATAAGCAACCCTGTTGAAGTTCATAGAATTTGTAGTGCGAGGGTCTGGCTCCCGTTCAGTCGTAGGTAAGACCTTCGCACGATGGAAAAATCTGACTAAGAAACAATTAAATTAAGGTGTGCTTCTCCCACTCAATTAACCACTAATTGCCAGGAGTAGAGGGTTGAAGCTGCACACGATCACATCTCTGTTGCCCTATCTGATGGAGACTGCCGAGATCATTGAACAGGAAAACGGTATTTATAGCTGCCCGATCGCCCACTTTACAGTCGGCATGCAGGCAAATAGCTACTTATTTGGACATCCCATCTGGGGAGAAGAGTACTTTAAACGAACACATCGCAGTGAAACTTTCCGATTGCGCTGGCAAAAAGCCTGTGGCAGTTGGGATCAAAAAATTGTTGTGGATATCGGCTGTGGCCCTGGCAATGTCTATGCCACAGTCGGCGGGTCGCCTAGCTTGCTGATCGGGATTGATATTGCCCAAGGTGCTTTAGAAAAGGCACAACAGGTTGGCTATCTGCCGCTGCTTGCCGATGCCCATCACCTGCCCTTGATTGATAGCTTTGCCGATCTCGTCATTGCCAATGCGACGATTCATCACTGCGATGACATGGCGCAAGTTTTGGCAGAGGCAGCTCGCCTTGTCCGACCTGGAGGTCTACTCGTCACCGATAAAGATCCGCAGGCGAGTGCCTGGAAACTTCGAGGGTTAGGGTTAGTGGGACAGAAGATCCAATGGCATCCCGTCTATCGGCGTATGACGGGCAGGTTGCACACTACCGCCGATGAAGCCCGCGCGCGTCTGGCGACAGAACTCCATAATAATCAGCCTGGAGAAGGCATTACGCCCGAACTTTACCATCAGGTTCTAGAACCCCTCGGCTTTGAGGTGAAGCTCTTTCCCCATAATCACCATACAGGCGCAGAAGTGCTGGAGGGCGATCATGGGCGATCGCCCTGGAGAGTCAGGTTGTGTCAACGGCTCTCTGGCATTGATCCCAATACCAAAGAAGCAGCTCAGTCCATTATGTGCGTTGCTACACGCCACTGCCGTTGATTTTTTTGAAGGGGGCATCCCCCTTCAAAAAAATCTTCAAAAGCTATCCCTGATGAGAGCCTACCGATCGCCCAAAGCGGCGAATCAACAGGCGAATCACTTCTCTAGAATCAGGAATCGGCTGAGGCGGACTCCAGGACGTGACCTCGGCAAAGCCCCGCTGATAAAGGTCATAAATGACGCTGCTGGTATCTTCTGGGGTGCCCAGCAAGATAATCCGCACTTTGGCGGGAGTATGGGCGATCGCTTCGTCAGTTTGGGTGAGAGCCGCGATAAAGTCTTGAAGCATAAGGGTTTCTCCTGTTTTTGGGTAGTTGAGGAAAACCCAAAAACCTAGCCACCTTGCCATAACAAAGCAGGGTGGCTAAGAGGAGTGTTAAAATCCATCGTTAGCCAGCCGAACTGCGTTCTCAGTTTGGGCCGGTTAGCCACTCATTGCTGTTGGTAGCAGCTTTGAGTGGCGACTAGGTTTTTGAGCGGAGGGGCAGAGGACGCAACAACTGCCTATAAGTAAGCGAGATTAGCGGAATTTGCGATCGGAGTCAAGAGGCAATTTTAGGGCAAATTCTAAGGCGAATGCAGGATGGGGCGATCGATGAAACAGCTCAAGTATTGGAAGATCGATTCATCAGCTCTTCATTGAAAACTTCAGGATGATTCTAGTTCCTTCAGTAGGAATAGATCAGGACTCAAGCACTGGAAATGGCTTTTAGCTTGTCGCTGTCATCTAGTTTCCAGCAAATACTTATTTCTTAGTTTGCAACAGCACTATGGTTTCTCTACAGACATCTGTTATCCGGTTGACTGACGCGAGTCTTAATCAAGCTTCCTCCAGACTCTACACTACTACCGTGCCGTCGGTAAGTGGGCTGCGGATTGGTTTTGACTTTTACGCTTATGGCGGTACTGGTGCTGATGGTATCAGCTTTTTTCTCGTTGATGGGAAACAGCTAATGCCCCTAGCAGGCGGCTCTGGTGGTTCACTCGGATACGGAGGTACGCCAGATGGCTATTTAGGTATTGGCTTTGACGCGTTTGGCAAATTTGCTGGTACTACGGGCGGATACTCCGGCGGTAGAGGGTTTACTCCAGATGCTATTACCGTCCGAGGTAGCGCTGCCACAAACTATGAATACCTGACTGGAACAGACACTTTACCCGTTAGCCTAGACAATCCAGGTGCAGGCGCAACTCGTAACGACTCGCGTCGTCGAGCAGAAGTTATCCTATCGCCAGAAGGTTCACTGACTGTTCAGGTAGACCTCAACGATAACGGCACTTTTACCGATCCCGGTGAACTTGCCATCAACCCATTCAACGTGATTCAGAAAAACGGTTCATTACCTGCATCCTTTAGGTTTGGCTTCGCTGCTGCAACAGGTGCTCTAACGAACATCCACGAAGTAGGTAACTTTAGCGTCACGACCTTTGACGGCACACCCATTCCTGGCATCTTTGAGGGCGACTTTATTACAACTGGCGGCAGCGACAACGCTACGCCAGCAGTTGGCAGAGACGAGAACCAAGTCACAGGTAGCAAAAGTGCCGATACTTTTATCTTTTCAGGTGCAACCAAACGTTCAGCATTGAGAACTTCCACCATTCGATCGCTCGATCGCATCACAGACTTTAACTTCAACGAAGGCGATCGCTTCAAGTTAGATTATGACAATAACCTCAACACGATCGAACGTCCCAAACGTGTCTATAACGCTGGGCGTGTAAAGGGAAAAAATCTGCAAGATGCCCTCAAAACCGCATATGCCGATAAGCTCACCCGCAAAAAAGGCAGTCAATCGCTGAAAGCAGATGAATCAATCTTTTTCCGCCTTGGCAGCCGGACATTCTTTGCAGTGAATGATGACAAAGCGACTTTCTCTTCGAGAAATGATTTAGTCGCTGAGGTGACGGGAATTCAGTTTAAGCCTGGTGATGCGAAACCAGGAGCGTTAGCAATCCGCAACTACTTCATCTAAAAGATTTTCATCGACGAACGTCGCTGACACTTCAGCATTTCTTGCTTCTGCTAACTCATGCATAGGTTTTGCTCAAGAGGCGATCGGTTTTACCTAAGTCGCAAGGGATATTCTCTCTCCGTGGTCGATCAGGTTTACAATGCCACCTTGCAATCTGAGCAAGCTCTTGCCGATCTCTCCGAGCATATGTTGCTGGGCGTTGCCACCAAGTATCAAGAGCAGCGACGAGTAGAAATGGCAGACGGCGTTCGCAAAACGGATGCTGCTATCTTAGAGCAGCCTCTTGAAATGAACAGCAGGAGGCGATCGCGGATACTGTAGTCTACCAGTGCTGAAATGATAACAGAGCGATCGCACGAATTAGGCAACCTGCCGATCGGCTCGGTAATGCAATCAGAGCAATTCTATGGCTTCAATATCGAGTAATTATGCTGTTTGATCGCTAAGTAGTCATATATTCACTTCTAAAACCAAACATAACAAAAAAAAGGGCATAAGCATTGCTCACGCCCAAGCCCCCTATTGAACCTGAAAACACCTGTCAAAGAGTATTTTGCGGTATGCCCCTATCTTTGCAAGATTGGAAACAATAAACTTCTGCCTACAGGCATAAATAACGCGATGTGCAACTCATCGACCCTCATCCCAACCTTCATCCCTAGGGAGGAGGGCTTTCAGACATTTCCGGTTCCTTCTCCTGCTGGGAGGCTAGGGTGAGGGCTGCCTTTACAGTGCTTTAGGAAAGTTGCACATCGCGTATAAATGTCCAATCCCTACAAATCTGACTCCTGTAAACCTATGCTTCAGCGACCTTGTCCTTAAAGAGCTTGCCAGCGGAAAATACGGGCACAGTAGTTTCGGGAATGGTCATAGTCTCCCCTGTCCGAGGATTGCGCCCTTCCTTTGCCTGACGCTTGCGAGACTCGAAGGAGCCAAATCCAACCAGCGTCACTTTGTCTTCGGTGGCCACTGCTTCCATAACAGAGTCTAGAATGGCGGTCAAAATGGCATCTGCCTGCTTTTTGGTAACATCTGCATTTTCTGCGATTTTGTCTACCAGTTCACCTTTATTCATGAACCGAATTCCTCAAATTGTTTGCCGGAATTGTATCACAGGGATCTGAACATGACTCAACTCTTCATTGTTCATATATCGCTTCATGCCTGGTTAAGTGTGAGTTATTTTTTTAGAAGCCGCGCTGAGCGCGGCTTCTAAAAAAATAACTGTGGTTTATGCAATTGAAAATCGCTGTAATTTGGCGTTGCCGATCTCTGGGATGATTTTTGGGTTGAGTAGCACCCCGCGCCCCGCTCCAACCCAAAAAATAAGCGATGCCCATAATTTTTCATAATGAGTTTATCGTTGTGAGTTCATTGCCAAGACGACCGAAATAGCTCAAGAATGAGGCTATGCGCACTGATACGATCGCCGCTATTGCCACCGCCATTGTTCCTCAGCAGGGGAGCGTCGGCATTGTGCGGATTTCTGGCAGCGAGGCAATGGCGATCGCTCATACTCTCTTCCAGGCTCCCGGACAGCAGATTTGGGAAAGCCATCGCATTCTCTATGGGCATGTCCGCCATCCTGAGACTGGGCAGCTTGTCGATGAAGCTTTGCTGCTGCTCATGCTGGCTCCCCGCTCTTATACCCGTGAAGACGTGGTGGAGTTTCACTGTCATGGCGGCATTATGGCAGTACAGCAGGTGTTACAGCTTTGCCTAGAGCAGGGCGCAAGGTTGGCAGAACCGGGAGAATTCACGCTTCGGGCATTCCTCAACGGCAGACTAGACCTGACCCAGGCTGAGGGCGTTGCCGATTTGGTGGGGGCACAGTCTCCGCAGGCAGCGCAGATGGCTCTGGCGGGCATCCAAGGCAAGCTGGCTCAGCCGATTCGGCAGTTGCGATCGACCTGCTTAGAAATCTTGGCAGAGGTGGAGGCTCGGATTGACTTTGAGGACGACTTGCCGCCGCTGGACGCAGCCTGGGTGAAGATCCAGCTAGAGCAGGTCTTAGCGATGGTAGAGCAGGTTCTCGCGACCGCCGATCGCGGAGAGCTACTGCGATCGGGTCTGAAGGTGGCGATCGTCGGTCGCCCGAATGTGGGGAAGTCTAGCCTGCTGAATGCCTGGAGTCGCAGCGATCGCGCCATTGTCACCGATTTACCGGGCACAACGCGCGATGTGGTGGAATCGCAGCTTGTGGTCGGGGGCATTCCTGTACAGGTGCTAGATACGGCAGGAATTCGGGAGACTGCCGACCAAGTTGAAAAAATCGGCGTGGCGCGATCGCGAAATGTAGCCCAATCTGCCGATCTAGTGCTGCTGACGATCGATGCTCAGGCGGGATGGACAGAAGCAGACCAGGAGATTTATCAGCAGGTCAAACGTCCGCTGATTCTGGTGATCAACAAAATTGACTTGGTAGAAGCCCATGCGCCTCTGTTGAATGTTCAAGCGATCGCCGCCTTAAAAATTAGCCAAGTTGTCAAAACTGCGGCAGCACAAAATCAGGGCATTGACGAATTGGAACAGGCGATTTTGGCAAGCGTTGCAGCTAACAATCTGGAAGCCACTAACTTAGATTTGGCGATTAATCAGCGGCAGTCGGCAGCCTTGACCCGTGCCCAGATGGCTCTCGCTCAGGTGCAAAAGACGATCGCTCAACAACTGCCACTCGATTTTTGGACGATCGATCTCCGCGCTGCCATTCAGGCTTTGGGAGAAATCACGGGTGAAGAGGTGACTGAATCGGTACTTAATCAAATCTTTAGCCGATTCTGTATTGGAAAATAATGAGTATTAAGATTAACGCATCTAGCAACCGCGAAGCGCCCCATCAAAAATGTCCTGAGCAACCTGGCGACAGCCATATTGGGAAATAGCGGGTACTGAAAGTTGACATAACCGAAGACAAGCCCTTTAGAGAAGCTGCATCTCTCGTCGCATCCGTTCTGAACTGGTTTGCTGCAACAGTAAATCTAATTTCTCTTGCAGCAGCGAGAAGAAAAACTCAATTTCTCGACGCGCACTTTCCTGCAAATTTTCTGCCAGAGTCGGCGTAACGGCATAGGACTCTAAGGCGTTCTCTAGCAGGTCAAATACTTCAGTGAGCGGCGCACTTTTGTACTGAAATGCCGCCTGCGTGAGGATAGCTTTTGCTGACTCATCCAGCAGGGTTTCTGGCATTTGAGTAGGGTGAAGGGTTCGCTGCGCCAGTAGCTCTAATTCTGCAAAATCTAAATCCATGGTTCGATGCCTGTTGAATGCATGAGTTTCAAAGTTTACAGAGGCTTTTACTTACATGAATCAGCTTCCTGTTGAGTATTGCTCAGATACCCACAAAAGTCAGTAGGGTTCAGTAGTTAAAAATCGCTGTAGCGGTTGATGAACTGATATTTATGAAGCTAAGGCTTGCTATTTCCCTAACTGCGTGGACTCTTTCATAATGTCTTAAAATTCACCTCAAGATACACGAGTATTCGTACGGAGTATAAGTTGGTAGCGATCGCCGAATTGAGTGGTTTTACTGTCTAGCTGTTCGAGGTGCTACAGAAATTCACCTATGGCAGCCTGTGAGCAAGCTCATTAATCGTGATCAAGTGCATCCCTTCACGATTCTCTGCACAATATCAATCAACCCTAATGCTCCTCGATCGCCTTAATTCGCCCCGACTTCACCGCATCCTTCAGCGTTTTATGATCACGCTCAGTTTGATTAGCATAGGCAAGGGCAAACTCTGCGATCGCTCGGTCAAACTCATCGCTCTTGCCCAAGTAGCCGCTAATCATTGCCGGATCACCCGATCGGGCATGGGCCCGCGCTAACGCCCAACCACAGAGTGCCCCATAGGCGGTAAATTCCGAGGTCGAGAGTTTTTCAATATCTACCGAGGTCTTCATGTCGCGTAACTGCCGCACATAGAAATCATGACCGCGATCGCTCTTTGTCCAGCCCAAGAACATGTCGCTAGCCGCCTGCATTAGGCGCTGTCCAGCCACAATTCGCTGCCCCTGATTTTGGTAGGCGCTGCTGCCCACATACGGCTCTAGTACTGAAGTTCGCGCCTCCTTCATCTGCAAAAACAGCGGATCATTACCATCCGTCATTAGCAGCGCCACCACGCAACGGGTGCCCACGCTGCCCACGCCCACAACCTTAATGGCGATATCTACCAGGCGATAGCGATCGAGCAGCACATTCAGATCATCTCGCAGCGTTTCGCGATAGTGCTGATACACCGACTCTATCTCGTCCTCTAGCAAATCATCTGGCGGCAGATGGTACATCAACGGCGGGCTGTCAGTCATGCGCCACTGCCCATGCACGACTTCCGAGAGCTTGGGTAACGCCTGTGCTGAGGTGCGAGTGAGGGCTTTCGCCACCTGCTGCTCTACTCGCGTTAAATGTCCTGCACCCTCGGCAAACTCGCGCACCACCTTAGCATCAATCCGCGAATACCAGACCTCCAGCGGACTCATACGCGCATACTGGCCCATATGCTCTCGGTAGGATTGCACCGCCGATCGCGCCGCCTCCTGACCGTTTTTGTCCGACATCTTAACGGAACGAGCCGCCACCACAAAGCTCGCTGCCAGCCGCTTCACATCCCATTCCCAGGGAGCTGGGAGCGTTTCATCAAAGTCATTAACATCAAAAACCAGGTTACGTTCGGGCGTGGCAAAGCCGCCAAAGTTTAATAGATGGCAGTCGCCACAAGCCTGAACCCGCAGCCCGATCACGGGAGTCGTCGCCAGATCTGATGCCATGATCACCGCCGAGCCGCGCAGAAACGTGAAGGGAGATTTGACCATGCGACCGTAGCGAATTGGCACCAGATTCGGCAGCCTGCCCTGATTCGACTCTTCCAGCAAGGCGATCGGATCGGGGCGATCGTCCCCGGTTTTCCATTCTGCATGAGCCGATCGGGGCACTGTGTTCCGCAGCGCTTTTCCGGCAGAGAGGCGATCGGTCGGCGATAGATGTCTTTCCGATGAGGTTAAAGCTGAGGCTACGGTAGACCCTAATTTCTTAGCCATCGCTCATTCCTGCAAAATCGACGTTAGACAGAAAATTTTAATTTACCCGTCTGACCGATCGGGGCAGAAGCTGTAGAAAATTAACTTTTTGCAGGGTTTAGCCTACTCTGTTTACAGAAAGGGCTACTCTAACCCCAACACACTAGCCAACAGAGCCTTTTGCGCATGCATTCGGTTCTCCGCCTCATCCCAGATGCGAGACTGAGCACCCTCCATCACCGCCTCCGTGATTTCCTCGCCTCGATGTGCCGGAAGACAGTGAAGGACGATCGCCTTAGGATCAGCTGCTCCCAAAATCCGATCATTCACCTGATAGGTCTGAAATGCCTGCATTCTTCCCGCCGCCTCGCTCTCCTGCCCCATGCTTGCCCAAACATCCGTGTACAGCACCTGCACCCCCTCAGCCGCCGCCTCCGGATCGGTGAGAATTTCTACCTGAGCGCGATCGCCCCCAATTTCCCTCGCCCTTGCCACTACCGCCGCATCCGGCTCATAGCCTGGAGGTGTGGCAATCCGCACATTCATTCCAGTCAGGGCACAGCCAAGAATCAGGGAATTCGCCATATTATTGCCGTCCCCAATGTAGGTCAGCGTCAGCCCCTCCAGCGCTCCAAACTCCTCCAGAACCGTCTGCAAATCCGCCAGCACCTGACAGGGATGCTCCAGATCCGTCAGAGCATTGATCACCGGAATTTTGGCATAGCTGGCGAAGGTTTCTAGCTCCTGCTGCTCAAACGTGCGAATCGCCAGCACATCCAGATAGCGATCGAGCACCCTTGCCGTATCGATCGCAGCTTCCCCCCGCCCCACCTGCGTCACACTAGAATTGAGGTCAAGCACCTGCCCGCCCAACTGATACATCGCCACCGAGAAACTAACCCGCGTCCGAGTCGAAGCCTTACTAAACAGCAGCCCCAGCACCTTCACGCGATCGCATCGCAAATTAACCTTACCCGCCTTCATAGCAATTGCCAGTTCCAGCAGTTGCCGGACTTCCTCTGCACTCAGATCCGCCATACTCAGCAGATCTCGACCCTTCAACGACGCTACGCTCATTCAGATAGAATCCACTCAACGAACAACATTTTAGAAATGTTTTAGAACAGTATCAGATTGAGGATTGCCTAGTCAGTTCCGTGAGAACGATCATCAGGACGATTTTGCAGTAAGAGCTGTCTTGCAGCACAGAAAGCAAGGCAAAACCCAAACCCGTGCAACCCAACTAATGCGAAGCGCTGCCACCCCCTACCATTAACTCCTTCTGGAGGGGGTACTCCTTCGGAGAAGCAAGCTACGGGGGACGCAGCCGTCCCCTGATTCGGGGGTTTGGGGGTCGCCCCCAAGGATCGGGTTCTTCAGAAGCTCAAAATATGGTGGATTAGGTTTGGCAGGGGTGTAGCTCCCACCCAACCTAATTTGAAAGACATCCACTACGAATTCCTACAATGCCTCCCCCACAATCTGACTCGCCTCCGTCAAAATCTGACCCAAATGCGCCTCACTCTTAAAGCTCTCCGCATAAATTTTATAAACATTTTCTGTTCCCGAAGGACGAGCCGCAAACCAGCCATTCTCTGTCGTTACCTTTAACCCGCCGATCGCCGCATCATTTCCCGGAGCCTTAGTCAGCTTAGCGGTGATAGCATCACCCGCCAGACTCGCCGCCTTGACGTCATCAGGCGACAGCTTGCTAAGCCGCGCCTTTTGTTCAGGAGACGCAGGCGCATCGACGCGGGTGTAGTAAGGCTTGCCCAAGCGATCGGTCATGTCCTGGTAGTGCAGCCCCGGATCTTTGCCCGTACGAGCCGTGATTTCAGCAGCCAGTAGATCCATAATGATGCCATCTTTATCCGTCGTCCAAACCGTGCCGTTCTTCCGCAGAAAAGAAGCTCCAGCGCTCTCCTCCCCGCCAAAGCCAAAAGAGCCGTCCAGCAGCCCTTCCACAAACCATTTAAAGCCCACCGGAACTTCCGACACCGACCGACCAATTTCCTTGCCGACGCGATCGATCATGTTGCTGCTCACCAGGGTTTTACCAATGGCGCTCTTGCCCGACCAGCCCGTGCGATTCGTGAACAAATACCAGATGGCAACCGACAGGAAATGATTCGGGTTCATCAAGCCAACACTGCGGGTGACAATGCCATGGCGATCGGAGTCCGTATCATTACCAAAGGCGATATCGTAGTCGTCTTTAATCTTCACCAGGCTCGCCATGGCGTAAGGCGAGGAGCAGTCCATGCGAATTTTGCCATCCCAGTCTACCGACATGAAGCGGAAGGTAGGGTCAACCGTGCGGTTAACCAGAGAAATATCCAAGCCGTAATGATTGGCGATCGGCTCCCAGTAGGCGATGTTAGAGCCACCCAAGGGATCAGCCCCAATGCGCAGACCCGCCGATCGAATCACGTCAATATCAATGATGTTCGTCAGGTCACTGACGTAAGGCATGATGTAGTCATGAACATGAGTCGTTGCCGCCCTAATGGCCGAGTCGTAGGGAATGCGCTGTACACCCTGATTTTTTTCCGCCAAAAGCCGATTGGCGCGCTCTTGCACCCACTTGGTAATCTCTGGCTCAGCTGGCCCTCCCGAAGGCGGATTGTACTTAAAGCCGCCATCACTAGGCGGGTTGTGGGACGGCGTGATGATGATGCCGTCGGCCAAACCCGAAGTTCTGCCCTGGTTATACGCCAAAATGGCGTGAGAGATTACGGGAGTCGGCGTGTACTGCGCGTAGCCTTCCGTCGGGGCAATGAAAACCTCAACACCATGAGCCGCCAGCACTTCTAACGCCGATCGCTGAGCTGGAGCAGACAGCGCGTGGGAATCCATGCCCATGTAGAGCGGGCCGTCAATCCCTTTACTCTTGCGATACTCAGCTACAGCTTGGGTTACAGCCCAAATGTGATCTTCATTGAAAGTACCATTGGCTGAAGAGCCGCGATGCCCAGAAGTGCCAAAGCTGACCTTTTGCAGCGGATTAGCGGGGTCGGGATGCAGGGTGTAGTAGGCATCTAGCAATTTGACAACATCAATCAGGATGTCCGCAGGGGCGGGCTTTCCGGCAAGGGGGCTGATCTTCTCATCCACGGTTTGCATCTTTCTATTTGTCCCGTCATGGAGGGTCATGTTCAGAATAACCCGAAACTGAGTCAGAGGAAGGTGATTCAGACAGCGCTGCCGAGTCTAGAACAGGTTGTTTTCATGCGAGATTTAATAGATGTGCGAGATTTGTACTTTTACATCATTGCGGGTTTATGGCAGAAACTGCGATCGCCCACTTAGAGTCTCTGATATTCGGCGCTTTATCGCTCAAGTCTGAGGCTTTTCAGCAAATTCAAGTCTTGTCGAAGGGCAGTCAGGCGGCGCTGCTGGTTGCCTTCATTGCCGGGTTTTCTCAGGCGATCGGGCAGGGCATTGTGCTGTTTAGCAATCAGGTTAGACCCTTACGCTTCTTTTTGAGTCTGCTAATGTCGGCTCTATTGTTTGCCTTTAGCTATGTTTTTTGGGCGCTGAGCACTTGGGCTGCTAGCATTCTGCTATTTCGAGGCGGCTGGATGACCCTACCCGCCGTGATTCGGACGCTGGGATTATCCTATGCGCCCTTAATTTTCAGCTTTCTGGTCGCGCTCCCCTACCTAGGCTTACCTATTTCCACAGTGCTCTCAATCTGGAGTTTTCTCGCCTTTTTGACAGGCTTGAAGGCGGCATTGGGGCTAAATCTGTGGCAGGCTTTTGGCTGTGGTGTACTAGGCTGGGCAGTGTTTGAAGGGTTGCAGCGAACGATCGGGCGACCGCTAGCTGGCTTAGGGCGCTGGCTGACCAACACAGCCGCAGGAGTCAATCTGGTAACCAATCTCAAGGACTTAGAGCGAGTTGTCTCCCGCAAGACTGCACCAGTGGGTAAGGAGAAACTGAAGTGAGCCAAAGGGTGAAGAGATTGCTGTGGGTGGGCGCTGGATTGGTGGCGTTTCTGAGTGCCCTGATTTTTCCGGTGCTGCCTGTCATCTTGCAAAGTCTGGTGATTGCCCTAGGGGCAACCTGGCAGATTTTGGCAAACTTGATTGTCATCACGCTGATTTCAATTCTGGTGGCTAGTTTTTTTGCACCCTTGGAGGCTTTAGGCTGGTGGGCGGGCTGGTATGGCGATGAAATTGAGACGACGCAGCATCCAGGTAGCTTGGTGGAACCTTTCCCCACCGATCTAGAGATTACGCGCTACGTGGTTTATTTAGACGGTATCTCCCAAGCGCGGTTTACCTATTTGCCAGAGGTAGAGCGATTTTTAGACGCTTTGGCGATCGATCTACCCGATAACATTGTGCTGATCAAAGGCATCATGTCCTATTCGGTGCTAAACAAACCTTTGACCGAAGATCGGCTGATGGCGTTCTTTTGGCGACTCGCCGATCGCCTACAAATGAATCCGAGGAGCAGCATCATAGGAGGACTGATCGCTGCCACCATTAATATCCGCAATGTGCTGATTGTCAGCGTCTCCGCCGATCAGCGCTATGGCCCGATTTATAACCAGGGCACGGCGCAGCTCATTCACAATAGCCTCATGGGGTATGGCTACCAGCCCGGTATGCCCCTAACGCTCATTGGTTACAGCGGCGGCGGACAGATGGCGGTAGGGGCAGCACCCTATCTGAAGCGATCGCTCAAAGCCCCCATCGAACTAATCTCGCTATCGGGGGTGATTAGCGGCAATCAAAATGTCTTGCAGCTAGAGCATCTCTATCACCTCGTTGGCGGCAAAGATTTAATCGAAAAAGTCGGCCCTGTGATGTTTCCCAGACGCTGGAAGCTGTTTGCCCTATCCTACTGGAATCGGGCGAAGCGGCGGGGAAAAATCAGCCTGATTTCTTTAGGCAGTCAGGTGGGGCACAATGGCGCAGATGGACCCTATGGCGATCAGGCGCTTTTACCCGATGGGCGCACCTATCTACAGCAAACTGTCCAGATTGTTTCAGACATCATTCAAGATAAGCTGCTGCTGGGGCAAACGGCTCCACAAATTCACTCTAGCAACTACGATCGCTACCAGCAGTCTCCGTTTAACCGACCCGGCACCTATCCTCTGCACCAGTCGGTTGATCCAGACTATTACCGACCGATCGCTCCCTGGATGGGACGACTCATTTTACCCGCCAGAGAACAGCGATCGCGGCTGAAGGGCGTTTTTTTGGAGGTGCATCATGCGCCACCCGAATATCAGTATCTAGTGGGGCACAACGTGATTTTGCGCTGGAGCCGAGAACCCCAAGTGCGATCGTATCTGAGAGCCGTCACTAAAGATGTTCACTTCAGCGAAGATGCCCTCTACAGCCAGAAGCAGGGCAATATCCATCCGTATCGAATAGATCACTGGCAGCAGGTAGGGCCTTTAGAATCTTTGGCAGGGGCAAGACCCAATGATGATGTGATTGTACGGCTCAAAGATCCAGGAGTGACTGAGGGGGCGATGGGGAAAGAACCTTCTGTCGCAATTCTGACGATCGCCCATGAGCCAGTACAAATTACCGGAAGATTCTATGGATTAGTCCAATTTTTAGAATCATCAGAAGATGCGTTGGTAACAGATGTAAGGAATCGATCGGAAATGCTTCGAGTCGTGCATTTCGATCGCGCCTCGCGTCAATTTAACGGACTGAGAGAAACTATTTGTATTCCTAAAGCTGTTTTTGATCAGCATCATGGCAGCCATCCTTCGACCCTGCAAGACATCACAAAGTCACCCGCAAATGTCATGGGCTGGTACATTTATGGGGCAAAGGATGCTTCCGGTAAATTTGTGGTGCAGTCGATCGCTCCTCGCCAGCTTCTACGCCTCCAGCCCGATCAGGTGATTGAGGGCAAAGCCGCCTGGACTTATCTGAAGCAACAAGCCTGGAAGGATCTAACCAAGGGCACAATCCGATCGGTATTGCTGCACGGAGTCAAGCAGAACACAGCCCCATCTCGTCCCCCTGTCCCTAGTGCCTGGATAGAAGGCGATCGCGCCCTGCTTGTCCATGTCTACGGCGGCATTGGCGGCAAAAAGAAAGAGCCGACGGCAAGTTCGCCGATCTTCTTCGGGCACTTTGCCTATGGGGTTGCAACCGTGATCCAAGAGCCGCTAGCCGATGAGCTGATGTTTGACATTGAGTATCACCAGGTCTATACCCACAATACCGATGGAATTATTGCCGGAACGATCGCCTGGAATCGCTTTTTGGGCGATCGACAGTTTGGCTGGCTGGGCAGACGACCTGTTTGCGATCTATTAATCAAGCTGAATGTATTTACAGAAGGCTATGCTGCGCAGGATGCTATGGGAGATTGGCCGCAATTGGCGTTAGACAGCCTGATTGCCCAGCTCGAAGTCATGACTGCCCGTTACCGAATTGGTGACGGCACAGGCGGCACCTACGTCGGAGCCGCCCACAACTGCTCTCAAGATTCAAATCAGGCGCTTTATGCTGCCCTCAAAGACGTGCAAAAGAGGATGAAATCTAGTCCTGATTATCAGGAGCTACTGCGGCAAAACCCAGCGCAAGAGCAGCAATTTCAGCAAATTGTCCGACTCAGCAAAACCATCCGGCGGGAGCTAATGCCTTTTGGCACCGCACGGGCAGATTGGCAGACTGAGCAAAATTCGGACGGGCAAGTTAGTCAGGCAACTTTGGGCATTAGCCCAGAGGAAGATGCCTTTCAAAATATTCGGATAGGATTGATTAGCTGGCGAACGCTGCTGCCGAGACTCGCGAGTGAAACAATCGCCAAACTTTTCCTAGAACAGGGCGCATCAATTTGGGTGCTGAGAGCTAACCAAGTCGGCGGCTATGATCCAGATATTCAGCCGATCGCCCCCACGCAGATTGGTTGGTAAGTTATTTGAATAAGCTCTACGCAAAGACAACCGCGCCCCTAAGTGAACGCCATGCCCTCACTCCTCGAAACAACCGATCAACGCATTATCCATCATGGAACTTGGGAACAGTTCAAATTAATTCAAAAGGGATTTGACGGCTCTCCGGGTGTACGGCTGTTTTACTATGACGAGACGATCGAGATTCTTATGCCGGGACAAGATCATGAGATGTTTTCTCGTATCATCTGCTATCTGCTGATGACGTTCCTGACGGAGCGGGGCGTATTCTTTCAGCCAACAGGATCAATGACTCAAGAGAGAGAGGGAGTTGTCTCAGCACAAGCTGATGAGTCTTATTGCATTGGCAGCCTCAAACTTTCGACAAGAGATTTAGCTGATTTGATAGGCTGGGTTAGACCTTTGCGAAATCGTGCTCTATGCAGCTATGACTTCCTTCTCAAGGGATCAGAAGATTTGGATTATGCTGTTGTACCCTGTGCCATCCATCGTTTTAGAGGCGCATAACCTTTTAGAGACGCATAACCTTGAATTGCAGAGGTCAGAGGTTGGTCGTGGCTGATGTAACCTCTGTGTCCAGACAAGGTGATTAGTGTAATACAGCGTCCTAGAATAGAGGAATATCGACCTACAACATTGCCTACCGCTAAATGCCTACTACCATAGCCCTGATTGCCCACGACTCCAAAAAAGATGCGATCGTCGATTTCGCCAAACAGCACGCGCCACTGCTGGGACGGTATCGCCTAATCGCGACGGCAGCCACCGGAGAGCGCATTCAATGGGCAACTGGACTCCAGATCGAATCAATGCTGCCGGGGCCAGAAGGCGGTGATGTTCAGGTTGCCGCAGAGGTGGTCAATGGCAATGTCTTGGCAGTAATTTTCCTAGTCGATTCGCTCCATGCTCAATCCCATGAGCCGGACATTCAGACATTTCTGCGCATCTGCAATGTTCACAACGTTATTCTGGCGACAAATTTAGCGACAGCGGCGACCGTCATCCAGTCCTTGGCACAGACTCGGATCGCTCACCTCATTTTTAATCCAGTTTCCGGACAGGGCAATCCAGCGCAAGAGCTTTCGCTGATTCAACAGCTTTTAGAACCCCACATGCAGGTGGTGGTTCATGAAACTCAGCCCAATGTCGATCCGGCAACGCTGGTGCTAGAGGCGATCGCAGCTCAGGCAGATCTGGTCATCGCTTCGGGGGGCGATGGCACCATATCCGCGGTTGCCGGAGCGCTGGTGGGCACCGAGATTCCCTTAGGCATTATCCCGCGCGGCACGGCAAACGCCTTTGCTGCCGCCTTAGGAATTCCTAGACTTCTGCCGATCCGCAACGCCTGTCAGGTGATTTTGGGCGGCAATGTACGGACTGTGGATGCCGCCACCTGCAACGGTTTACCCATGGTTTTGCTGGCGGGTGTGGGCTATGAGGCAGTGACCGTAGAGCTAGCCAACCGCGAAATGAAAGACCAGTGGGGCGTGCTGGCGTACCTGATGGCGGGCTGGCAAACCATGGATAACCAGACGCTCTTTGAAACCGAAATTGAGGCTGAGGGCACGCTCTATCACTTTGAGGCAAGCGCCATTACGATCGCCAATGCCGCGCCGCCCACCTCTATTTTGGCGCAGGGGGGCGGACAGGTGATTTTTGATGACGGCTTGCTAGATGTGACCATTTCCACCGCTGAAACCAAGCTTCAGGGTGTCACCACCATGTTGCGGATGATGGGAGCCGCTTTAACTGGAACGGGTGTCGAGCACCAAACCGTTGTTCATATTCGGGTAAAGCGACTGCGGGTGACGGCTCATCCGCCGCAAAAGGTAGTGGTCGATGGCGAGATTGTGGGCACAACGCCGATTGAAGTAGAATGTATTCCAGATGGACTCAAGGTGTTGGCTCCTACTGCGCCCATCAGCAATGAAGCGATCGCGGCTACCTGAACTTGTAGCTTTCGCCAGTAGGGGCTTAGCAGTGCTAAGCCCCTACCCCAAGAATTACTTACAACATTTTTGGTGGGGGCGCTTCGCGCCCCCACCAAAAATGTCCCCGTCCTAACCGCCTTGGCGGTTGCCATATCTCTAAACTTAGGCAGGATGATAGTAAAACGCCACGCCCAGCACCAGATAAACGGCCAACAGCAAGGTGCCATCTAACCAGTTCGATCGCCCTCTAAAGCTAATTAAGTTGGCAACAGTGACGCTAATGGCGATCGCCACCACCTCAAACGGGTTGAAGTTGAGGGTCATGGGTTGTCCGATTGCCTGACCCACCAACACCAGCACCGGAGCCATAAACAGCGCCACCAGCAGACTGTCTCCCGTCACGGTAGAGACCGTCAGATCCATCTTGTTTTTGAGAGCCAGCCGCACGACCGTCACATATCCCGACACGTCACTCAATAGTGGCAGAAAGATGACACCCGTGAACAGTGGAGTCAAGCCTAGGCGCTCTGTTTCTGGCACAATTACGCCTACAAACAGCTCAGAGAGGAAGGCAATGGCGATCGTTGAGGCTAGCAGTACCCCGATCCAAATCCATAGCGAGGATGACGCTGAAACGCCCTCGATGTCCCCCAATTCTGAGGAACTTTGAAGGTTCGCCAGTTCCCCAGAATTGGGGGGCTGGGGGGTGAATTTAGAGATTTTTTTCCGCTCAATCGATTCTTTCTCAGACGGCTCTTCATCTGCTAGCCCAACATCATAGAGATAGCTGTGCGTCCCCAACGAAAAGATCAGCGTCAGTCCATAAACCACAATCAAAATTGTGGAAACGATCACGGAAATATCTCGAATGGCGGTTTCGTCTACCAGATTTGATGTAGCGATCACGGCGGTAGGCATTGCCAAAGACACGACGGCTAGTGTCATCGAGGAACCGTTGACTTGCGCAATGATCGGCTTAAATTCCTGCTCTTTGTAGCGCAGCCCGCCCGCCAACATTGCCAAGCCGAGCAGCAGCAGCAGCGCACTCACAATACTGCCCGTAACGCTAGCTTCCACGATATCGACCAATCCCTTTCGTAGCGCCGTGAGGGCAATAATCAACGCTGTGGCATTACAAAACACCGCATTCACCAACCCGCCAATAGATGACCCGGTGACAACCGCAATTTTTTCGGTGGCGGTGCTGAGCCAAATAGAGAGGGGGATGATAGCGATCGCAGAAGTGGTAAACACCACAGTATCTCCCCATTCCATCCGGTCGGCAATAAAGGCGATCGGCATAAACGCCAGGAGGATCACTAAAATCAGGTTCTTAAAGGTCACGGTGTGAATGAAATCATGCTACAAAATGACCTTAGCACTGCCTGATGCTCTATGCCCGATGCTCTATGCCTGATGCTCTACGCCTGATGCCCTTGTTGTGATGCCCTCTGCATAGACGAGCCGCTATTGAAAGCCAAGACGGCTGACAGCTCCCAAATACTCGTTGTAAGTGATTAGCTTTTTACCATTTGCATCCGTCTGGCTCGACATTTTCTCTAGCCAATCCCGCGTGATTGGAAAATTGAACTCTTCAGCAATTTTTAGCGCCTCTGACATCGAAAGCACCCCATTGCGATTGGCATCAAAATCTCTAAACCGCCTCAGCAGAAGATACTGCGGATCGGAGGCAATTAGAAACTCTTCAATATCAATGAAGCCATCTTTGTTTCGATCGAGATAAGCAAATTTCTTCGCTAGACTTGCCCGTTCACTGGCCAAGAGATAGTCCAGATACTCGTCAATGTCAATTCTGCCGTCCTTGTTGCGATCGATCAGCTCAAATTCTTGCTTAATCTTGGCAAGCTTCCCTGGCGGCAGTAATTCCTCTGCCTCTTCAAGAATTTTGCTCTCAGAATTCTCAGAACTCATAGAAATAACCTTACCTTGCCAGAACTTTACCGAGACTAGAATGCTTCAGCCTGTGGATAGCTACCACACTTGACCGCCTAATTCTATCAAACTTCAAGACAGCTAAGGCTTACCAATCGGGCATTGCTTAATCGGGGGCAAAATTTTTATCCAGGAGGGGCGCAGAATCGCGCTCACACAAAAATTCATCCCTAAAATCAGCAGTGCCAGAATTTTCTGCTGAAACCTCTTTTTGCAAGCCAACAAGCTTATATGACTATATATTGAGACTAATACCGGGACTAATACCGGGACTACCTTCATCCCGATTATTCGCCGATCGCCCAGCCAAGAGATCCACCCATGACCCTCATTGCCGTGATTGACTACGATATGGGCAACCTGCACTCTGCCTGCAAAGGGCTAGAAAATGCTGGAGCTAAAACCCATGTTACCGACTCGGTTAAAGATCTGGAGCAAGCCGATGCTGTCGTTCTGCCGGGAGTAGGGGCTTTTGATCCCGCCATTCAGCATTTGCGATCGCGTGACCTGATCCAGCCCATCAAAGATATCATTGCCAGCGGCAAGCCGTTTTTGGGCATTTGTCTGGGATTGCACATTTTGTTAGAGGGCAGCGAAGAAGGGGTAGAGTCAGGGCTAGGAATCGTTCCTGGTATGGTGCGTCATTTTCGACCTGAGCCAGAACTCACCATTCCCCACATGGGCTGGAATCAGCTCCAAATGACCCAGCCTCACCTGCCGCTGTGGAAGTATCTGCCGCACGATCCCTGGCTGTATTTTGTTCACTCCTACTATGCCGATCCTGCTGACCCAGCGGCAACGGCAGCGACCATAACCCACGGGACGCAGACGGTGACGGCAGCGATCGCCCAAGATAATCTCATGGCGGTGCAGTTTCATCCCGAAAAATCTTCGGTGAGCGGACTGCAAATCTTGTCAAACTTTGTGGCGCTGGTGCGCGATCGCTCATGTCTCTCCGAATCTACGGCAATCGCCCTCTAAAAACCCTGCCGGGGCTTGCCACTCGCCCCACGCCCTCGCGGGTGAGACAGGCTTTGTTTAACATCTGGCAGGGCAAAATTACCGGATGTCGCTGGCTTGATCTCTGTGCGGGCAGCGGCGCAATGGGAGCCGAAGCCCTCTGTCGCGGCGCAGCGATCGTCATGGGCATCGAAGAGTCGGGTCGAGCTTGCAACATCATTCAGCAAAACTGGCAGCAGGTGGCTCAGCCCGAACAGAGGTTTGAGGTGATTCGCGGCGATGTGGTGAGCAAGGTATTGACCCTGGCACAGCGATCGCCCAAATTCGATCGCATTTACTTTGATCCGCCTTACGCCAGCGATTTATATCTACCCGTGCTGGAAGCGATCGCCGATCACAGCCTTCTGGCGGGTGAACTTGCCGCCGAACATAGCCCTACTCAGCCTTTGCCAGAGCACGTAGGCAATTTGGCGATCGTTCGTCAAAAAGTATACGGCAGCACCGCCCTCACCTTCTACAGCCCCCAAAATTCTGACAGCCCTCTGCTCTATAGCAACCGCCAAGGCGGTTAGGACGGGGACATTTAGGGTGGGGCGCGGAGCGCCCCACCCTAAATGTCCTCAGCAAACTGGCGACAGCTCCAACATCCAAAACCCAAAATCCACAATGCCTACAGCTCTCTTTCACCTCGCCTTCCCCGTCACAGACCTAGCTCAAACCAAAGCCTTTTACGCCGAAGGGCTAGGCTGTAGCGTGGGGCGAGAAAGCCCAAACTCAGTGATTTTAAATCTGTATGGTCATCAGTTAGTGGCTCACCTCGCGGAGCCGACTGCTCCCCAGAAGGGCATTTATCCTCGACACTTCGGCTTGGTCTTTACGGCTGAGGCAGATTGGGAGAATTTGCTGGAGCGATCGCAACGTCAGGGGCTAAAGTTCTATCAGCAGCCGAAATATCGGTTTACGGGTCTGCCTTTAGAACACCGCACTTTCTTTCTAGAAGATCCGTTTCAAAATCTGATGGAATTTAAGTATTACGCCCATGCCTCCGCCATTTTTGGCGAAGTCGAATTTGCCCAAGTTGGCGATCGGGCTTGACTATTTTTGGGCTTGTTTATTCTTGGGGCTTGTTTATTCTTGGGGAAAGTCTACGCCAACGATCCATTGGCGCGTGTCATCAAAAATGATGATGAGATTGTCAGTCACTTTTTCGAACTGAGTATTGACTAGCACCACACTCTGATCATCTTGGCGAAAAGAATTAAACTGCTGAAATGCGCCTGTCCGATTCTGTAAATCATGCCAACTTTGCTGCATATCCACGGGCGACCAGGTGGTGCGTAGGGAGGGATGAATATACTGCCATGCTCCAACAAAATCTCCCTTTGCCGTCAAGTTTACAAACTCTTCGGCACGGGTTGTCATAGGCTTAGTCGGAGTAGCTTGGGATAGCTGGACAGTCTGAGCTAGTGAAGTCTGGGCTAGTGGAGTCTGGGCTAGCAGGTCGGGCGATGCAGCCATAGCAGAAGCTGAGATTGCAGAAAGCGCCATCCAGCTAAACGGCATCAGAAGCATAGAGGCGATCGAAAAGTAGGTCGGCATAGGTTTCAATAAGGATTAGGATGCAATGTGTCTGGTCATTTGCCATGGAACTGCAATCAAAAGTCAGATTTTATCTTGAGGATATTGAAACCACCTTTGGCAAAGTGGCTAACCTCACCATTGCAGGGTTGGTACTGCTCTCTTCTGCCATTTTTATTGCAGAAACCTATAGGCTTCCTGACGCTGTTCGAGTACCGCTAGATTTTCTTGACCAGCTTATCTTAGCCATTTTCACCACAGAATACCTGCTGCGACTGTGGAGTGCAGAATATAAGCTGAAGTATTTTTTTAGCCTCTACGCCCTAATTGACTTGATCGCCATTCTACCGTTTTTGTTTACGGCGATCGATATTCGCTTCATCCGGATTTTCCGCTGGTTTCGCATCTTGCGACTGCTGCGCTATGTCGAGGGCAAGACGATTTTTGGCTATGTCAGCCGTGAAGACAGCGCCATTCTGGTGCGGATTTTGTTCACGCTGTTCAGCATCATTTTTATCTACTCAGGACTGATCTATCAGGTCGAGCATCCGATCAATCCCAACGCCTTCGCCACTTTTTTGGATGCCGTTTATTTTGCCATAGCCACCATGACCACCGTCGGCTATGGCGACATCACGCCGATCTCGCAGGTCGGTCGTCTTCTCGCAGTCATGATGATTTTGACTGGAATTGGGCTAATTCCCTGGCAGGTGGGCGATCTGATTAAGCAGCTCGTCAGAACCTCAAATCGCGGTATTGCCACCCTTTGCACCAACTGCGGCTGTACCGCCCATGATGTAGATGCCCACTTTTGTAAACTCTGTGGCAAACCGATCGCCAAGGTGGGTAACACCTGCGAAATTCCGTTGCAGGACAATCGATAGGCTGGGCTGTTTAACTAAATAATTTTGCTTAACTTCATAAATACTTCGTTTTCCTCATAAATACTTTAATTTCCTCGTTATGAGCTATACCAGCGTCTCCAATGGAGAACTGTTATTCTTCTGTGTGAGAAATATTCTGGCTCAGTGAGCTTTATAGACGGGTGCATTGAATGCTTCTGACTGATGCTTGAGTCAATCTGCGACCCGTGACCTCTAGGACTTAGATAATATGCAGCAGTTAACGAATTGCCCGGTTTGCGATTCCACGAGCATTCGGTTTCAGTTCATGGCGGGCGAGGCGCGTCATCCTTACGATCCTCTGAAATGGTCAGTCTATGGATGTGAAGACTGTGGGCTAGTCTTTGCCAATCCCAGACCGACCTGGCAAGAGCTGAGTGATTACCACAAGCCAGATTTTCAATGCTATAACGCGATCGATGAAGATGAAGAAGCCTTCTATGAGGAAGCTCTTAAGAGCGGCGAGTTTCGTCACATTCCCGTTCCTGTAGGCAAGCGTCTGCTGGACGTGGGATGCGGCGGCGGCTCTTTTCTACGGATCTTCAAGCGTTTGGGAGTGGCTGTTACCAAAGGCGTTGAACCCAGTGAGGCGGCAGCAGCAGCGGGTCGTGCTAACGGCACTGATATCTTCACGGGCACCCTAGAAGACTATCTGGAGCAGGTCGGGAGCGAGGAAAAATTTGATGTGATTATGTGTTCTCATGTTCTAGGGTCAACTCCTCGTCCTGTTGAGACGCTAGATGCGATGAGACAGCTCCTGGCTCCTGATGGCTATATTTGTGTCTATGTCCCCAATGCTGAGTGCGATTCTGCCCAGGAGATGGGCTGGCGCTGGCACAGTTTTGACTTTCCGTACAACCTAATTCAGTACAAGTCTAAAACCCTGGCTTTGGCGGGTGAACGGGCTGGATTGACAGTAAAGCGGCACTATACCTACTCTTTGCCCGCAAGTGTCACCTACTCCATTTGTCTGCACAACCGATATAAGTGGTTTATCCCCCATAAAGTGACGCGTTGGTTTCTCAGCGAGGAGAGCGTTAAGCGTATTGCTCAAGAATTGGATGAGCAGGGCAAGGGCGAGTCCGTGATGATGGAATTCTGTCATCCGCAGGGATAGGAACCTATCTGAAAGCCTGAATTGCTCGTACAGCAATATAGCTGTTGCCAGTTTGCTTAGGACATTTTAGGTGGGGCGCGAAGCGCCCCACCTAAAATGTCCTCGTCTTAATCGCCTTGGCGGTTGCCATACAGGCACAGTTTAGGTGCAAAAATGCTGGGGAGTTCTCTGGTTTCTGCGGCCAACATGTCAACAGACATTGAAAGCTGAGGGACGATCGAATTACGACTTTAAGACAGATAATGTAGTGGATAGCTATGAAGACGAGGAAGAGGAAAGTGAAGTAGAAGTAGAAGTAGATGATGATGAAATATAGCTTAATTTATCCTCGACTCAGAATAAATGTATACGCCCCCTCCACCTCTGGATGGGGTGTTTTTTAGGGAATTTTTGCAGCTCGATCGCCAAGCAATGATTTTGTTAGAATTGTCGAGTAGTCTGTTAGGACAACAAAGTTGATTCAAATTCAAGAAACTCGATTTTCAACTAAAATCTTAACTACTTAATTTTCTCTAATCATGCCAAAAGTATATTACGTCTCAAGCGAGGGAAGCGATCGAAACTCTGGGTTAGATAAAAATGCACCCTTTAAAACAATTCAGAAGGCGTCAGATCTCACCCGTCCTGGCGATACCGTCTATGTGATGAATGGAACTTATAAAAGTACCCTATCTAATAGCATCTTAAACATTACAAATTCAGGACAACCCAATGCCTGGATTACTTACAAAGCCTACCCAGGACACAAACCCAAATTAGAATCGAAGGGATGGACAGCCATTGAAGTTCGAGGAGCTTCATACATTACCATTGATGGTTTCACATTAGTAGGGAATAACGATAACGTCACCCTTGACTATGCTATTTCTCAGAAAGATAATCTAAACAATCCTTTAACTTCTGGCAACGGCATAGGAGTAGTTCCACTTTATCAGTCGGATACTATTTACCCTCACCATATTGTTATCCGCAACAATCATGTTTCTAAATTTGGAGGGGGTGGTATTTACACTTACTCGGCTGACTATGTAACCATTGAGAACAACACTGTCCACAGCAATGCTTGGTATGCGCCCTACGGTAACAGCGGCATCTCTAACTACCAAAACTGGAATTTCGATCGCCAACCCGGCTACAAAATGATTATCCGGGGTAACACAGCATACGATAATAAAAACTTCATCCCATTTTACCAGGTTGGAGTGATCACAGATGGCAATGGCATCATTATTGATGACTCTCGAAACACCCAGCTTAACTCTGAATTAGGGCAATACTATGGGCGCACCTTGGTAGAAAATAACATCGTCTATAGAAATGGCGGTAGGGGCATTCATGTATTTGAAAGTGATGCCGTTGATATTATTAACAACACAACTTATCAAAACTCTCAAACTCCTAATATCCAAGATGGAGAGATCACGGCTATTAATGCCAGCAATGTTCAGGTTTACAATAATATAATCTATGCGAAAACGGGGTTGCCAGCCAATACGATTTCAGATGCTAGTAACGTAGCCTATGACTATAACTTAATTTTTAATGAGGCTCAGTTCACCGGGTTGACCCTCAATAATAAGTTCGGGCAAGACCCTCAATTTATAGATCCGTCGGCTGGAAATTTCACCCTTCAAGCAGGTAGTCCAGCTGTTAATAAAGGAGGTGGATTGACGGCAGGAACGGATGTTCGTAATGTTCGAAGACCTCAAGGCGCTAGTGTTGATATTGGAGCGATCGAGATAGATGATATACAAATACCTGACAACTTTACGAGACAAGGTAGTCGTCAGGCAGACATCTTGAGAGGCACCGTACGAGCAGATATTCTGGAGGGTAAGGGAGGCAACGACACTTTATTGGGTGGTGCAGGCAACGATCTAATTGTGGGTGGCGTAGGTTATGACAGTCTTGTAGGCAGTAGAGGTAACGACACGCTTGTAGGTGGTAGAGGCAGAGATATCTTTGCTTTTGGGTATGGCCATGGGCAAGATGTTATTCAAGACTTTGAAGATCGTCAAGATCAGTTTGATCTACCCAATAATCTCCGGTTTGATGACCTAATTATTAGGCAGCAGAGGCAAGACACTCTGTTGAAAATCGATCAGCGCAACTTTATACTGCTCGAAAATACAAGATCCACCCAAATTACCGAAACAGACTTTAGGTAATTCACCTCTAGTTTTGCTTTAATAAGCTCCTTTCTTTTGAAGAACAACCCCAACAGTTTGCAGAATAATCTTCATATCTAACTGAAGCGACCAGCTACAGATGTAGACAATATCCAAATTCACAGTGTCATCAAAGTTATCAATATCAGACCGCCCTGAAACTTGCCATAATCCCGTAATTCCGGGCAAAACTTCTTGTCTGATAAAGTGCCTTTCCTCAAACCTTTGAACATCCCTAACCGGAAGTGGACGAGGTCCGACAATACTCATCTCACCCACCAAAACATTGAAAAGCTGCGGTAGCTCGTCTAAACTGTAGCGACGCAGGAACTTACCAATCCCAGTCACTCTAGGATCGTCCTTCATCTTGAAGAGGACACCATCTTTCATCTCATTTTTCGCCTCTAGCGTTGCCTGCAACCTGTCTGCATTAGCTACCATAGTGCGAAACTTCCACACCTTAAAGTGCCGACCGTGCAAACCGACGCGAGTTTGACGAAAGAAGATGGGGCCAGGAGAGTCAACCTTTATCAGCAGCGCAATTAAGAAATAAAGAGGAGAGAATACCAGCAGCAACAGCGTAGCAAAGCAAAAATCAAAACCACGTTTAACCCAGTAGTCGCCGCCAATAATAATTGGAGCACGAATGACAGGTGAAGGAATATTTCCAATAGATTCAAACCCTGAACGAGGCAAGGAGAAGCTTAGCTCGGTTGGTAGGATTCGCAGCGTGATACCAATCGTTTGGAAGTGCCAGCATAAATACAAACGGTTTTTAATAGAACTCCAGGAAGCAAAAACTTCAACAACTCCTAACTTTTGGAGGGATTCAAAAGTTGCTTCTCTATTGCGTCTATCCAGAGAGCTTGAATCAGCTACGCCTAAAATACTGTAGCAGTTTTCCTGCTCAATAAGCTGCACATCCTTTTCTTGATGGGATTTATCTGAGATCAGAAAAACGGGACGACGGATAACGCCCTGTCGTCTCAGTAGACTGACAAAATAAGTCATACCAACGCGACAGATACAAACAGACGTAACGCTCAAAAACCAGAATAATAGAAACGCCGATCGCGAAATGTAGTGATTTGGGTTGTAAAGAAAAGCAATTAGCAATAAGAAGAGATTAACTAGAGAAACAGCTTTGATTAATTCTATATAGTCACGATAATACTTTCCTGACTTGTATAAACCTCTCGCGTCAATCACCCCAATGCCAACCGCGATAACTACAGGAAGAAATAAAGAACTTTGGGTCATCTTCCAAGGTGACTCAAATTGTGTTCCGTAGGAGATGGCTAGTTGCCACGATAGATAAATAGAAATCGCATCTAATAAAACGAATGTTGCAACTCGAACTGAGCCTATGGTAATCCCCTTACGGAAAAAAATTGAGGTAGACGATCGCAGATCTGGCTTAGGTCGAGTTGTCGGTATTGAATTAAACGCCATGGTCGGCACTCCTGGAATTTGAGGGCATTTTGAACAGGTTCCAGCCTAAAACTTTGAATAATGAGCAGTGCTTTTAACGGGTTTAACTAACAATTGTTCAATAACCAACTTTTCCACAGCTATTAGCTTCAATCTCTAAATCTTTGACTAAGCGTAGACTTGTAGGTAGCTGTGCCTAGACTGAAGATTTCCTCAAAGTAGCGCTTGTTTTGCACCGCTAAAATGCCTAAGCTGAACAACTGAATGGCTAACATCAGCAGCACACCTCCTAAGATAAAGGTGTGTGGCGCTTCTCTAAAAGCGATTGCAACCGCCTCAGTCGGATCGGGAAACCGAGCTTTCTGTGCCAGTTGTCGATAACTTATCCAGCAACGGATTAGTGCGAAAATGTTGACATAGAGAGATAAAAAGAAGAAAACCAGGCTGGGAATCACAAAAAACATTACGGGTCTGAAGACAAATCCATAGTAGAAAGTCGCCCAAGTATGGCGTAGTACTTTCATGCTGGACTTGCGTTTAGGTTTGCAATTTCTAGTCGGTCGCTGAACCTGCCAGTTTAAGTGTGCTGGAATTTCATCTATTCGCGCATCCAAAAGCATTGCTTTATGGATAATTTCTGGATTAATCTCCATGCCTGAGGATTTCAAGTTTAGGAGCTTTAAGAAATCTGCATCATAGGCTCGCACCATACCCGTTAAAGTCGATACATTCCGCTTAGCAGCAAACGATAGGAACCGATTTGCCCAAACGCTCAGAGATCGGCGCAGCCAGGGCACGTTAGATACTCTGCCACCCTTTGCGTAAGGTGAAGCCACGACAATTTTGGCTCCGGTTCGTTGAATTTGGTTCAGAAGCTGTCGAATGTGGCTGGGCGAATAGCTTAAATCTAGATCTAAAACAACGATGTACTTACCACAACAGTGCGTAAACCCTGTTCGGAGCGCTTGTCCCAAGCCCCTGTTGACTGAGTGATGAACTACATGAATATTGTCCTTGATGTGGGCGAAAGCATCGGCTATGTCTCCTGTACCGTCTTGGCTACCATCGTTAACCAGAATCAGTTCCCACCTGTAGCTATCCTCTAGGCGCTCCATGCTAAGGCAGAGAATCTCCAGATGATTCTCTAAGATTAGAGCCTCGTTGTAAGCAGGAACAACGATCGATACCAGCGGCATTGGCTCAAACCGAGATCCTTGGTCAGACCGATTCCCAGCTTGATTCTTCTGAACAATTGGCGCAAAACCTAAACCTTGGGGCGGCAATTGCCCCAATCGCGGAACTGAATCCGAAACCATACTCTAAAACCTCGCTAGGTGGAGAACACCTGAACTTAAACCGTCACATCGCTCAAACGCTAGTGGATACTGTGATTGAAAATAACCTGAACAAGCATAAGCAACTCCGTCAAAACCTATCCCTCACTTGAGAACGCAAGTAAGACGCGAAACTATCGCCCTTGTACTCAGTTTGAGAAATATAGGGAAACACATTAGTGGTCGAAATTTACACTCTTTTCAACCGCTTCAGAAGCGTCATCTTTGCTGAAGTTTCTACGCGCATACACGTAAGTACAGCTCTGCGTATTCACTAAGTACCTGGACAAGATACAGGTTTACCCTAATTCTTTGAGTGAACCGTAAATATCCTGCTCTCTTCATCAAAACTTTATATAATGACCATAATATCCAGACTTATATAAATTGATCATAAAGTTCAATCTATCGGCATAGGTACAATAACTGAGAATATGCTACACACATTTTGTGTAACATGATCACATTATGGGTTTAGCATTTTGTGTCGTGCATTTACACTATTGATATTTTTGCTCAACGCTACACTCTTTTCGGTTCGGAGGTGGTGGATTAGCTTTTGAGGTTATGGCACAGCTTGAGCGGTCGCAGACTCAAAATAGATGATGTATAAAATATGACTACTCAATGAGTCTCAATTGCTGTATTTTGAGTTTCTTTACAAGCTTAGCTAAGTTAGCTAGTTCCAATCCTACATATGACGCTTAGAGAAAACTCCGAAGAAATTGATATCCAGCGGTATTGGCTGGTTTTGAAGCGCCAATGGCTACCTGCTACGGGAGTTTTTAGCTTAGTTGTGGCTCTAGCTTCACTGCTGGCACTCTTACAAAAGCCGATCTATCAAGCAGAGGGAGAGCTGCTTTTCAAGACCAATCGTGCTTCTTCAATGACAGGATTAAGTGGAGACATTGGGCAACTTGAATCTTTAGGTATTCAGAACAATCCGTTGGATACACAGGCTGAAATTGTTCGCTCTACTCCAGTGCTTCAACAGGTCATCGAAATTCTCGACCTGAAAGATGAGGAAGGTAACCTGTTGAGTCCTTCGGACTTGGAGAGTCAGCTCAAAGTCAAAGGAGTAGCAGGTACCGATGTTTTGCAAATTTCTTATCGCTCTCATGATCCCCGGCGATCTGCTGCTGTCGTTAACGAAATTATCAATGTTTTTATTGAAAAAAATATCCAGTCCAATCGAGCTGAAGCAGCAGCGGCTCGTGATTTCATAGCACAACAGCTTCCCATTACCGAAACGGCTGCGCGAGCAGCCGATTCTGCTCTGCGCCAGTTTAAAGAAAGTAACGGCGTGATTGTTTTGCAGGAAGAGGCTACTCAATCTGTTCAAGCGATCGCCAAATTGGGGGATGAGGTTGCGCAAGCGCAGGCGCAGTTGTCAGACGTAACGGCTCAGGCAGAGCAGCTCCGCACTCGAATCGGCATAGATCCGCAACGGGTGGTGGCTTTTACGGCGCTGACTCAAGCCCCAGGTGTCAAGGAGACTTTGACCCAGCTTCAAGAGGCGCAAGGGCAGCTTGCCGTCGAACAGACTCGCTACCGGGACGGATATCCGACGATCGCTAACTTAGAGCGCAAGATTACGGCGCTACAGGCTCTTCTCCGAGATCGAGTTGAACAGGTTGTGGGAAGTGGGCAAGCAGTGCCGATTGGAGGTTTGCAGGTTGGTGAACTGCAGCAAAGTCTCATCGCTGATCTGGTTCGGTTTGAATCGCAGCGATCGGGTCTAATTCGTCGCATTGCCACCTTGTCAGATACGCAGGCTGCTTATCGGCAGCGGGCTAGCAATCTGCCAAGTTTAGAGCAGACGCAACGAGAACTGGAGCGTAAGCTTCAGGCATCTCAGACCACCTATGAAACTCTTTTGACGAAGCTTCAAGAAATTCAGGTTGCAGAAAATCAAAATATTGGCAACGCTCGTGTAGTTTCGTCCGCATCTCTGCCTGAGAAATCTGTCTCTGCTGACAAAAGGCTGATTATCGCGGGAGGTGGCGTAGTAGGTTTGCTTTTGGCACTGGCTGTTGCTTTTACCCTTGACCTGAGCGATCGCTCCGTTAAGACCGTCAGAGAAGCCAGAGAATTATTTGGCTTTACGCTTCTGGGGATTATTCCTATCTTTGGCAAGAGTGGCAAGCCTACCTCTTTAGAAGAACGTCTAATTCCTAGAGTTGTAGTCAAAGATTCACCTTTTTCTGCAACTGCTGGGGTGTATCAAATGCTTCAGGCAAATCTCAAATTTCTGAGTTCGGATAACCCACTCCAGTCAATTATTGTAACTAGTTCTGTTCCTCAGGAGGGTAAGTCGGAGGTCGCTGCGAATCTTGCCGCAGTGATCGCACAGGTCGGTCGACGTGTACTTTTAGTGGACTCAGATTTACGCCATCCCATTCAGCATCACATCTGGCAGCTCACTAATGCTTCGGGGTTGAGCAATGTTATTGTCAACCAAACTTCGTTGGACGTAAGTATTCAAAATGTGTTGCCAAACCTAGATGTTCTGTCGTCTGGAGTCGTACCTCCCAACCCGGTAGCATTGCTAGATTCAAAACGGATGGCTTTCTTAATGGATACCTTTTCCCAAACCTATGACTTGGTAATCTTTGATGCGCCGCCGCTATCGGGCATTGCAGATGCAGCTATTTTAGGTAAGATGGCGGATGGAATTCTGCTGGTTGTTCGTCCTGGAACCGTTGATTCTACTAGCGCTCAGCTAGCTAAGGAGTTTCTGTTACAAACGAATCAAAACATTTTGGGAATGGTGATCAATAGAGTAAACGTGAACAATGAACCCGATAGCTATTTTTATCACGCCGGGGAGCACGAGCCTAACTTAACTTCTTCAGCTACAGAGCCTCAAGTCCCGATCGAACAAAATTCGCTGGTGAGCTTTTACAGAAGCGATCGCTTCTAGTCTTTGCTGGTAATTTGATTTTGAGCCTGAAGCTTCAGTCATGAATTCTAAACCGTGCATCGTTCCTCCCAAGTAATTTTTTTATGCTGCGTTTGCCTGTTTGCTTAAAGATCGATCCGTGGAAAGAATGTTCTGCAATTGCGGCTACAGTCCTTCTCTGTGCAACTTTTCAATTGCCAACTTTGGCGCAGATTTCTTCTTCTCCAACGGCTGAGCTATCCCATTCAATCTATCTGTTAGGCTCAGGCGATCAGCTGGATATTACAGTTTTTGACTATGAAGAATTTACGGGTTCTAAGATTATTTTGCCCGATGGCACGATTGTCATCCCCATGGTAGGTGCTGTTGCAGCTGCGGGAAAAACCACGGAACAGTTGGCTGAAGAAATTACGGCTCGGCTACAATCTCTATTGGTTAATCCAGTCGTTTCAGTCAATCTTTCGGCTTTACGACCTGTCTCTGTAAATGTGGCGGGCGAAGTCATGCGTCCTGGAACCATCCAGCTTCGTAGTTTAACGACTGCTGGTCCAGCTTTGAGAAATATTGCGGAAGTTTCAGATAGCACAACAGAAGGAACGCCAACCGTCAGCACCGCACTGATTGCGGCAGGAGGAATCACTCGTAATGCAGATATCCGGCATGTGGTCTTGAAGCGGCAGGGAAATCCTTCTGAACCGATCGTGATCAACCTTTGGGATGCGATTGCTTCTGAGAATGCTCCGCCTGATTTTATTCTTCAAGACGGTGATTCTCTCTACATCCCTCACCTGAAAACAGGCGAAACGCTAGACACTCGTCTATCCTCCCGATCGAGCTTTGCACCTGCTACAGTTCGTGTCCGCATTGTAGGTGAGGTAAAAAGTCCCGGAGAAGTGAGAGTTTCACCGGATAGCTCTATTTCTAGCGCAGTGGCGATCGCTGGAGGTCCGACAGAAGATGCCAGACTCAGTCGGGTTGCTTTCGTGCGCTTAAGTGAGGCAGGTCAGGTAGAGAGGCAAATGGTTGATTTAAGCAATTTGGTTGACAACTACCAAATTCAAGATGGTGATGTGATTATTGTGCCAAAGCGAAGTTCTTCTTCTTTCATAGATTTGGCAGGGCGAGTGCTGGGACCTTTTGGAGTTCTATTTAATCTCTTCCGCTAACGGTTTTAACCGAGCAAAAAAGTATGACAGATGTATCATTTTTCCTACCTAACTTGGGTGGTGGCGGAGCAGAGCGCGTCATGCTTAATTTAGCAACAGGCTTTGCCAATCAAGGACTCACAGTCGATCTGATTCTCGTGAAGGCTGAGGGGGAATATTTAGCTCAGCTTCCGTCAGAAGTTCAACTTGTGGATTTAAAGGTAAAGCGTTTGTTGCTTGGCATTCCAGCCTTAATTCAATATTTAAAGCAAAAGCGTCCTCGAGTGCTGATTTCTGCTCTAGAGGACACCAATATTGTGGCGGTCGTATCTAAGTACTTGGCTGGAGTTCAGACTCAGCTTGTTGTCACAGTTCATAATCATCTCTCTATAGAAGCTCAAAACTCGACTCAGCTCAAACGGAAGCTTGTCCCGCATCTCCTGCGCTGGTTCTATCCTTTTGCTGATGCTGTAGTGGCTGTGTCTCAAGGAGTGGCTGAGGATCTCTCACAGCTCAGTAGATTACCTTTGAAAAATATCCAAGTAATCTACAATCCGATTGTTACCCCCACACTACTCTCAAAGATTCATGAAGCTGTAGAGCATCCATGGCTGCTTCCCGGTCAGAAATCCGTGATTCTAGCTGTAGGTCGATTAAATCAGCAGAAAGATTTCTCAACTTTGATTCGAGCCTTTGCCCAGGTTCGCCAACATCGTGACGTGCGGCTCATTATTTTGGGAGAAGGAGAAGACCGTCCGCAGCTAGAAGCTCTGGTTCACCAGCTTGGCTTGAGTAAAGTTGTGGACATGCCAGGGTTTCTTCCTAATCCTTATGCCTGTATGGCCCACTCTGCCTTATTGGTTATGTCTTCAGCTTGGGAAGGCTTTGGGAATGTTTTAGTAGAAGCCATGGCATCGGGCACACCGATCGTTGCTACAAACTGTGAGAGTGGACCTGCTGAAATTTTATCAAACGGCAAATATGGCAGATTGGTTTCGGTAGGAGATTCTCGGCGTCTTGCAGAAGCAATAATTGAGACTTTAGATGAAGAGAGAAATTCTTATGTTTTACAGCATCGGAGCCGGGACTTTTCGCTTGACAAAATTCTTGCTCAGTATTCTCATGTTGCAAAGTTGTGTTAGTACGGTCTGTTGAGACTGAGCACGGTAGTTCTTCAACTTTGGAGACTGCTATACAAAAGATTGGAGTTACCTTGTGAGCGAACATTCATCGAGTTTTCAAAAGCTTAGCTTACGCTCCAACTTCTCTTGGACTTTTGTTGGAAACGTAGTCTATGCCGGATGCCAATGGGCGATGCTGGTAATTCTTGTCAAACTCAGTACGCCGGAGAATGTAGGACAATTTACTTTAGGCTTGGCAGTCACTACGCCTATTATTCTCTTTTCAAATCTTCAGTTAAGACCGATACAGGCAACTGATGTCAAGCGAAGATTCTCTTTCTCAAATTATCTTGCTCTACGCATCATTACAACAATTGCTGCATTTTTCGCGATCGTTTCTTTAATCTTTATCATTGGGTATGAAAAAAACACAGCCTTTGTCATCCTATTGATTGGATTGGCAAAATCAATTGAGTCAATTAGTGATGTCTATTATGGCTTATTGCAGCAACATGAGCGAATGGATTGGATTGCCATATCAATGATTTTGAAGGGTATTTTGTCATTACTGTTCTTAGGAGTCACAGTCTTTTTAACTCGAAGTATTGTCTTTGGCTCATTGGCTCTAGCAATAGCATGGACGATCGCTCTAATTGTTTATGACATTCCTAAAGGACAGTCTGTAGCGACCAGAAAACCAACAGAGATTCATGATAGTTCTAAGCAAGTTTCTAAAAGAATTCCTCAGGGGAAAATAGGCTCATGGTTTCAGCCAGAAGTTCTAAGTAAACTAGCTTTGTTTGCATTGCCATTAGGTTTTGCAATGACGCTTATCTCCCTTAATTCTAATATTCCTAGATATTTTGTTGAACGGTATTTAGGTCAGGGAAAGTTGGGAATCTTTTCGGCGATCGCCTATCTACAAATTGCAGGTCTAACGGTTATAACTGCTCTAGGTCAATCCGCTAGTCCTCGTCTGGCTCAACACTATGTCGAAGGTCAACATAGGGCATTCAAGCAACTCATGATCAAGCTGCTTGCAATTGCATCTGTGTTAGGGGGATTAGGAATACTAGCCGCTTATTTCGCTGGAGAGGAAATCTTAACTCTCTTGTATCGACCTGAATACAGCAAAGATATTGACGTGTTTACTTGGGTGATGGCAGCATCTGCGCTATCGTATGTTGCTTCTATTTTGGGCTATGCAGCTACTGCAAAAAGGCGGATTTACTATCAACCCGTTATCTTATGCACATCGCTAATAGTTTCTCTTTTGACCTGTTATTTGTTTATACCAAACTACGGACTTTTAGGTGCATCTGTTTCTATGGTTCTGACTTCAGCTGTAACCCTATTTGGGTACCTTCTAATCGTAATTAAAGACTAGCCTAAGCCGTTGAAAGAATAAGGGGGGATCTAGCTTGAAAAAGTTTCATTTTTTAGAGCAGGTACTGACAGTTGTAACGCTGTTACTTACCACAGGTGGACCACTCTTAATTATTCTGGCCGATGGAATCAGTGAAGGAGAAGTAGGTCGTGCAAAGAGTTATGACTCCACTTTGGTACAGTATATTTTCTTCAGCCTCTACCTTTTTTTCTTCCTCCTTCTCCTGCCGCATTGGAAACGCGCTGTTTATCTAATTGTGAAAGAGAAATGGGTTTTCCTACTCGTTCTACTAGCAATCCTATCGGTGTACTGGACTTACGCTCCCGAAGTCACCCCACGGCGCTTAATCGGTCTGATTGGCACGACGTTCTTAGGAGTTTACCTAGCGGTGAGGTATGACCTAAAGCAGCAGATGCAACTACTGGCATGGGCTATGGGAATTGCCATCGTTTCCAGTTTTCTGTTTGCGCTGCTGTTGCCCAAGTATGGAGTGATGGGGGGTATACATTCAGGAGATTGGCGAGGCATATACTTGCATAAAAATGTTTTGGGCAAGATGATGACTCTCAGCGTTTGTCTCTTCTGGCTATTGCTGCGAGATCATCAGCAAAACCGATTTTGGCCGTGGACTGGTTTATTCTTTTCTTGGATACTTATTTTATTCACAACTTCATCTTCAGCTTTGGTCAACAGCGTTACTTTAATCATTCTCTCTTTAATGTTAACTATGCTAGGCTGGCGAGATAAGGTTATGGTGCCATCTGTTACTTTTCTGATGGTATTAGTCGGATGCATTTACGCCTGGATCTCTGCGAATCTAGAAGCAATTTTTGGATTATTGGGCAAAGATGCAACCTTGACAGGTCGTAGTAATTTGTTGTGGCCTTCAGTAGCTAGAATGATCGGTCAGCATCCATTCTGGGGCTACGGATACAGCGGCTTTTGGAATGGAGCATTGAGTGAGGCTGCTTATGTTTGGCGGGATGTGAAATGGGAGGCTCCCCATGCTCACAATGGATATCTTGATTTAGGACTAGATTTAGGAATAGTAGGACTGTCAATATTCGCAATTGGTTTTTTTATTGCCTTTTTAAGAAGCCTAGTTTGGATTCGCAAGGTTAAAACAACTGACCAACTGTGGCCTACCCTTTATCTCATCTACTACACATTGTCTAACCTCACAGAAAGCTCTTTGCTCATTCAAAACAATGTTGCCTGGGTTATTTATGTATCAATCGCTCTCTCCTTGCAGCGATCGCTTCCCGTCTATTCACCTACACCTTCAATGGAAGCTTCCATTGCCGCTCAATCCGCTTAGTCAGGCTTTCAGGGGTTTTACGATATGGTCAAGCGTCGTCGTTTTCTATGGGGATTGGGAGCTTTTTCCAGCGCTACTTCCTGTGCTCTGACGAGCCGTTATCCAACAAGCTCTCTAATCTCTGCCGATTCAATGTCTGATTCTAGTCAATCTGAAGCCGCTCAGGTAACTCAACAGAAATTTGCGGTGAATGGAACAGAGGATTTGCGCGATCGCGCCGCACGCAAAGGACTGATCTTTGGTTCATTTTCAGGGTTGGACTACGACAAATTTGCCCAGAACTCAGTGTTGCAATCTACATTTATTCGAGAATGTAACTTGATAGTTGCGGGTGTGTACGCCACCGATACTCGTCCTGATATCAACAGGTTTAACCTATCTTCATCAGACGGATTGGCGCAATTTGCAGCCCAACACAAATTGCTGTTTCGGGGACACCCGTTGGTTTGGCATGAGGCAAATCCTGAGTGGTTGAAGAACAAGCTCAATGATCCCAATGCTTCCTATGAAGAAGTTCGTAATCTGCTGGTCAACAATGTTTCAACAATAGTCCAACGATATGCTGGACAGGTTCATTCCTGGGATGTTGTGAACGAAGCTATTGAACCAGGCGATCGCCGAAGTGATAGTCTCAGGATTACCCCTTGGTTTAAGCGTTTGGGACCTGACTATATTGAACTTGCCTTTTGGACTGCTGCTGAAGCTGATCCTCGTGCGCTCCTGGTTTACAACGATAATGGACTAGAATATGACACCTCTTACCATGATCAGCGGCGGGATGGAGTTCTTCGTTTGCTGTCTGATTTGAAATCCAAGAATGTACCTGTTAAAGCTTTAGGTATTCAGGCTCACCTCAATCAACTGGATGAAAAAGGCAATAGGCGACAGTTCAATCCTGACAAAATGAGAAGCTTTCTCCAAGAAGTTGCTAATCTTGGCTTGAAAATTTTAATCACTGAGTTAGATGTCACGGACCAGAGTTTACCTGCCGATTTGAGTCAACGCGATCGCATCGTTGCAGAAACCTATGGGGAATTTCTTTCAGTTGTACTAGAGCAGCCGGCAGTCATCGCGATTATTACTTGGGGTTTGAGTGATGCTCACAGTTGGCTGATAGATTTTGCCCCTCGCAGCGATGGTTTACCCGTTCGTTCTCTTCCTTTTGATGCCGACTTTAATCGTAAGCTGGCGTGGAATGCGATCGCTATAGCTTTGGATAATGCTCCAATACGCATGCTATGACCCCTATCAAGTCTTTGCCGATTCCTATTTTAAGCCAAATTTCAGGTGGATTTTCATGAATAAAGCTCAGAAAAATCCCATTAGGGTGCTCATGCTCGGAGCGGGTCTAGACGTGAAAGGTGGAATTACTTCAGTTGAGAAGTTGATCCTCCAGCACACTCCTCCAGAGCTCGAAATAGAGCATGTTGCTACTTTTGCTTATGGATCAGCTTTTCGCAATGTCAAGGTGTTTTTGCAGGCAGTTAGGATACTCATTCAAAGATTATTGAAGAGTGAAATTGATCTGATTCATATCCATTTCTCAGAACGGGGCAGCACCTTAAGAAAAATGCTGCTAATTCTCATTGCTTCACGTTTTAATAAACCGATTATTCTTCATGCTCATGGTGCAACTTACCAAGAGTTTTTTTCGGGGTTGCCCCAGTTTGTTCAGAAAATCGTGGTGGGCATCTTCAAAAAATGTACAAAGTTAATTACCCTCTCTAAGACCTGGCAAGACTACTACGCTAGAGCTTTTCAACTGCAAGCAAAGCAAGTGGAGACTCTTTATAATCCGGTCAGCGTTCCGCTTCAAGTTCCTCAACGTTCGGATCGGGAACGAACAACGTTTATTTTTCTGGGGCGAATTGGTAAGCGGGGAGGGGCACTAGATTCTCAGTCGATCGTTTCGTTTCCCCAGCAAGATAAAGGGGCCTTTGATCTAATTCATGCGTTTGCAGCTTTGCCTGAATCAGAACGGAGTCTGTCGAAGCTGATTCTTGCTGGCAATGGTGACGTGGAACTGGCTCAACAAAAGGTGGAAGAACTGAATCTGAGCGATTCAATTATTATTCATTCTTGGCTGAGTCCTGTTGAGAGAGATGCTCTTTTAGCAGCAGCAGATGTGTTCGTGTTGCCTTCCTACCATGAGGGGCTACCGATGTCAATGCTAGAAGCAATGGCTTGGGGACTGCCTGTCATCGTCACGCCTGTTGGAGGAATTCCTGAAGTAGTTATTCATGAACACAATGGTCTGTTCGTTGAGCCTGGTAATCAGCCTCAATTAACCTGCACGATGCAACACCTGGTTAATAGCCCATCACTAAAAGCTGCTCTAGGTAAGGCTGCACGCGAGGATGTTCAGGCTCTAGATATTCAGAACTATATGCCTTTGCTAGTTGATATTTATCAATCAGTATTGAAACCCAGCGCTATTCGAAAATTAGAGCGCTCAAGTCGTTGAATGCGGTTTAGCGATCGCATCATTTCCCCTCAACATTGAATTGCAAACAGACCTTGCTTTATCAAAGTAATCTGCCATGTTGTTTCTTGCTCAACCCTAACTAGGTGTCAAAACTCTAATGATAAAATCTCAAAAACTGAATTCCATCACCTCGTTTGAACATCAATATATCGTTGGTAGCCGCGTTGACGTTACAAGCTATCAAGATGCAACCCAAAAGATTTTGCAATGGGCTAAAGCCAGGACTAGTGCCTATGTATGTGCAGCCAATGTGCATATGTTGATGGAGGCTCATGACAATATTGCCTTTGCGCATGTTGTGAATCGTGCTGCTCTGGTGACGCCGGACGGTATGCCCTTAGTCTGGGCTTTGTCAGCTTTGGGAGTTAAAAAAGCTTCTCGTGTCTATGGTCCAACCCTGACCTTACATGTGTGTGAAGCAGCTTCACAGCAAGGTGTTCCGATTGGGTTATACGGAGGAACATCTGAGAGTTTAACAGCATTTGCTTCCTTCCTATGCCAAAAATTTCCTAGCATCCAAATCGCCTGTCAGATTGCCCCGCCCTTTCGCTCCTTAACGCCGGAAGAAGATTACCAATACACAACTGAAATTAGAAACTCTGGGGCAAAGATATTACTGGTTGGAATTGGCTGCCCTAAACAAGAAATATGGATGCATCAACATCAGGATCAGCTTCAGTTGGTGATGTTAGGCGTAGGAGCTGCCTTCGATTTCCATTCAGGTCGGATTAAACAGGCACCTACTTTACTGCAAAACATTGGCTTAGAGTGGATGTTTAGACTGTTCATGGAACCTAAGCGTCTCTGGAAACGCTATTTCAAACACAATCCACGGTTCATCATCTTCTTTGCTTGGCAGTGGTTGACCAGCTATTTGAAACTTGCCTATCGCCGAAATGACTAGGCAGGACTTCTTTTCAACAATTACTGCGCTGATGATTGCAAGGACTGACTATGTTAAAACTAGCTATGCTACGAGTAGCTAAGATCAATAAATTAACTGAGCGATCTAAATTCCATTTTCTGGCTGTTACTCTGATCGTATTGGGAATCTTTTTCCGCTTTGTTAATCTCGATCGCCAGGTATTTTGGGACGACGAAGCATTCACCGCGCTAAGAATGTCAGGCTACACGGCTGCGGAATTGCAGCAGATCCTCTACACGAGCGAGGACTTGAGTTTTCCAGAGATTCAGAAATATTTGGCTCCCAATCTAGATAAAGGAATAGGGGATGTTATTCAAGGTCTGGCTCTTGAAGATCCTCATATTCCACCCTTCTACATTCTCATTCTGAGAGCTTGGGTACAATTTCTGGGAGAGGCTGGGAAGGAATTGTGCGGTAGCTCTCTAGGCGTAATGCGAAGTTTTTCAGCGATCGCTGGAGTTCTCTCGCTTCCAGCAATGTACTGGTTAGGCTTAGAGTTATTTAGATCTCGTTTAGCTGCCTCACTGGGTGTTGCCCTAATGGCTGTTTCACCTTTTTTTGTGGTCTATTCTCAAGAGGCGAGAGCCTATAGCTTTTGGGGATTGATCACCCTAGCTTCCAGCGCTCTTTTACTGCGCACACTCCGGCAGCCCACAAAACTTAGATGGCTCTTGTACGCTCTAAGTGTAAGTTTTGGCATCTATACCCACCTATTTTCTATACTTGTCACGGTGGGTCACGGTATCTATATTTTCATGGTTGAGCGTTATCGCTTCAGCAAAAACTTTGTTTCCTATCTTTTGGCTACGGCGTTAGGTGTGGCAACATTTACCCCCTGGCTGGTGATTCTCATCTCTAATGCGAGGAAGACAGAAGAGATGGTTTATAACAGTGATGTCAAGTTAGAAAAAGCTCCTTTTCTAAGCATGATATCGATGTGGATTGGCAACATTAGCCGCATCTTTTTTGATGTCGGAGTTGGGTCAAGCGATCGACTGAATGACATTATTCTTCTAGTTCCTATCATTTTGCCTTGCTTTTTACTAGCAATCTGCTCTATTTATTTTCTTTGTAAAAATAGCAGCTTTAGAACTTGGCTATTTGTGATTGCCCTAATAGCGGTTCCTGCTGTTTTCTATGTGGCGGTTGATGTTACTCAAGGGATAAAAGTTTCAGGCATTCCTCGCTACAGTGTTGCTATTTTTATTGGAATTCAGTTAGCTGTTGCTTTTACATTCTCGACAATTTTGACGCAGAAAATTTATGAAAGCGATCGTCTGCTTTCCCTCAGCAATTCTAAAAATTTCATAGAGCAAGAAACGCATGACAAAAAAAATTATAGAACGACTGGAGTAGTCGGTAATTATCGCTTTTGGAAAACTTTGCTTGTAATTGTTTTATCCTTGGGTGTCATTTCTTGTATGACCCGCATTCCTGCAAAAGTTTGGTGGAATAAGGGGCCTGAAAACACGCGTTATGTCGTTGAGATTTCTAGTTTAATCCATCGCTCCCATCACCCTGTGGTGATGACAGATGATGCGCTAAATCGCGTTGCGGCGTTTGGCTATGAGCTAAATCCAGGCGTTCCAATTCGATTGGTGCGTAAGGGCAATTTGCCTAAGCTGCCTCCAGATCCGCGAGAAATCTTTGTATTTCGACCTTCCGAGTTTTTGCGGCGCAACATAGAGCAGATAGGTCAGGGTGTGCTGCGCCCGTTACCAGATACAGGTGATATGCTCTACAAGCTGGATCGAACAAATTCTGCTTCAAGGACTTAACCTTAAAACGGCTCAACTTATTAACTTTTCCATATATTTCTTGCTTCAGAAGTTCACTGCGTAATGAAGCTAGCGCGGTGCTGAAGGCGAGTGTAATCGCTGTAGAGCAAAAGACTGAGGGAGTATCTCTACAGCTTGTGTCAACTCTTCTTGCTTGAAGTCGCCCTAGTTGAACCTGACGATTTAGTTGTGGCAGACACCTTAGATAAATCTGCTACGGCTTCATCTGCCTCAAATCCCTTATCTTCAGCTTCATCTACTTTAGATTCCTCATCCTCATCCGCTATGACTTCGTCAGGTATGGCTTCTGCTGTCGTGACCTTAGGTACAGATTCCTCAGACGGCTGACCAGTTGGCTTTCCATCAAAATTCATAGGCTGAAAGCTGAGCAACTGATTTACAATGGCTCTAGCAGGTTCTGCTTGCTCAACTGCTACACTATAGGCGGAATGAGCTTCTAGAAGCTTACGAAGGCTTTTTAGCCCGTTCTGTAACACCTTTTTTTGATCATCATCCAAAGCTTCAGGTTCAAAGAGTAGCCCTATAACTTTCAGAAGCGGCTCTGCTTCAGATTGAGCGTCTTGGAGCTTGATCTTTGCTTTGAGCAGGCTTTCTAGAGAGTCGATCGCAGCAGTGGTATCGCTATTAGCATTCATAGAAATGTTTTTAGGGGTATGTATAAATTACCTGATCAACAGGATAACGGTTAAAACTCCAGCTAGGTCATTCTGAGGGCTGAGATACTTTGAGGAGTTTTAGTGAGCAGTATATTTAAGCTCGCTGTTTATTTTGAAAAGAGCATGGAAATAGGCTCTCAAAATAAACAACAGAGCTAGAGCATGGCTTAACTGTAGGTAGTCTCCAGAAGGCAATGTTTTTTGTTGTGGAGGCGAACCCCCACAACAAAAAATCTTTGCCTAAATGCCATTACTGATTCATGGTTTGACTGAAAATGTAAAGCGCAGAATAGCGTTAGACCAAGACGTTAGCGTGCTGCCTTAGTTTTCGCATTGCTTTAACTTCTACCTGTCTAGCGCGCTCTCGCGAGAAGCCAAACACCTCTCCGACCTCTGCCAAACTGCGGCTCTTACCGTCATTTAGCCCAAAGCGCAGCGCAATTAACTCACGCTCCTTATCGTTTAGGCAGGTCAGATATTGCTGGCACTGATCCCGCGTGACTATCGCCTCCATTTCTCGCTGCTGCTGCTCATCAGGGATCAAATCACCCAGCCGAGTCTCTTGCTCTTGACCGATCAACGCGTCTAAAGAGGCACATTGGCGCTGTTGGCTTAGCAGGCTCCGCAGTTCTTCAGGAGTCATATCCAGTGCTGCTGCAAGCTCCTCTGGGCTAGGCTTGCGCCCCAACTTACCCACCAAAACACGTGTCGTCGTCTTCATCTTGCTCAGCTTCTCCTGCACATGTACAGGCAGGCGAATCGTGCGAGCATCTGACTGTAGGGCACGAGTCATGCCCTGACGAATCCACCAATAAGCATAGGTCGAAAACTTATAGCCCTTGGTGGGATCAAATTTTTCCACTGCACGCTCTAGCCCTATGCTGCCTTCCTGAATCAAATCCAGGAGTTCTAGCCCACGATTTTGATATTTTTTGGCAACAGAAACGACCAGACGTAGATTCGCCTGGATCATGCGAGTTTTCGATCGCTTGCCCTGATGGATCATTGCCAGCTCTTGAGGCGTTGGGTTTTCTAACTGAAGCAGCGGCAGCATCGTTTGAACGGCTCTGGCAAGCTCCAGTTCTTCGGCAGCGGCGAGCAAAGGGGTTTTGCCGATAGATCGGAGGTAGGTTTGAATGGGATCGGCCGTCATAGATCGAAAAGTAGGGTCTAAAAGATACCTTGTAGAGTGATTACCCGCACCTGAGCCAAGAAGCACTGAGAGGGCATTCTATTCTAGGACAAGTTGGGGGCAGTTATCAGAGGTAAACCTCTAATAGTTTTGAATAGTTTAATGAAAGTTTAACAACAGCAATTTGTGCTCAACCCAGATCCTGTGGATTACATAGAGGGAATATGCAATCTCAATTTAGCCTTTGCCTGTCATGCCCCTATGAAATAGCTCTAGAGAAATACAGATAGGAGCATTATTTTGGCGCTACTGAGTAAGCGCTGAGTGTGAGAAACCTGATGGCGATCGAGTCAGACGTTTAATATAGCAGTCTTAACCAAGTTGTGGAAATTAGATAATTCATGAGAGACACGCTTAGGGAAAAACTATCCTCGGACATTCAGCCCGTAGACCTTCTGAAGTCGCCGTAAGCGGAAAGCGGTAGTGGTATTTAGGTAAGGATTTTTTGTTGCGTGGGCAAAGCCCACGCAACAAAAAATCCTTAATCCCTCAAGGACTACCCAGAAAGCTAGTGAGAAGACGGAGTCTCACAAGCAGCTTCCGCTGAAGTCGTCTTGCTTGATTGTCTGATGCGTGAGTCTAGCCAGATGGCTCTCCCAATCCAGGCAACCACTCCAAGGAGTGCCAAGACCCCCAACTGGGCAGTCCAGGTGATGAGCTGCTCTAGAGGCACCACCTGACCGACAAAATAAGAGAGGCTAACCATGACGGATGCCCAAACAGCAGCTCCTGCCAAGTTACAGACAAAGAATTTTCCGTAGGGCATCTGGGCAATCCCGGCGAGAGGACCAGCAAAAATTCTTAGTAACGCCACGAATCGACCCAGAAAAACGGCTCTAGCAGCATTTTGACTAAACTGATCCCGTACGCTAATCAGCTGCTCTTCACGAATGCGGAACAATCTACCGAGGCGCAGCAGCAGTGCCCAGCCCCCGTTACGCCCAATCCAGTAGCCAATGTTATCGCCAATGACGGCCCCGGCGATCGCGCTACCTAGCACCATCCAGTAGTCCAATTCACCACTACCCGCCAAAAAACCGCCCGCTAGGGTAATGGTTTCGCCCGGAATGGGGATGCCTGTGTTCTCTAGCATGATCCCTAGAAACACCGACCAATAGCCATAGTCTTGCGCGATCTGCTGAAGGGTTTCTAAAGGGATCAAATCCAGGGACATGAATGCAACCTATACGAATTTTTGTAAAGCTCTCTCATCCATATTGGCGCACCTGGAATAGAGGTGTCAAATGGCTTTGTCAATCAAAATGGCGATGCTGCTAATTTCAGACATAAATGTTAGACCTCTTGCAGATTAAAGCTGTGGGATTAGGTTGAGTGGGGGCGCAGCCCCCACTCAACCTAATTTGCAAGAGATTTATTTTTGAAAGGGGCGCTCCGTTCTTTTCAAAAATATTTATACCCACAAGCCGATCAGCTCTAGGTAGACCAACGATCGCGTAACCATTTCCAGACATCCACGACGCGATCCTCAACCCATAGCATTCCGCGATCGAGCCAGTCGAGCAGCTGTTCTATGGGATGTTTTTCGTAGGTTACAAGCCGCACTTCTGCCTCGATCCAAGAAGGCTTAGCCAGCAGCGCCTTCTCGTCGCTCTTGGCAGCAAGTGGCTCAACCTCCACGTTTGCAGCAGCTCTGTTCTCGGCCGCTAATGAAATGATTGAGTGTCCAAATGTTGAACTCACTTTGGGTGAAGCCATCCTGACAAACAGAGAATTTGAGCTGGATACCCCCCGCCGATCGCGCCGTTGCACTTGCAAAGAGGCGGGTAAGCGCTGCACCACTTGTAGGACTGAAGGCGCTGCACTGGGTAATGCTGTACTGGGTAATGCTGCACTGGGCAAGGCTGAAGTGGGTAATGCTGAAGTGGTGGTGAACGCCCTAATTTTTTGTGCGCTGCCGTGAAACCATCGACTCAGGTTTTCCAGTAGCTCATTGCCTGTTTTCCAGGAAGCCTCTGCCGATCGCAACACCGGACGGTCAGGTAGGGCGAAGAGGGAATGGGGAGAAGGTAGCAGTCGAGACTCCTGAAAGAGATTGGTGGCAGATGCCACTGAGCCAGTTTGCATCCAGCTCATCAGTTGCCAGAAAGCGCGGATAGGCGGCAGAGCTAGGGTGCGTTCTCTGGGCAAGGGCAGGAAGCGATCGACCCAAGGCTGATTTTCAGCAAGAAGGCGCTGCTGGCGCCAATAGCTTGCCACATCACCCGCAATCCGGCGCTGGAGAAACACCTGCTGCTCTGAGCTAAGGACATCCAAAAGCTGATTTTGAATATCGACTAGGACAAGTCTGTGGGAGCTGAGCAGAGAAGCAATGCCCTGGATCTGGATAGCACCCGATCGCTCAGCTTGCAGCTTGCCTGACCGTTCTAGCTTAGTTGAAGAGACCGAGGTTACCAGCTGAATGTTGTTCTGGAGCGATAATTCTTTCGACGCAGGGAGCGATCGTGGAATCGATGAGGCGATCGCACTTCCGCCCACCACGACCCAAATACCGGGCGCACTGGGATCTTGAGGATTAAGCTGGAGCGCCAGACGATCGGCAGGCAGCAGCAGCGCAAAGTCGCTGAGGGCTTGAAGCGATCGCTGAATCGGCGTGTCAGCAAACAGAAATGGCTCCGCCGCAGCCTCAGTCACCGTCTGAGTAACAGACCGCAGTTTGGGCAGAACTTGTCTTGTTGTTTTACGCAACTGCTCACCCACTAATCGAGTGGCTTGAAAACCAACGTAGAGCGGATACAGCAGAATTTGTGCGCCCCAAACTGCCGCCATCTTTGCCTGTCGCCAGGTTTGGCTCACCCGATCCTGAACCCGCATCGACTGACGAGATAAAAAGTTAAAAACGTTGCTGCGATAACGTCCAGAAGAAGCCATGGGCGTGAAGCGTTGAAGCGCTCAAGTAAAATATTTCTTTGCGGAATGGGCGCGAACCCCACAAAACCTGTAGGGTTGATGCAATGAGCTTAATCCTATAGACAGATAGACAGCTCGCGGCAGTCTTTAAAGCTGCTCTGATCTTAGCTGGAAAAACGACTGACGCTATGACTCGATCGCCATCCTCAGATCGCCTTGCTGAAGCGATCGCCAAACTGCGCGCTCTGACCCAAATCAGCGTTCAACCTCAGTGGCGATGCCATTGGGGAGATGCGTCTATTAGCCAGGTCGCCACCTGGCAGACTTGGGCAAAAGTATTGCTCAATGCCAAAAATCAGGTGGGTTGGGCAAAAGGGCGGCAGGTGCTATGGCTGGCTCAGCGCGTACTCGTGCCCCACAATCTGGGGGGCTATCCCTTGCAGGGCTTGACATTGCGGCTGGCGCTAACTTGGTGGGCAGAATCAGCGCAGGTTTACGTCAACGGTAAGCTGGTGCAGGAGGGCGACCTGTTCGATGCTACAACGCGCCTGTTGCTGAGCGAATCTGTTCGCCATAATGATGCTTTTGATGTGGCGATCCGGCTAGAAAGTCCGGTACATGACAACGGGGCATTGGTGAAGGCTCTCTGCATTTACGAATCTGATAGCTATGAATTTGATAGCTACGAATCTGATAGCTACGAATTTGCCGATCGCGCAGATCCTCCAGAGCCGGGATTTGTTGCCGATGAATTGGCAGTTTTGCGAGAGTTCATCACGGCTTTTGCCCCTACCCAACTTGAGTCCGTAGCGCAAGCCGTGGGAAAAATTCCCTGGTCGGTCTTGACGGTGTGCGATCGCATCTCCTTCGATCGCGCCCTTGCCAACCTACGCCAACAGCTTCAGCCGTTAGGAAAATTGATCAAGCAGCGCAAAATTCAGCTTCTCGGACACGCCCATCTGGACATGGCGTGGCTCTGGACGGTGAGCGAAACCTGGCAGGTGGCTGAACGGACGTTTCGATCGGTGCTAAATCTGCAAAAGGATTTTCCGGAGCTGACTTACTGCCACACCACGCCCGCTCTGTATGAGTGGATGGAGAAAAATCGCCCTGAGTTATTTGCTGCCGTCAAAGCTCAGGTGGCGATCGGACGCTGGGAAGTCTCCGTTGCGCCGCTGTGGATTGAGCCAGAAATGAATTTGCTGGGCGGAGAAGCGATCGTTCGCCACCTGCTCTATGGTCAGCGCTACTTGCAGCAAGCCTTTGGTCAGCGGGGGGAGATCGCATGGCTTCCGGATACCTTCGGCTTTAACTGGCAGTTACCCCAATTTCTCAAGCAGGGCGGCGTAGAATACTTTGTCACCCAAAAGCTGCGCTGGAACGACACGACGAAGTTTCCCCATGAAGCTCACTGGTGGCAGGCTCCAGACGGCACAAAGGTCTTTAGCCTCCAGTCTGCTCCAATCGGCGAAGGCATTGATCCGGTGAAAATGGCGCAATATGCCTGCACCTGGGAAACTAAAACCTCGACTCAGACCTGCCTCTGGCTCACGGGGGTGGGCGATCATGGCGGTGGCCCAACGCGTGACATGCTGCAATTGGCTAGACGCTGGGGGCGATCGCCCTTCTTCCCACAGCTAGAGTTCACCACGGCTCAAAAGTTTTTGGACTCAACCCGTCAGGCAGCAGCGAGTCAGGTCACGGCACCCGACATTGCCGCATCAGCCGGATCGGTTGCTCAAAAATCTGTTGCCTTTCCCACCTGGAATAACGAGCTTTATCTAGAGCTACATCGGGGTTGCTATACCAACCATGCCGATCAGAAGCAATATAACCGCCGCTGCGAAGATACCCTCTATGAGGCAGAGCTGTTTGCCTCCTTGAGAACCCTGATTACGGGGGCAGCTTATCCCAAAGCCGAGCTAGAAGCCGCCTGGAAAAAAGTGTTATTTAACCAGTTTCACGATATTCTGCCTGGCTCCTCGATCGCCCCCGTATTCGTAGAGGCAAATCGCACCTGGCAGGAAGCGCTAGACACGGGCTGGAATATTCGGCAGGAGGCGCTGAAGGCGATCGCCTCTCAAATCCAGCTGCCACCCCCGCCACAGCCCCAAGCCAAGCTGATTGCTATATTTAACTCCTTGAATTGGAAGCGATCGGAAGTTGTGACGCTCTCAGTACAGCAAAGCCAGAACGAGCGAGCCTGCTTCTGGCAAGTCTGCGATCTGGCAGGACGTGAAGTGGTGAGTCAGCCCCACTGCTGGCGCGAGAACGGCATTACCCACTGTCAAATTTTCTTTCAGGCGGAAGAGATCCCGGCGATCGGCTATCGCTGCTATTGGCTACTGCCGCGCAGTACGGGAAATCCGGTTCCCGCTGTTCCTACCAACGGTTTTATGCTGGAAAACGATCGGTTGCGTGTCACGATCGATCCGACGACGGGCAACCTGTCAGGCTTGCGGGATAAGTTGCATCAGCGAGATCTGCTCAGTCGAGCCGGAAACGAGTTGCAAGCCTTCCGAGACAGCGGACAATATTGGGATGCCTGGAACATTGATCCCAAATACGCCCAATATCCTCTGCCCCCAGCCCAGCTAACGCAAATTTTCTACGAAGACCGAGGGGCAGTTACCACACGCATTCGGGTGGTTCGCAAGCTGGGCAAATCAACCTTCAATCAGGTCTATATCCTAGACAAAGGCTCGGCTGTCCTCAAAATTCACACCCAAGTGGACTGGCAAGAGCGCCATGTTGTCGTCAAAGCCACTTTCCCGCTCAATTTGGATGCCGCCTATGCCACCTATGAGATTCCCTGTGGTGCCATTCAGCGATCGACCCGTCCTCAAGACAGTGCAGAAAAAGCCAAGTGGGAGGTTTCGGCGCTGCGCTGGGCAGATCTAAGCGACACCGCTAGCCAAAACTCCTATGGGGTCAGCATCCTCAGCGACTGCAAGCAGGGCTACGACAGCCAGCCCCACCAGATCCGCCTGACCCTTTTGCGCGGTTCCGAATGGCCTGACCCTAACTCCGATCGCGGTCAGCATCAGTTCACTTACGCCATTTATCCCCACGATCGCTCTTGGCAGTCGGCGCAAACGGTGCGACAGGGCTATGCGCTGAATCAACCCCTTAGAGCGCTGGTTTCAGAACTGCCGCAGGGCACCCTGCCCTCAACTGCAACGTTTCTTGACCTTCAGGCAAATAATCTAGTGCTCACCGCTCTGAAGCCTTCAGAACAGGAACCCGATCGCTGGATTTTGCGGTGTTACGAGGCGCATGGAGAGAAAGCTCAGGTGCAGTTTGGCAACTCAGGCATTTTGTTCGATCGCTATCTTGATGCCGCCTCAGTTCAGCCCACAAATTTGCTGGAAGAGCCTGTGGCTGACGATAAAAGTGGGACGATCGCTCCCTGGAAAATCACGACCTTTAAAGTGAAGCGATTTGAATAAATTCCTATAAAAAAGCAGAGGCATCGCTTAGCGATGCCTCTGCTTTTTTATAGGAACAGGCTGCAACCTAGAACGCTGATTAAGCAGCCAATCCGTAGGCAGACATCCGCATAATGTCACGAGTGCTAAAGCCAATATTGCTTAGCGCTTCGCCATAGCTGATCATGAAATCTTCCACCAATGCCTCGCGCTCCATGCCCAAGACACGAGCATCATCGGCAACTTCATTCAGCATCCGCCAGACGATCGGCAGATTCTCTTTATTCGCCACTTCTAGCTCAGCTTTGGCGGTTTCAAAATTTGCCTTCAGCCATTCTTCACCAAAGTTGAGGTGCATGTACTCATCTTTCACTACGCCTTCCGTGATCTTGCGGGCGAAGTCATCGGCAACGGGAATATAGATGTTGTACGCCGAGATCGCAAAGCATTCGATGATGAGCGACTGAATCAGGAGACAGGTAACGATTTTGCCCTGGGCGGCGGCATCTTGAAAATTGCGGTGCAGATCGGCAAAGAATCGCTGGGAAAACTCCATGTCTGGCATCACGGCAAGGTTTTTTCCGCAGGCCTGAAATCCTTTCTTATGACGGTTTTCCATCTTGGCAAGACCAATCAGCTGCTCCTGCACATCCGGAAGCAACTCCGCCAACCTGTTGTAGTTTTCAAACGCTTCCTGCTCACCCTCAATCACAATCGCATTGACGCGGCTGTAGGCATCTTTGTAGGTTTCGCTTCGGAAGTCGATATCTGGGCTGATTTCAAGCTGCTGCATAAATTCTGTTGTCTCCTGGTTCTGATGTGCCGATTCTCTACCGACCTAAATGTTAACCTGGGCTTAGAACTTTCATAACCTAAACCTCTCTACTCTCCACCCTACTGGTTTAAAGCAAAAATTTACAGGGATTAGCCACAAGCTATAGAAATTTCTCAGTAGAGCGGGTTAGAGTAACAGCCTAGCTTATCAGTGAATTTTGTGTGTTTTGATATGGGAATCACGTTTGCAGTAAACCCTACTTAAATTGTAAATCTTAGTGAATTACAGTGATCTCTCCATAAGCAATGCTGCACCGGATAATCCTGTACCGAACCCTGTGTCGAACCCTGTGCGATCGCCTCATCTCCAGCCAGCCCTGCTGTCACTGCTGCTATGGCTAGGGGCAGGTTTGATTGTGTTGCCCCTAGTCATCATCTGTGTCATCTCCTTTGCACCCACAAATTCTGTCGGAGTTGGCGAACAAACCGGATGGACAGGAGCAAACTATCAGGAAGCCTGGAGCAGGGGAAATTTCCTGCTGGCATTCTTCAACTCCACCCTAGTGGCGCTGGGGGTAACAGCCTTGCAGATCACTACCTCAGCGCTGGCAGGCTATGCTCTGGCAAGGTTAAGGTTTTGGGGTAGGCAAACCGTTTTGCTGATTATTTTGGCGACCTTAGTCATTCCCTTCCAGGTTTTAGTCATTCCCATCTTTCTGGTTCTAAAGGCAGGACATTTGATTAACACCTACGGTGCGCTAATCCTGCCGACTGCTGCCAGTGGATTTGGAATATTCCTTTTACGGCAATATTTTGAAACCATCCCGATCGAGCTGGAGGAAGCGGCGGCTTTAGATGGTGCGAACCGACTGCAAATCCTGGGGCTGATCATGCTGCCGTTGGCAAGACCTGCGCTGGTGACGCTGTTTCTGTTTACCTTTATCGGCGAGTGGAACGATTTATTCAAACCGCTAGTGTTTACAACCCGTCCCGAACTGAGAACTGTACAGTTGGCATTAGCTGAGTTCCAGGAGCAATTCACCAACAGCTGGCCGCTGCTGATGGCGGCTGTAGTCATTGCTACTGTGCCGATCGTTGGGCTGTTTTTGCTGGGTCAGCGCCAATTCATTCGAGGAATTGCCGCCACAGGGTTGAAAAACTGAAGCAGATTTCTTCAAGAATTGTTTCTGTACACTAAGCTTATTTCACAATATGCAGTCAAAGCAGCAATATTGGATACTTTAGAGTAGAAGAGTGATGTTTCAAACAAGGTAGAAGCTGGGCTGGGTGCAGGGCTACTTGACTGATGTTGAGCTAACTTAAGCGTCGATCGCGTCTATATTTGCACCTGGATTCAGATACTGACGCAGATAGAGGCTTTCTAAGTCTCCTGACACGACGGAATCCTGATTGAAACTTTATTGTTATTTGCAAGGTGTGATTTGCAACATTATCTGCTCTTGGAACATGCTCTTGGAACGGTGTGAAGGCTGTTTCAGAAAATGAGCGTCGTTTCTAGGATTAATTTTCGGATCTCGTTGCAAACACTCTGTAGATCCTCTTGACCGCTCATTCGCTGGACAGTAAAAATTTTAGAGATGATAACTCCAAACGAGTCTACTCAATGTCTCAACCTAGCGAGGGCGCTTGACCTGATTACTGCTAGCCGTACGGTTGGCGGCACTTTCTATGTTTACAATGCGGCAGGGCATTCCAAATCCTGGGAGAGTTTTGTGGCGGAGTATCCTCTAGAACGTTTGCAGGCAATGGTTAGAAGGCGATCGTTTGAGGGAGCTTGAGATTTTTGGAGCCGCTATAAACTTAGATATGTAAACCTAGCCAGTTCAGCTATCCTTGAATAGATCAATATTCTACCCATCCATGAATGCTGCGATTTTGATTGATCCGCTCGATCCTTGGAGTCTCTGGGTTCCCTTTGTGCTTTTGCTGCTGATTGGGTTTGCAGCCGTTTATTTTGTTCGGATCGGCTAAATATTTCTGGCGCTCTATGACACGTTCTCTGGCAGACAGTGCGATCGACCTGCTGATTGAGTTGGCGGAAAGCGGGGAAATCGATCCTTGGGATGTCAAGGTGATTGAGGTAATTGATCGCTTTCTCAGCAAACTTCAGCCGGAGCGATCGCCAGAGCAGCTGAATACGGCTGGACGCGCCCCCTATGAAGCAGACTTATCGGAGTCAGGTCAGGCGTTTCTCTATGCTTCTGTGCTGCTACTGCTCAAAGCAGATAGCCTAGCGCGACTGGAGGCTGAGCAAGAGATGGAGGTGGTAGAAGAAGTTGAGCTAGCAGAGATCAACGCGCTGCCTCGAAACCTGGAGCGACGGATTCGACGACGAGCGGTTGCCCCTGCCGCGCCTAATCGCCGCGTGACGCTGCAAGAGCTGATTGCTCAGCTCAATCTGATTTCAAGCGCCATGACCGATCAGAAGCCGCGCCGTGTGCCGCTACGCCGTCCGCGCCCTCAGTCTCAGAAACAGGCAATTCGGGCGATCGCGCAATTGGCGCATCAGGAAAATCTTTTGGAGGTTGCAGCATCGTTAGATCAATTTCTCAATCAATATTGGGAAAATTTAGATCAGCAGCAAAACTGGCTCGACTTTGAAGTGTTGCTCCAGCTCTGGACAGCGACTCAGATTCCGCCACAAACGGATGCTGCCGTTGAGCCTACAGCTGGGCCAACAGTTCACGATCGCGTGGGTGCCTTCTGGGCGCTGCTGTTTCTGTCGGCTCAGTCTAAGGTTGAGCTGGCTCAAGAGGAGTTCTACCAGGATTTGCAGGTTCGTAGTCTTGCAGATTTGTTAAAAACCGAGGCAGCAAATGCTGAGATCAATAAGGGAAACGCCGCACCTAATGCAGCATTAGCCCTGGCATCAGAGCATTTAGCTTTGCTGGATTAACTTTACTGGATTACCTTTTACGGGAAATCTAGGTCAAGTTCCTCATTGGAACCTCTTAATACGTTCATTTTTGAATAAAGTTTTTTGTTGAAGTTTACACATCGTAGTTTTGTGTGCCAGTTTGTTGAAGCATAGAACTTTTGACAGCGATCGCCTGTGAATTGTATCTAGTAGTTTGTCTGACCTATCCTTGAACAAGCCAAATGCCAGCTATCCGTTTTTTCACCTGAGATTTCGTGTAGATTCTGCAAACTGCTGGGTTAAACCTGGAAATCTTGGAAGATTGTGAAAGACTGGAAGGATGTTCACTCACTGTTCAAATGCACTAAGTAGCCCAGAAACGAGGGATATAAGTTTATGAAAGCCATGATTCTGGCAGCCGGTAAGGGTACTCGTGTCCGCCCCATCACTTACACTACGCCCAAGCCGATGATTCCGATCTTACAGAAGCCTGTCATGGAGTTCTTAATAGAGCTTCTGAGACAACATGGCTTTGATCAGATCATGGTCAACGTCAGCCACCTTGCCAATGAAATTGAAAACTACTTTCGGGATGGTCAACGGTTTGGCGTTCAGATCGCTTATTCCTTTGAAGGCAACATTGTTAATGGCGAACTGGTGGGCAAAGCGCTCGGCTCGGCTGGCGGAATGCGCCGGATTCAAGACTTCTCTCCTTTCTTTGATGACACCTTCATCGTGTTGTGTGGCGATGCCTTAATTGACCTGGATCTGACGGAAGCCGTGCGGCAACACCGGGAGAAAGGATCGATCGCCACTATCATCACGAAGTCAGTACCCCGTGAGGAAGTCTCCAGCTACGGCATTGTCGTGACGGATGAAACGGGACGCATTAAAGCTTTTCAGGAAAAGCCTGCCGTTGAAGATGCCCTAAGCACCAATATCAGCACGGGCATTTACATCTTTGAACCCGAAATTTTTAACTATATCCCGGCAGGCGTTGAGTATGACATCGGCGGTCAACTTTTCCCCAATCTAGTAGAAATTGGCGCGCCTTTTTATGGTATTCCGATGGACTTTCAGTGGGTTGACATTGGCAAAGTGCCCGACTACTGGCAGGCGATTCGTGACGTGCTGCTGGGAAGAGTCAAAAATGTGCAAATTCCTGGACATGAAGTAAGACCTGGGATTTACACTGGACTCAATGTGTCGGTCAACTGGGATAAGGTGAATATCACAGGTCCTGTTTACATTGGCGCGATGACTAAAATTGAGGATGGAGCCACTATCATTGGGCCATCCATGATTGGACCAAGCTGCCATATTTGCAGTGATGCAACGGTGGATAACAGCGTTATTTTTGAATATGCGCGACTGGGCGCAGGAGCCTGTCTGGTTGATAAACTCGTGTACGGTCGCTACTGTGTGGACAAGAAAGGAGCTGCGATCGACGTTCAGGCCGCCGCTCTCGACTGGCTGATTACAGACACCCGCAAGACGGCTCCTGCATCTCCGCCCGACGAGCATCGCGTCATTGTGGAAATGCTGAGCAGCAACGGTAGAAGCTAGAATTCTGCTCCTATTTTGGGTAGTCCTCAAAATGGAGTGATTTTTTATTGAGTGGGCGAAGCCCACTCAATAAAAAATCACTCCATTAACGTTAGTGTCCTATTTTGAAAGATGCATGACGCGCCTTTCATAGGGGTATAGCGATACAGGCTAGATTACGACAGCCGTTGAACGATCGCATTCCACAAACTGAATCAGGTCTTGACGCGGGTCAACATAGACGGCTTTGATCTCTAGGCGATCGCCCATTTCCATCGGACGGGTAAATCGCATGGCTAGCTCTAGCCCCAGATCCTCCAACAGCACCAGACCCAGGCTTTCATGCTCCCGCAGCCAGCGCAGCATGATTGCTTGCCAGATCTCGTTAGGGTTGCGCCGCAGATATTCTAGGCTCCAGTAGCGGTTGGTTTGCCGTTCTACCAGAGTTGCCTCATAGGCAGTCGTGCTGGCTGCTTGAATCAGCTCTTTAGTAGTCTCGATCGAGAACGGGGGCAAATCGCCTCTGAGGTGAGCCTTAATCTGGAAATGCGCTAACAAATCTGCGTAGCGACGAATGGGCGATGTTACCTGCGTATAGGTATTCAACCCCAGACTAGCGTGCCGTGCGGGCGTGATGCCCACCTCGCTCCGGGGCATGCAGCGGCGAATAGCGCTATAGCGGACAGGGCCAGCCGGGAGCTGCATCAACTCTTGCTCAGGCGGCAGTTCGGGCTGAGGCTGTCCTCGAAACGGCAGGGCTAGACCGTGGGCTTCTCCATACTTTCCAGCAACTTCGCCCGCCAAAATCATCATTTCGGCAACCAGCATTCGAGACAGCGAATCCTCTAATACCTGAATTGTGATCTCGTCGTCGCAGACCTTGATGGAAGACTCAGGCATCCGAATGGTAATGGCTCCTTGAGAAACCCGCCAAGATGCTCGTCGCTTTGCCCAGGTTGCCAGTGCTTCTAACTCCGGCTCCGCTCGAACGCCCAACTGCAAAATTTCATCTACATCTTCATAGGTCAGGCGGTAGGTCGGTTTGACCAAGCTAGGGCGAATCTCATACTCCTGTACGCTGCCCGTCTCGTCTAGCACCACCCCAAAGCTTAGCGCCGTGCAAACTCGCCCTTGGTTTAGGCTCATCGGCCCTGTTGCCAACTCTGGGGGAAACATCGGGATCATGCCCGTCGGCAAATAGACTGTTGTACAGCGACGACGCGCCTCTAAATCCAGCTCGTCACCTGGCAAAAGCCACCGCGTCGGGTCGGCAATATGAATCCATAGCCGCTGCTGCCCATCCGCCAAAAAATCGACGCTAAGTCCATCATCAATCTCGCGAGTGCTCTCATCGTCAATGGTGTAGGTTTTCAGGTGCGTTAGATCTAAGCGATCGGCATCTGGATCAGGCGGCGGCGAGGTGAGGCAGCGGTGAGTCATTTCAAGAACCCTACTGGAAAATTGAGTGGGAAGCTGACTACGCCGCAAAAATAAGTTTTCGTGGTCGCTCCAAAGCTTGAGATCCACCAAAAGCTGAAAAGCAGCAGGCGCGGTTTCCGGTCGCCCTAATACCGACAAAATTTCTAGGGCTGGCGCTCGGTGCTGAGCCTCTTCACCCAATAAGGCAAACCGCTCTAGGGCTTCCAGTCGGGGGCGATCGCCACTTTGCCATTCCACTTTCGCCTCCAGCGGCTCTGCTGTCAGAGATGCTTGCACTCTTTCCATGAAGCTCTGCCACTCTTGCTGGCGCTGAGCCTCCATGTTGAGCTGATGCTTGAGTTCTAAGACCTGTGCAGAAGGGCGAGGCTCATAGCGATCGCCCTTCTGCTTAAAATAAGATTTGTCCTCTGATAGAAGACAGTGCGCCGCGTAGCACAGAGCCGGACTTTGCTCAGAAAACAGCAGCATCGCCATTGCAGCAGGATCAACAGATTCTCCCTCTTCTGCCAATATCTCCCATGCCACCTCCAAACTAGAGGGATCAAGATAGGGCTGGATAGTCTGCCAAAACTTGGAAATGTCAGCGGCTTTGTAAACCTCGCCAGTCACAACGTAAGTAATGTCTCTGGGATGGAGGGTATGAGACTGCCCTCGCCCATCCACTGCAATCCAATGCTTTTTGCCTTCAGGGCGCTCTACGACCGCTAACCGACTCTGGCGAGGCTTGTCTGCGCCATCGCCCTGTAGCCGAAACTCAACTAAATTTCCCTTCTCCATGAAGTCTACTGCCAGAGGTGGGTGAGGGTAATCATTGTCCGAACGTACGGTGAACGCATGATGTCCGGACTTAATTCTAGAACTCCCTGCGCCCTAAACCGTAGGCATTACCCCTCTTGGTTAATAAAAGGCAACAGTGCCATAATCCGAGCGCGTTTAATCGCCTCAGTCAGATCTCGCTGCTGCTTGGCAGTCAGTCCAGTAATTCGACGGGGAAGAATCTTGCCACGCTCGGTAACATATTTCCGCAGCAGGTCAACATCTTTATAGTCAATGGGATCTCCGGGTTTAATGGGAGAAATGCGACGACGAAAGTAAGCCATAAGTTGGAGTCTAAATGATTGAAAAGTGGTCAGGTCTTTGATTTCACTCGGCGATTTTACTCAGCGCCGTTATTTGATCTCTTTGTGATCCGTATGCTTATTACAGTGCGTGCAGAACTTCTTTAGCTCAATGCGCCCTGTCGTATTGCGACGGTTTTTGGTCGTGGTGTAGCGAGAAACCCCCGGCGATCGCTTGTCTGGGTTTGTTCGACACTCAGTACACTCTAGCGTGATGATAATGCGGACACCTTTAGCCATAGGATTTCACTAAATCGGCAAATGATAAGACACAATCTCTAATTATTTCACAAGATTCCTCAAGTGCGCAAGAAATCCTTCAGCTATTTGAGAGAAGTACAGGAATTCTAGTCTCAAGTTTTGCCTCAAACTATGCCAGGAACCGGGAAAGGAATGCCTAAAGCTATCCGAAGGACGGCAAAGCCGCCCACTCCTAGCACCAGTAGACCTGTCATTTCAGCATCTTGTCGGAGACAGCCGATGCCCTCTCGACATAGTCCATAGTTCACTACTGTGTAGTAGACCAAATCGTTGAGCGCCACTGCAATCACAGCTCCCAAACTGCCGAAGAGGGAATAGCCTAGCAAAATTCCTGTCGCGGTGAATATTAGCCGACACAGGTTGCCTAGAGTCATGTACTGCACCTTACCCAAAGCCGAGAGCGCAGGTTCAATAGTGGCACAGAGAATGCGGGGCCAGATGCCGATCGCCAAAATAGGCAGCATCCAGGTTGCTGCCGCATAGCGCTTGTCATACAGGAAAGAGGTGGCAACATCGCCCCAGCCAATGGTCACCACCATGATCAGGGTCAGGGCGTATAGCAAGTAGCGGCGGCTTTTGAGCGCCTTGGCGCGTAGTTCCGAGCGAGGAAGATCGGTGAGCTTGGCGATCGCTGGCAGCACCACCCGCATTCCCAGCGCGATCGTGACTTGGCGAGGCACGTCGCTCAGCATTAGGGCAACTGAGTAAATTCCCAGCAATTGCAGAGAAAACATTTTGCCTAGCAAGAGGCGATCGACCTGCTCAGCTAGAAACATCAGAGCAGTGGAAAAGAAGATCCAGCGTCCCAGCGAAAAGATTTCGTGAGTTGCCCGTTTGTCCAACATAAACCAGTTACGCTTTCCGGGAACCAGCCGATAGCTCCAAATCAGCTTCACTAGCGCCGAAATAATGTTCCCCCCCACCAGCGCCCAAATGGTTGGGGTAATAAATGCCCAGCACAACATGACCACAATTTGAATTGCCTGGGTTGACAGTTCCATAACGGTCAGCCCTTTGATAGCTATGTGCCGCTCTAGCGTGTAGAGCGCGGTGGAGTTAAACCCAGAAATAACGGTGACTAATCCGGCAACCGGAATTAACGCCATAAGCTGGGGTTCTCCATACAGCATGGCAACAGGGTGAGCAAAAAGCAGACAAATCAACCACAGACCCAAGCCACGAATAACTTGGATAGTCCAGGCTGTATTGAGAAAGTCTGGCTCATCTCCACTTTTGTTTTGAACGATACTAATCCCGATGCCTACATCGGAAAACAGGGTCAGTCCAGCAATAAAGATATTGACGAGTGCCATCAACCCAAAAAATTCTGGGAACAGCAGACGGGTTAATATGAGATTCGCACCAAACCGTATAATTTGGCTGGCACCATAACCCAATACTGTCCACAGCATTCCTCGGACGACTAGCTTTTTCAGTGCGGTCATAGTTCTATGAGCAGTAAGGGAGACCTGTAGAAAAGTCCAGCCTGTTAAAGAACAGATTGGTTGACTTTAAAAATACCAGTACGAAAACTGAGAATCCCTGATAATCGAACATTGTGCCTGACCGATCTGCCTAGCTGATTGACAGTCCTGCACTGACTAGGGTTCCTACGCTTGCATTTCGCAGCTTAGAAATTGATGCGATCGTCAACATACCGTCAATTTATCTCTAAGTTATATCGCTTCCACATTTCACGCTCAAACTTTAATCTTTTACGATTCGATGCCCCTAACCCACTGTGATGCTTTACTGATGCTTCACTGTGCTGCCCTGTAAATAGTAAGCTGCCCTGTAAATAGTAAACAGTTGCTCAGTCAAAAATCTGGCGATCGCCAACCTGACTCAACTTGTCTAAGTCTGATTCTGTGAAATACCCTAACCTTGCGCAATGCAACCGTTGTTAGACTTGGTAGGAAGCACATTCAATTCTCATCATTTTAAAGGTGACAAGGTATACAATACTTCCACGTCGCTAGGTATTCATATCCCAATTAAACTTGCTGAATAGTCATAAGACAGTAGCCCTAAGCTAGAGATTTCCTAAGTCTCTAAAATTTCATATGCAATTCCCACTCCAATAATCTGATCGCTTAAAATAATTGACTAATCTACACTTTTGAGTAGAAATAAATTACAGTAGATCAAAAATTCGATCGTGCCAGTAGCCAAGAGCTGAGACGTTAAGAAGCTTTTTAAGAAATTTAGTAGGCTCTACTCCACCTCCACTGAACGTTTTGGCAGATTAAGCTCTCTACCGATAAAATCTACTTCAATACATCATTCTTCGCAAGATGGATTTGTGATTGTGGGATACGAATCACATTAGAAATGGCTTGGTTTTGTATAAAGTTTACTATTTCCGTACAAAGCTCTAGCTTTAGAGCCAGTCTAGGCATAACTTGAGAACCTACATTTAGGCATCTCCAGGGTCTCAAAGATTTTTCTGATGCTTGAAGGATCTTGGATTTCGATCGGCCTGTGGTGTTTACCACCCAATCTAATCGGCTTCTCAACCCCATCAAATATCACTTGGCGATGTAAAACCAGTTGGGTCTAAGGACTCAAAAAATTTCATGAGGATGCCCGTTCTTATGAAATTTTTAGTTGCTAGGCTCACTATTTTTTGATATCTCATTTTGATATTTCATATATCCTAAGTCCGATCGTAATCTATGATTAGGTCGTTCACTGAGTGCCATCACTAGCTTACACAAATGTCTAATCTGTAGAGATTCATTCTGTCCAGCCTTTGCAAAAAACAGCTGAGAAACTGAATGATTTTACGACTTTTGGCGCTTCCTCTATGCTACGTATAAGTTACTTTGTGGGTAAGTATAGCCCTACGTAATTGAGTTAGGGCGAGTTATTTTTTGAGAGCCGCGCGGAGCGCGGCTCTCAAAAAATAACTCATTGGATCTAAGCGCGTAGCGCCATACACCAGAGATCGATCTTCATTTCCAAGGGACAGCTTAAAAGATTGATTGAAGGCATCTACATTAGACCGCCCGATCTGTAAAAGGGTTACCCTATGCCGCAATATTTCCTAACTGACTGAGAATGCCTTGGGCGACTTGCTCAGCCGTTTCACAAGCGCCATTCATATAGCCTTGAGAACCGAGAGAGCAATGTTCTCCAGCAAACCAAAGATTGCCGACTCGCTCAGATTCAACCCCGCCCATTTGAGTCCATTGTCCAGGCAGATAGCAGGCATAGGAACCCAGTGCATAGGGTTCGTTAGCCCAAATCGATCGCATTGCCTGACCCCGCTCTACCTGAGCAATCCCTGGGAATATTCGCTCTAAGTCATCTGTCAGCTTCCGCGCCTGATCTTCAGGATAACCGTTTGCCAATGCTATTCCCGCCTGTCCGCCCCGCAAATCTGTGACCCAACCTCCTGGCAGAGTCGAGTAGCGGGCACTCTCCCAAGTGTTCTGAAAGTCCAGATCAGTATAGACGCTGATCGTAGAGCCATAGCGCGATCGCCAAATCCTCTCCCGATAAGGGACGGCAAGCTTACTGCTAGTGCCATAGCCCAGCTCAGCGATCGCTTTTTGTTTAACAGACGGCAAATCAACTGCCAGATTAACCTGGCGCAAAGTCGTAAAGGGCACCGTCAAAATAACCTGATCGTAGGTGCGATCGAAGCTGGTTGATCCCTGTCTGAGGCTAACCTCGTAGCGGTTGTCCACGAGCCGTATCGACTCCAGTAGGGTGCCTGTGGCAATTGTTCCTTCTAACAGTGCCGCTAACCGTTGGGGAATCTGCTCATTGCCACCCACAACATGATATCGCTCATCGCTCACGCCGTAGGTGCTCCATTTACCGACTTCAGCGCCAATGAGGAACAGCATATTGAGACAAGATTGAGACTCAGCATCACGCCCAAACTCAGTCATATAGGCCACCCGCACAAGCTGATCGATCACGGGATCAATCGGCTCGATCGCCAAATACTCTGCTAAAGAGAGGCGATCGAGCCGCACGGCGTTAGGGTTAGGATTGCGATAGGTGATCGCTCGATCGCCCAGCCTTCGCAAATCTTGGGCAATACGTTGGGCAAGCGGTGAGAAGGCCTCTGCCACTTGAGCCTGAGTAATTTTTCGTCCTTGGAAATAAAGAATTTCTGGCTCTAAGCCGAGATCAGCCGATCGCAAATCTGCCAGCTCTAAGCCTAGCTCTGCTGCCAGCGATCGGACTGCCGTGTGGCGAGAATCTATAAACTCGCCCCCCAATTCCACCACGTCGCCCAATTCACCGCGTAGACTACGTAGCCGTCCGCCCGTCCGATGACTCGCTTCAATCAGCTCTACTGGAACACCCGCCTGTCGCAATCGATAGGCAACCGTCAGACCCGCAATACCTGCACCTACGATCAGGATTTTTGCATCTCTGGCGGAATGAACGGAATTAACTGGAAATATTGGGCGCTGTCCCAAACGGGGCAACAATCCCGTCGCGGCAATTCCTCCTAGCACCTGCCTTCGGGTGATGAGAGTGCGATCGCTCAGGTTTGTAACTTCGGCGATCGGAATTTGTGCTTTATGAGAAATTTGAGCCGCTTGGTAGGCTCGACGCAGTAAATTGGCTAAAGCACTCTTGGACATAATTCAGGAATTAAACAGAACTAAAGCTTAGGCTAGTGAGGACACTGCCTCCAGCCTAAATTCTAGGAGTTAATTCAATTCCTGTCTAAAGCATAGACAAGAAGGGGCGCGCCAGAAAAAAGCTGGAAATAGATTTAGAATCGATCGGTTCTCCAGCTAGAATCGCCTGCTCTAGCTCTTGAGGAGTTATCAAAACAGTCTCGATATCTTCGTCCTCATCTTGCTCAGGCGGCGTTTCCAGTTTTTCCAAATCGAGTGCCAGAAAAGCGTAAATCACCTCATCTGAATAGCCCGGAGCCAGGAAGAACTTACCCAGCGTTTGCCACCTGTGGGCGCGATAGCCCGTTTCTTCTTCAATCTCGCGCCGAACGGTAGTTGCCGCATCTTCGCCAGGTTCTATCATCCCGGCAGGAAACTCTAGCAAACGCCCCTGCGCCGCAAAGCGGTACTGCCGTACCAACACCAGGCGACCATCGGCAGCTATGGGCACTGCCAGTGCTCCCCCCGGATGGCGAACGCATTCCCAATCTCCTTCAGCCTTGTTGGGTAAGCGCAAACGGTTGACTTCAAAGCTAAACTTACGTCCGCGATAGAACAGCTTTTGTTTGAGCAGTTGGGGAGGTTCGGGACCAATGGGCATAGTTTCAGGTCAAATAAAGGAGGACGAGAACCAGATATTAGCTCTAATCTGCTCGCAGAACAATTGAGGGACTGAGTGACTGACTCTTTTATTTCAGAATTCTTGTATTTCAGACTTTCTTGATTTCAGAACAGTCTACCTGCTTCAAGAGATCTGCGATCGATTTTCCTGAAATCGGCTCTACCCAATCTGCCGCGATATCGGCAAGGGGGGCTAAGACGAAAGCGCGATCGCCCATGCGCGGGTGGGGAATTTGCAGATGGGGCTGCCGAATGATCAGGTCATCAAACAACAACAAATCTAGATCTAGGGAACGTGCCCCCCAGCACTCTTGCCGTACCCGTCCAAACTGAGTTTCAACCTTAAGCAGCACATCCAAAAGTTCTCCTGGCGATAGCGTCGTGGTTAAGAGGGCGCAAGCATTGAGAATATCGGGTTGAGGCGGCCCGATCGCCACCGTTAAATAAAAAGGAGACTTTGCTAAAAGCACAATGCCTGGAAAATCAGCTAAAGTCTTGAGCGCTGATTCTAGAATGGCAAAAGAGTCGCCAATGTTGCTGCCTAGGGCGATCGCCACCTGATGATCTTCCAGTGCAACACGTGACTCATGGACGAGGCTGCTTTCTCCCATGAGCCTACCAGGTGGGATCAACATAAAGATTAACAACCAGCGGATTTTGCCCTGCTGGAATGGCGCTAATGCAAGCACAAAGGCTGCTCCCATCCCCTAGCTCAACTTCGCAGGCATGGCAAGACCCCATCATGCAGCCCGTCGGGATAGAGAGACCTGCGCGATCGGCAACCTGCAACAGCGGCTCTCCCACCTCTGCCGTCACAGTCACATTGTCCGGTAGAAAATGCACCTTAACGCTCATCATGAAAACTCTCAAAAGAATCTGTTGACCCAGCTATTGACCCAGCTCTTGATCCAGCTATTGACCCAGCTGTTGCAAAATGGGAGACAGATCTAGATGGCTGCCTACCGCATCAGCTAACTCGTCTAGCATCGTCTCTCGTTGTTCACGGTAGTTGGAAATGCCAGTTGGCAAAGACTTCAAGCCGCGCTGCTGTCGCAATCGATTCAGCCATGCCCTTCTCCAAGGTCCGTTATCAAACAGCCCATGGAGGTAGGTGCCCCAAATTGACTGGGTGATATCGACGACGCCAATATTGGCATCGTCGAACAGCGCTTTATAGCCCGGAGTTCCACCGCTCTCTGCCTCAGCATCCACCAGATGGCTACGTCCTTGATGGATTTCATAGCCCGCCACAGGCAAACCTACCTGGGGAAAGTTGGAGGTAACGAGCCGCTGCCGCGCCACCTTCTGCCCGGTGATCACAGTTTTTAGCGGCAAAAGACCCAGCCCTTTGTACCGCCCTTCCTGCCCTTCCAAACCCTCTGGATCGGCTAATAGCTTGCCCATCATCTGGTACCCACCGCAAATGCCCAGCACAGTGCCACCTGCTGCCGCATAGTTTTGGATGGCTTCCGCCATGCCTGTGCGCTGCATTGCCACCAAATCGGCGATCGTCGTCTTAGAACCGGGCAAAATCACGGCATCTGGATAGCCCAGCGTGTCTTTAATGCTGACATATTTAACGCTCACCGTTGGCTCAGACTCCAGCGGGTCAAAGTCTGTGAAATTGGAAATGCGAGGTAGACGAATCACTGCGATCGTCAAGTCGCTGTTGACGTTACCTGGAACGCGATCGGTCAACGACAGCGAATCCTCTGCCGGAAACACCTGATCCAGCATAGGAATGACACCCACCACTGGAATTCCGGTGCGCTCCTGCACCCAATCAATCCCCGATTGCAGTAGCGCCTTTTGCCCTCTGAATTTATTGATAATAATGCCGCGCACTAATGCCCGTTCTTCAGGTTCAAGCAGCTCCAACGTTCCAATAATGTGGGCAAACGCCCCACCGCGATCGATGTCTACGACCAAGAGCGTCGGCGCATTCAAGTAGCGAGCCACCCGCATGTTCGTCAAGTCTCGGTGCTTCAGGTTGATCTCAGCCGGACTGCCTGCCCCTTCGCAGATGATCAGGTCATACTCTTCTCCCAATCGCTGAAGCGACTCCTCGATCGCCTGCCACCCTACCTCAAAAAAGCGATCGTAATACTCAACTGCGCTGACCCGACCCGCCACTCGACCCTTGAGAATTACCTGAGAAGTCATGTCTCCTTGAGGCTTTAGCAAAATGGGATTCATTTCAACGCTAGGAATAATTCCAGCAGCCCAAGCTTGTACCGCCTGAGCATGACCAATTTCGCCTCCTGAGTTGGTAACGTAGGAATTGAGCGCCATGTTTTGCCCTTTGAAGGGCGCAACTCGCCAGCCCCGCCGACTCAAGATGCGGCATAGCGCAGTTGTAACCAGCGACTTCCCAGCATGGGACGTAGTTCCGACAACCATGATGGCTTTCATCAATGAAAATCTCCGAGGGCTAGGGGGGGATAATATCTTAAGCAGAGCAACCGCTTCTGGATACGGTGAGATGAAGGTTCCAGAGCGATCGCCATATTCGCCACGTTTGTCACAAAAAGCTGTCTAGAATTGCACCCAGCTAGGCAACCGTGCCCACCGACTCAAGGCATTCTGGAGACGATCGCTTAAGGAGGGTCGAGAGTGCATCTGACCCCGGAGCTGCCACCGCTCTAGAAGCTGATGTCCTAAGGGCGTTAGCCGAAAGCTATCGGTCAAACCTTGTCCATCGACCTCTCGCCGCAATAAACCTACTTGAATCAACCATAACAAATCACTCTCAGCCGCAAGCTCAATCACAGGGCGATCGGTGTAGCCGTTTTGTAAACCAGCCTTTGCAGCGATCGCTTTTAGCTCTACGCTTTGATGCTGCATGGCAATAAACAACGGCAGCTTAAAAGGAGTGCAACGTAACGCGCGTTCCGCTCTTTCTACCGTAAAGCGAGAATATGGAATAGGCTGAGTTGCTTTGATCGGCTGAGCTGCTTTAACGGGCTGATCAAGCTGGGGTGTGGACTGTTCAGGCGTAATAAAAGTCATGAAGCAGACTGCGAGAGTAGGGAAAGTAGCTAGGCAATAAATTCAAGGAGAGTCTTGAACAAGAAAGTTGGTATAAAATTTAGTGTCTCCTCGACTATTTTATGCTGTTTCTCCAAATCAGCTCTAAATCAGCTGAACAACTTGAATTAGCGGTACAGCCCGTATCAGAAATCCAGCAAATTTTGGCGAATAGTTGAAGAGCTTACACAAGCAGTTAGGAGCATTGCTTAACAAGGGGGATAATTTTTTGCTGGAAGAGAGGCACTCTGCACTCCTTTCCAACAAAAAATTATTCTAAAGATTAGCAATGCTCAGTTGGGTAAACGAACGGTTTGGCAATTTGAGCATGAAGAAAAAAGATGAAGCCTTCGGAATTGTGCCAATCTGGCGGCAGCCAGAGGGCGATCGCTTTCTACTCATTCAGCATTGGGCAGGACATTGGGGATTTCCTAAAGGACACGCTGAGCCAGGGGAGACGGCGATCGTGACCGCCTGTCGGGAATTTGAGGAAGAGACAGGCATTAAGACCTACGAAGTTATAGATGCAATTTCTTTCACCGAAAAGTACAGCTTTAGCCGCGAAGGACAAACGATTGAAAAGACGGTCACTTACTTTCCTGCCTTTGTGCAAACCTTAGCTGTGACCTGTCAAGAACAAGAAATTCAGGCTTTTGCCTGGGTGACCTTTGACGATGCCACTCAAAAAATCACGTTTGGTCAAGCGCGACAGCTTTTAGTAAGAGTCAAAGAATATTTGCAGAATCACGCACTATAGTCAGCTGAGAGAACCGGAGTTACAGCTCTGCTAGGCTATCTGCTCCGTAAGATAGATTCTGACTGTATTCAGGTGGAATATGGTAGCCTTAGGGCAACCCATATTAAGAATAGTAACAGACTTAGAACGTCGATCGCATTTTATGATGTTGCTCTCAAACCTATTTAGAGGAGTAGTCGATGACCCTGCCCATCCAGTCTGTTCACCCCAGTCAGTCTGTCCCAACCCTTGAGACTGCTTATCAAGCAGCAAGCGATGCTCTGATCGCGGAGTTCTTTCAGCGATCGCAGGGAAAGTGGCATTCTGATCGTCGCTACTACACTCTGCCCAACGGAGATACGAAAGAAATAGTGAGCTTGATTTCTATTCGGTTTCTGATGCACGGCTGTGAAGAGCTGCGATCGCTAGCTCGAATGCACAAGCTGGAGGATGAAACGATCATGACCTGTGGCGCAGAGGTCATTTGGGACAGCGCTGACTCGGTTTCCGGTAAAAAACAGTCTCAGGGTTCTACATTGTTTGGTGCAAAGTCAGATATCTTGTACCGCGATCGCGGCTTTGCAACTCCAGATCCCGTTACAGCGCAGTTTTACTTTACTCATCCAGAAACGCTCTGTCTGCGCACAGAGTATAAAGGTTCAACGTTTGAGGAGGAACTGAAGTTGATTGGGCAGCAGTACCGCACCCGACAAACTATCATTACTCGATCGGGCGAACAGCAGATGATCGGGCAGTACCTGGAAAAGCGCATGAATTAGAAAGTTTGCGATATCGCCCAGATTACCTAAAAGTTAGAGGCTGAAATTACTTACTAAACTAACTTAAGCCAGCGATTCTCACTTTAAAGCAAAGCCTGAAAAAAGCCCGCCTGCGGCGGGCTTTTTTCGGACTTTGTTGGGGGAGTTCGCGCCCTGCGGGCGCGAACTCCCCGATGTGAGCTTCATAGCAACTTGGTTTGAAAGTCTTGTAGGATGGACATTTTGCCTGCCCAGATTCGGACGGGCAAGATGCCTGTCCCACGTAGATCAAGAGCTTTAGGAGAAGAGTTGCACATCGCATTAGTCAGGACTGCTGGATTTAAGCCTCATGCTTTGACTGAAGTAGAAAAGCTAAGTTGTAAGCATCAAAAAGCGAGCTGATCCCTAGTTGGATCAGCTCGCCGATTTGGGAACGCTAGAAGGGACTAGTTTTGCAGAACCAACTGAACGTTAGCATTTTGCAAGCCGGGGCGCTTCACTTCAGCCAAGGTCTTGTTGACAGCATACTTCTGGTTGATAGAGTTGATCAACTCAGTCTGGTTATGCTTTTTAGCAACGCCCCAGAGGTCAGCGATCAAGTCGAAAGAACCGTCAGCATTGCGAGACCAGCCCAAGTCATATTCGCCTTCAAGAATAGCGACGATGTCAGAGCGAACGCGCTGACCGTTGTAGCCACGAACATCTGCTTCGGTCTTAACAGAGATGCCCAGATCGCGAAGTGAAGACTTCAGGATTTCAGCGTCGGTGATCTTGGTACGCAGAGTGCTAAAGTGAGACATTTGGGATTTCCTCCAGTAGAGAAGTTGAGAAAAACAACAACGGTATCAGAGTAGGTAGTGCCGCACGGTTCAGCGGTTGGAATGCCAACGAATACGGCTGTGTCAAACTGCTAGCCCTAGGCTAGCCTTTCCCCCTGTTGGGAGCAGGGGAGAAAGCTTTTAGAACTCCATCCGCTGATACTCAGCGACAGAGGCGGCGGCAGGTCTTGCTCGCTGTCTTGCCCAATCTCTCAGGGCTGTGACCTGCTCACTCATGGTTTTGGAAAGCGGCATGGTGGCACGCATTGCGGCAATAATGTCCAGTTGGGTGAACTCTCGCTCCTGGGCAAATGCTTCGTACATTGCGGCAATTAGTGCCTGCTCAATCTCCGCTCCCGAAAAACCTTCACAAACTTTGACCAGTTGGTCGATATCAAAGCGCTCCAGTTCACGGTGGCGCTTAGAAATGTGAATTTTGAAAATCTCCTTGCGCTCGTCTGGCGTAGGTAAATCAACGAAAAATATCTCGTCGAATCGACCTTTTCTGAGAAACTCTCCAGGCAGACGCTCAACTCGGTTGGCAGTTGCCATCACGAAGACAGGAGATGACTTTTCCTGCATCCAGGTCAAGAAGGAACCAAAGATGCGGCTAGAAGTACCGCCGTCAGAGTCGGCTGAACCCGTGCTGCCCGCAAACGCTTTATCAATTTCATCAATGAATAAAATCACTGGAGAAATAGATTCAGCCGTTTTCAGCGCATTCCGTAGATTAGCCTCCGATCGCCCCACCATAGAGCCGTCGTAAACCCTGCCCATGTCTAGCCGGAGAAGAGGCAACCCCCACAGACGAGAAGTGGTTTTGGCAATTAATGACTTACCGCACCCAGGTACGCCCAGAATCAGCATTCCCTTTGGCTGAGGCAATCCGTATTCCCTCGCCCGCTCGGTAAAGGCATTCGATCGCTGTCTCAGCCAGTGCTTCAGCTCCTCTAGCCCCCCTACGGCATCTAGAGTCTCATCTTCTTCAATGTATTCAAGAATGCCATTGCGTCGGATGAGTTGCTTCTTTTCAGAGAGAACGATGTCTACTTCAGCTTCCGTTAAACGCCCCGTTGTGACCTGTGCCTTGCGATAGACTTTCTCAGCTTCGTCTTTCGTAAGACCTAGAGCCGCCTTCAAAAGCTTCTCCCTCGTTTCAGTCGTGGGTCGTCGGTTGCGAGTCTGCTCCAACTGCTGAGTCAGCACCTGGTTCAACTCAGACAGATCCGGCAAGGGATAGTCCAGAACGGCAACCTCTTTCTCTAGCTCAATAGGAATACTTTGAACAGGAGACATAAGAATGATCGTTTTGTTCGTTTCTTTGAAACTAGCGATCGCATCTCTCAACCACCGAGTAACCGCAGGTGAGTCAATAAAAGGGTGCATGTCTTTGAAGACAAAAAGCCCTGGCTCACGCTGTCGAATAACCCACTCCACAGCAGCTTCTGGTGAAACTGTGTTGTGCTGAGTGACGTTTCGTGGCTGCCCATACTCAACAATTCCGTGGGTGACTGTCCAGATGAAAACCTTTCTTACAGGCTTCATCTGAGCAATTGCTGCGATCGTCTGCTCAGCCCGCTCCTCCTCGGATGTAACAAGATATATCAAAGGATATTGAGCCTGAACTAGAACACTAAGCTCTTCTTTCATGACAGACCTACCTAGAGACGGTGCAGACGCTGCGTGGCTAAACTGCGAAACGTATCACTCAACACCCCAAACTGTGAACAACCTAACCTTGCTAAATGGTGCCTAACAAGGAACCAGCTCTTCCTCGCCTTGCTGACCGATGTCAACATGACTGTGAACCTCTACGAGAGACGAATCAACACTGGGTAGAAGCCCTGACTGCTCCCTTAGAGCAATCATCTCGCCATCACGCAATACTAAAGAACTCACGCACTCAGGACAGCTGTAAATCCGGTGAGACTGCCCATGGAACGTTTCAATCTCATCCACCACGTCTGAATGAGTCAGGTAAAACTCGATCGCACGTTCGGCGATTGCAGACATAGGTTCTAACTCCACCGCCGAGCGAATTTTGAGTTGACGGTGTAAATCTGGAGTGAGATAAAGAGTAACTTTTTGCTTGTCTTGCATAACGACTACATGGTTAATACCCGGGTATGAATGAAAGAATAGTGCCTATGCTGGGAAGCTGTCAAGACAGCAAGACGCTATGACGGCAATATCGTTACATTCGTTAACACTTGCATGGCATTACGTAATTGAGTTAGGACGAGTTATTTTTTGAGAGCCGCGCGGAGCGCGGCTCTCAAAAAATAACTCACTGGATTTAAGCGCATAGCGCCATATCTTCTGTATTGCTTAATCGGGGATAATTTTTGTGGGAGAAAAGCGCAAAGTGCCTCTCTCCTACAAAAATTATCCCTAAAATCAGCAGAGCCGATATTCGCAACTCAGAACGCTGCTAACAGAAAGCGGTAAGCCAAGCAGGAAGAGATTGGAGTTCAGCGAGTCTTTAGCTGCCGCGATAGGTACTGTATGACCAGGGAGAAACCAAGAGCGGAACGTGGTAATGGACGGTGATATCGGCAATGCCGAACTGTAGAGGAATGCGATCGAGAAACGGAGGATCAGGCAAGCCCTCAGTCTGTCCAGCCCATTGTCGGGCAAAGTATTCTCCCACGCTGAACGTCAGTTCATAGATTCCCGGTTTCAGTTCGTTTTCAGAGAGTAGGGGGGCATCGGTGCGCCCATCAGCATTGGTATAGACCGTTTTGAGCAGGTTTTTTTCACCTGATGAATTGATTAAAGCAAGAGCGATCGCAATTCCAGATCCAGGACATCCGTGAGAGGTGTCAAGTACGTGAGTGGTAAGTTTGCCAGACATATTTTTTAGCTGTAGATTTTGCTGAAGGCTGGTTTTGTTTGATAGCTTATTCAACTTGATAGAAATGTTCGACTTCTTGAACAACTCTTACTTTGCTGGTCATTAAATGTCTTTGCATAGCAGCAGCAGCAGCCTCAACATCACGGTCGGCAATCGCCTGATAAATTTGTCGATGTTCTACCCGGATTTCTAAAACCTTTGGATTTTGGCGGGTTGTCTGTGCCCTGAGTAACGTCATTTTATCGAACACCTGATCCAGCAGCGTTACTAGCCATGGGTTTCCTGAACTGACGGCGATCGCATGATGAAATTGATAATCCAAGTCTAAAAGCTGAAAACTGTTTAGCTCTGAATCAGGACGTTGCATCAGTTTCTCGGCTTGCAGTACATAACGTTCGATCATGTGCAGCTCCTCAGCGCTGGCATATTGACAAGCGCCCAAGATGGAAACCTGCTCTAGCCCCATTCGGCAGTCATATAGATGCTTAGTGTCTATCACAGAAATAGAGGTAACGCGCAATCCTTCCTGGGCATCGCCGATAATCAAGCCCTCCCGCTGGAGCTGCCGCATAGCTTCACGGATGGGAGTCCGGCTAACCTGTAGCGCCTGAGCTAGGTGAGTTTCAACTAGGCGATCGCCGGGAGCAAGTCTCCCAGACAAGATATTGGTTCGCAGAGCTTGATAGGTTTGTTCATGCAGCGATTTACTGCGACGGATAGGTTGTGAAGACAGGCTCAAAAGCTAACTTCCTCTTAACGGCAAGGGGGGACTACCATCAACTGCGCATATAGCAACCGCTAAGGCGGTTAGGACGGGGACATTTTGGGTGGGGCGCGAAGCGCCCCACCCAAAATGTCCTAAGCAAACTGGCGACAGCTACACTGTATAAAATTTTGGATGTATACCAAGTGCAGTATACAGATTAGCCTCTCAGATTTTTGTGATACGTAATACTCAAGTAGTGGCGTGGAAAGGCATGGTTCTGACCCAAATAGCTGACTTTAGGCTCAGTATCTTTATGTCTAACTCAAATCCACACCCAAGAACCGATCGAGGAAGCGCGATCGCCAGAGAAATCGCTGAATCAGACACCACTCCAGTGCCACCAGCCCGATAAAGAAATAGTTCACGGTTCCTAGAGGATACAGCTCGAAGAAGCGGCGCAGGGGTGGAACCGAGACGATCAATAAATAGACTCCTAGTAAAACCAGAGAGACGATCGTATAGCGCCAGTCGCCGCTCAGGGGTTCGCCACCTACCCAGGCGGTCGTGGGCGGCTTCAAAAAAGGAATTAACAGCAGCTCACCCATAACCAGAATGGTCACTAGGGCGCTACGGGGGATAGCGTGATCAATTTGGGCTGGGTCGAGTCCGGGTGGCAGCTCCAGCACGGCAACCACCAGATAAAACAGATAGACCAGCAGCGACACAACCGTCAGCGACAGAGTCGTGGGAATAATGAAATGCAGCATCGATCGCAGCATCGTCCGGCGCGGCATCACCCCCGGCTTTGCCCAGATGGGGATGCACATGGTGGGAAAGCCTACGCCAATCAGGGCAACGATCGCGCTTTGCTTATTCTGGAGCGGAAAATTGTCGGTGACGATCGCCGTGGCAAAAATGAGCAGCGTCACGCAGATGGTTCGCACCAAGAACAGCTTCAGCACATCCTGAATGCCGTTACGAATCCGCTGCCCTTCTAGAAAAGCTTTGGGCAATGCCCCAAAAGAATCCTTGAGCAAGACAATATCTGCGACTCCTCTGGCTGCTTTACTGCCGCTTTCCATGGCGATCGCCAAATTAGCCTGCTTCAGCGACAGCACATCATTCACCCCATCGCCAATCATGGCAATATAGCGCCCTGACTTACGAAGTACCGACACTAGCTGCGCTTTCTGCTCAGGCGTAATCCGACCAAAGACCGTGTAGGCGATCGCCGCTTGGGCAAACTGCGCCTCGTCCATTTCTGCTAGCTGCATTCCCGAAACCAGCCGCGCCTCCGCTAATCCTGCCTGTTTAGCAAGAGCTGCCACCGTCTGCGGATTGTCGCCAGAGATAATTTTGACTTCGATGCTTGCCTGGGCAAAACCTTGTAGCGTCTCGTAGGCTTCTGGGCGCAGCTCGTCGCTGAAGCGCAGGATGCCCAGCGGCACCAGGTCAATCGGCAGATAGGGCGCTTCACTATCCTGAATGGCTAGGGGATTGGGACTGTAAGCAAACAGCACCACTCGCAGCCCTTGCTCAGTCCCCGCCTGAATGTAGTCCTTCAGTTCAGCATCTAGCAAAATGTTGGCAGTCAGCATTTCTGGGGCACCGAGAACATACACCCCCCGCCGATCGCCCTGATCGAAGGCTAAAGCACTCCATTTGCGGGCTGATGAGAAGGGAACTTCAGCCTTGGGAGCTAATATTTGTCCGGGGCAAACTTGGGCGATCGCCTGACTGGTGCGGTTGCCTGCCGTGGCATTTGCTGCAAAGTCTCCCAGAAGCGATCGCAGTTCTGCCTCGCTGATGCCAATGGGCAACACCTCATGCAGCAAAATATTGTTGGTGGTCAGCGTCCCAGTTTTGTCGAGGCAAAGCGTATCGACATTGCTAAGAGATTCGACGGCGTTTGCCTGCTGAATCAGCACATCCTGCCCTAGCATCCGCACTGCCCCCAGCCCATAGGAAAGCGTGATGGCGATCAGCAGTCCGGCGGGCACCAGTCCGGCAACAACGGCAGCCCGTTGGGCGATCTCGTTGGGTGGATAGGAGCTGCTGAGAAAGCTGATGCCCACCAGCGTCCATAAAAAACAGGCGATCAGCATGAAGACGCGAATCACTAGATTAATCTCCACCTGGAGGGGAGTGAGCGATCGCCGATAGGCTCTAGCTCCCGCAACCAGCTTGTAGGCAACGGTTTCGCTGCCCACTTTTTCGGCTTCGTAGTACGCCGTGCCGCTGACGCAAAAGCTGCCCGAAAAAACGGGAATGCCCGACTGCTTGGGAATGTGATCGGATTCACCCGTCAGCAGAGATTCATCCACCTCCATGCGCCCACTACCCACGACCGAGCCATCTACCAGGATTTGGTCGCCCGGTTGCGCCACCAGAATATCGCCCCGGACAATGTCGCTGGGGTCAATGTTGCGCTGGATACCCTCACGGATTACTGTGGCTTTCGGACGGCTGAGCAGAGCAATGCGATCGAGCTGCCGTTTCGCCCAAATCTCCTGGTAGATGTTGACCAGCACGCCGCCAAAAATGACGATCACCACTAGCACGGCATCGCCTGCCCGCCCTAGCTTGAACATGACCAAGCTGATAGTTAGGAAAATGCCGTTGATAAACGTGAATAAATTCTCTTGAAAGATTTGGCTATAGGAGCGACCCGTTTGCAGCAGGGCATTGTTGCCGTGACCCGCCGATCGCTGTTGTTCGACCTCACGCTCTGATAGTCCCTGTAGCTCAGGAGCAAGGTTCATCTCTGCGGAGTGACTCATGGTTCAATAGCGCTTGAAAATAATGATGAGTGGGCTGCTGCTCTCCAGCATAACGTCTACTTTCCCAGCCTCAAGAGAATGCCTAAACGGGTGGGCGATCGCTTTAAAGAGATTCACTAGATTTGGCAGATAGATTCACAATTCCCACAAACAGAATCTATTAAACAAGCTAGGAGATAATGAGAGCTACGCGCACTCTAGCCTACGCCAGACCTATGCCACCCAAACTGGTTGAAATTCTCTCTGCTGATGAGATTCGTCGTACCTTAAACCGTCTTGCTTCCCAAATTGTTGAGCGATCGGGAGATCTCTCAAATCTGGTGCTGGTCGGTATCTACACAAGAGGGGTGCCTCTGGCGGAAATGCTGGCGCGGCAGATTGAAATCCTGGAGCAAAAGCAGGTGGCGATCGGATCGTTAGACATTACCTTTTACCGCGACGACTTAGACAAGATCAACTTGCGAACGCCCGAAAAAACAGATATGCCCTTTGATTTATCTGGCAAAACCGTGATCTTGGTGGATGATGTCATCTTTAAGGGGCGGACGATCCGAGCGGCATTGAATGCCGTCAGCGAATATGGCAGACCGGAAGTGATTCGGCTGGCGGTTTTAGTCGATCGCGGGCACCGAGAAGTGCCGATTCACCCAGACTTTACAGGCAAAAAGCTCCCCACCTCCAAGGACGAGAAAGTCAAGGTTTACCTCCAAGAACCCGACGGACGAGATGCCGTAGAGCTGATTCGCGCCAGCAATCTGTTGAAGGAATAAGGGGAGATGGGGAGATGGGTGGATGGGAAGATGGGTAGGCGGGTGGATAGAGAGGGTAAAACTCATCCACTCATCCACTCATCCACTCATCCACTCATCCACTCATCCACTCATCCACTCATCCACTCATCCACTCATCCACTCATCCACTCATCCACCCTTCTACCCTCTACGCTCCTGAAGCTTGCGATACACGTCCCGGATATCTACCTTGTGATGAGCCATCGCCACCAGCGTGTGATAGAGCAGGTCGGCAACTTCTCCAGCGATCGCCTCCCCATCATCATCCTTGCAAGCCATTACCACCTCAGCCGACTCCTCGCCAATCTTCTTGAGGATCTTGTTGTCACCCCCCGCAAGCAGCTTGCAGGTATAGGATTCCGAGTTGGGATGGTCACGGCGATCGCAAATCACTTCAAAGACTTGAGACAGGGTATCCGCAGGGGGAGCCTGGATGGCGCCTTCCACCTGATGAAAGCAGCTTCGCTCTCCGGTGTGGCAAGCAATATCGCCCTGTTGCTCGACGCTAATCAGCAGCGCATCGCTGTCACAGTCGTAACGCAAAGACTTGACGTACTGCAAATGCCCAGAGGTCGCGCCCTTGTTCCAAAGCGATGAGCGCGATCGGCTCCAAAACCAGGTTTGTCCTGTTTCCATTGTCTTTTGCAGAGACTCACGGTTCATCCACGCCATCATCAATACTGTGCCGTCGAGATAGTCTTGGACGATCGCAGGCACAAGCCCCTGCTCGTTGTAGGCAATTTGGTCAACAGGAATAGCGGTAAGTGGAGCAACAGACATGGAGTAGCCTTGGGTACGAGTGATCTTATTTTAGATTTTAGATTTTGGATTTTAGATTAAATTTTTCCGATACTGCCGGGGGGTCTGCCCCGTCCAGCGTTTGAAGGCGCGGTAAAAAGCGCTGGGTTCGGAAAACCCTAGCAGAAAGGCGACATCGTGAATGGGAGTCTCTGAATCTTGGAGGTGGCGCAGGGCAAGATCGCGGCGAGTTTCGTCTAGAAGCTGCTGATAGGAAGTGTTTTCAGTCTGCAATTCTCGCTGAAGCTGGCGGACGCTGAGGGTGAGGCTGCGGGCGATCGCCTCTAGCGTCGGCACTTCTCCCTGCAACTGCTGCGTGATGGCTCCCACGACTTTCTGGAGATAAGTCTGATTTGGGTGGGCATTCAGCATCGTGACGGCATGATGTTCAAACACGGAGAGCAGGTTGGCATTTGCCGATCGCACTGACCAATCTAAGCAATCCGCAGCAAAAATAATGCGATTGGTGGGCTGAGAAAACTGTACCTTCGTGTGAAAAATTCGCTGATGCTCGGCATCCTCTTCCGGGCGAGGATGCTGAAACCAGACTGCTTGAGGCTGTAAGGCATTTCCGGTGAGCTGCTGTGTGGCGGTGATGAGGGCAGCAAAGGTACTTTCGATCGGCTGTCGCGGCTCGTCTATTAGGTAGTTTTTTAGACCTGCTACGACTTCGCAATCACACTGCACCCAGCCGTCTGAAACCCTGTGGTGAATCGCTACGCCTTGGCTAAACAGCCGCGTGTACTGGGAGAGTTTTTCGAGAACCTGCCCATAGGTTTTGCAGTTCAGCAGCACATAGCCCACAATGCCGATCGCCGAAAGGTCAAAAGCTTCGCCAATGTGCAAGCCCAAATTACGATCGCCCGTTTGCTGCACTGCCTCTCGCCATAGATACTTCAGCACCTCTCCAGAAACCTGCTGATCGGGATTGTCTAGACAGGCAGGATCAATATGAGCAGCGGTGTACAGGCGATCGATCTCGCCGCCTTGCATCGCCACATATTGCACGATGTCTCGCACGATCGCGATCGAGAACGTTGCATCTTGCATCAGCCTTTCTGCACAACCTTTGAGATTGGCGCTCTCAGTCATTTTTTTGGCGCGGCGCGTCAATGTTTACCCTAGCAGAACGCCTTACCTTTGGACTGTTGGCAACTACATCAAACGCCGCTACATCAAACGCCGCTACAGGAAGCATTAGACCATGACACACCCAAACTTTTCAACCCACGAAACTTCTCATTCGCCCGCCGCCGAAATCATTGTCAATCCGGTGACAGGCGATCGGATGACCATTCTCCAGGCTTCCCATGAAAGTCAAGGCACCTATGCCAAGATTCGCTTTGACTTACCCCCCGGAGCTAAAGGCAGCCCCCTTCACTTTCACACTGCCATGGATGAAACGTTCACCGTGCTGCAAGGCTGTCTAGAAATGGAGGTGGGGCAGAAAGGCAATCGTCGCTGGCTGAAGCCCGGTGAAAGCGTTCATGTGCCTGTTGGAACGCATCATAGCTTTTGCAATAGCTCCAATGAATGGGTGACATTTACAACTGAAAATCGACCCGCAGCTGGGTTTGAACGCTTTATTCGAGGGATGTTTGGATTGGCGATCGATGGCAAGGTCAACTCTGAAGGAATGCCGACCCATTTGCTACAGTTCGCAATTCTCCTCAAGCAGGCAGACACCATTCCTGTGGGCATACCGCCTGTCTTGTTTAACGGGTTGATCAACACGCTGGCCTGGGTGGCTCAAAGATTCCAGATAGAGCGATCGCTGCGGAAGTATTGGCACAGCGAGAAGAACGCTCAATGAAACTCTTTTATCAATCGATCGATACCGCGCTATTGCTCGCTGCACTTATACTATGGGGAGGAATTTTTAATGAACCGCTTACCGCTTATTCGCACAACCGGGCTACTGCTGATTTCACTCGTTTTGCTGTTGAATATTCCCTACACGCTACTGATTCAAACCTTTGAGTATGACGACATTTTGCGCCAACCTGTCGGCGATGTTTTGACAAAGTTTCATGCCGGGGGAACATCGCTGATTCTCACTTGGTTTGCTTTTGGGCTGGCGGCATTCCTATTTATTCCGGCAAGCCTTCTGCTGCACAAAGTTCTCGATCGCCCCGATACACCCTACTTGACGATCGCCACTTTTATGGGCGGGCTGTCTGGTATCCTTCAGGCGATCGGGCTGATGCGCTGGGTATTTGTAGTGCCGCTGTTGGCAAATCTCTACGTCACTAGCTCTAGCTCAGCCACCCGCGAGGCAGTTAGCGTGGTCTATCAGGCAGTGCATCAGTATGGCGGTGTCGTTATTGGCGAGCATCTGGGACAGACGTTGCTGATGGGCTGGACATGGGGCGTTTGTAGGGCAATGCGATCGTCGCCCCTATTCAAATCCTGGGTAGTCTGGTGGGGATTGCTGACCACACCGCTGCTGCTGCTGGGGCAAAGTGAGCTGCTGGCAACGACAATTCCCACAATGCCCGTGATTGAAACAACTCCGATCGGCTTCATCTTATGGGAAATCTGGCTGCTGATCGTGGGTGTCTCACTGCTGCGAGTGCCTCAGAAACGCTTGAGTCTTGAAATGGCAGAGCGTCAATAGCAGAGGGTGAGAAACATGGCAGCCAGGAATTTTATACAGGATAGATCTATGGCAAACCCCTTCCGCGCATTTCTTGCCCATCAGCTTGGGTTTCCATCAGGTTGGTTTGGGCGGCTACTTCTGCGAGTGCTCAATCGCAATAATGCCGCTATAAACGACCTCGTGTTGCAGTCAATGCAGTTGCAGACGGGCGATCGCGTTCTTGAAATTGGGTTTGGCGGTGGTTATCTAATTCAGCGGATTGTCGATACCGGGATGCCCGCTTTAGTGGCGGGCGTGGAGCGATCGCCAGAGGCATTGGCGATCGCTCGTCAGCGGTTTCGCTCTCAGCTCAGCCAAGGTAGCATCGAACTCAGTCTTTCTGACGCGAAGGCATTGCCTTTTGCAGAGAAGAATTTCAATCAACTTTGTACAGTCAACACCCTCTATTTTTGGTCAGATCCACAGCATGTACTGGCGGAGTGTCAACGAGTTTTAGTTTCAGGCGGGAAATTGGTGATTGGCTACAGCTCCAAGGAATTCCTAGACCAACAGAAATTTTCCCAGCACGGATTTGTTGCCTATGAAGTTACGGAAGTAGAAGCGATGCTAAAGATTGCTGGATTCATAGAAATCGAGACATTTTCCGGTAGAAGCAGCCGTCATCAAACATTCTTTTGTACCAGCGGCACGGCTCATTAGATCGTTTGCGATGGTGTCTGCTTACTCCTAACTCAAACGCTTGATTGTGACTATTGAAATACCAGTGAAGGTATCGATGGGCGTTCTAAAGAGAATATCACTAATCCCTCAGCAACTTTGCCTTGAGCAAGATATCGCAGAAAATCATGCTGGGTTTGAGAGAGATGCGTATCTCTGGCTGTAAGGGGTACTAATACAAGGGTTACTAATACAATAGAAAAGCTATGCAACATGGCAGGCGATGATGAAGCGGGTCGAGATCCCGTTGAAGGAGGACGATCGCGCCAGACTGAATGCAATGTGTGCCATTTTTCTACCCAAAAAGATGACACGCTCCCGCTGGGTTTCCCTTAACCGTCAACTTTGCTGCTGGAGAAACGAGTAAGACAGTAGCTATTCCAATTATCCAAGATGGGACTGTTGAAGGTACAGAAACGATTAACTTTTCAGTAACAGGTCTTGGCAATGCGGCGATCGGCACAAACAGTACTGCTACTCTGCAAATTTTAGATAATGGTGGCGATCGTCTTCACCAGCTTATCCAGGCTAGAGTCTAGATATATTCTCAGTTCCGATCTTTTTTTAATTCATACCAATTTAAGACCCAAACAAGGCAGATGATTTTCGAGAGCCTCATCAATTTAAATTGATATCACTTGCCTGATGGAACCGTAAAAGGATACTGGCTGAGGCGATCGTTCGGGAGGCGAGAAACTGAATTGAATGCACCCATAATGAATGGGTACAAACAGCCCTTTTCTTGTGTTGAGAGAGGGCTTATTTTAGTCAACTTTGCCATACATTACTCACAATCAGAGGATAAATTGAGGATTAGATGACCTATGGCTACACCTGGGCACAAGAGTTTTTGCAAACTGAAAAAATAAGAGGACTTTGCGATTTACTGATATTGAGTAGGTAAATAACGGCAACAAGACAATGGCAACACCATGACGGAAAAAAAGTCTAAATCTGGCTGGAAATTTTTGGGAGAGGCGCGAACTCAGATTTTGCTTTGGTACGTTGTTCTCATGTTTTCTTCTGCGATCGCCTCAACTTTAATCATTCGTCAAGCGCTTTTTTCTCGGCTAGAAGAACGAATTGAGGCCTCTTTAACCCAAGAAATTGAAGAATTTCAAAGGCTAACCAAGGGACGAGATCCCCAAACGGGTGAACGGTTTGCAGGAAATATTGCTGCTATTTTTGATGTATTTTTGAGGCGCAACATTCCTGCAGAGGATGAGTTTTTGATCGCGCTGCTCAACGGTAAGTTATATCAGTCTAGCCCCCTTGCCCTGCCCCCTGCCTTGCGGGAGAATCAGGCGCTGCTTCAGTCTTGGGCAAGCTTGACGCAACGTGAACATAGCCAGATCAGCCTTGCCACAGGCGAAACGATCCTTTACCGCGCTGAGCCATTGATTCGAGGGGACAATCATGGCGTATTCGTAGTAGCATATTCGGCTACAGGGGAACGCCATAAGGTCGATGAAGCAGTTTTTGTCATTATTCAGGTCACGATCGCTATTTTTTTGCTAGTTTCATCCTTGGCGTGGGTCGCAGCAGGGCGAGTGCTGGCTCCGCTCCGGTTGTTAATTAAGACCGTTCGCTCGGTGAGCGAGTCTGACTTGAGCCAGCGGATTTCTGTGCAGGAGGGAGGAGAAATTGCTGAGCTTGCCATCACGTTTAATGAAATGATGGAACGCCTTCAGTCTTCTTTTGACAGTCAGCGCAACTTTATCAATGATGCAGGTCATGAGTTGCGAACCCCGATTACGATTGTGCGAGGACATCTAGAGCTAATGGGGTCTGACCCTAAGGATCAGCAGGAAACCTTAGAACTGGTAATTGATGAACTCGATCGCATGAGTCGTCTGATTAATGACCTGCTGCTGCTAGCCAAAGCCGAGCGCCCTGATTTTCTTCAGTTAGAGGTGGTCGATATCGCTGCTTTTACAGATGAGCTGTTTGCCAAAGCTAAAGCCTTAGCCGATCGCGATTGGCGATTGGATGGCAAAGGTATGGGAAAAATTGTCATTGACCGCCAGCGAATTACTGAAGCTGTGATTAACTTGGCGCAAAACGCGACCCAGCACACCCAGCCGGGAGATGTGATTGCACTGGGTTCAGTCTTGAAGCACCATCAAATGCTGTTTTGGGTGCGAGATACAGGGGATGGCATTGCTTTAGCCGATCAGCAGCGCATTTTTGAGCGCTTTGCGCGTGCTGCTAACAGTCGCCAGCGCTCGGAAGGGGCGGGGCTAGGGTTGTTTATTGTGCGGACGATCGCAGAAGCGCACCACGGCTCTGTTCAGGTTACCAGCGAGCTTGGCCGTGGCTCGACTTTTATCCTTAAGCTTCCCTATCTGCTTTCTTACAATTTTCTTCAAAAATAGTTTTATGAATCGAATCTTAATTATCGAAGATGAGCCTCGGATTGTTTCATTTCTGGAGAAGGGTCTTCAAGCGAATGGATTCACCACGGCAGTAGCAGTCAATGCGGCAGATGCCATCTCAATGGCATTGAATCATGAGTTTGATTTACTCATTCTGGATCTTGGGCTTCCTGACCAGGATGGATTGAGCTTGTTGGAGCAGCTACGGGGGCAGGGCAAGACATCGCCCATTATCATCCTGACAGCGCGGGATGGCATTGGTGATAAGGTTGCTGGTCTGGAAGGGGGAGCCGATGACTATATGACGAAACCGTTTCGATTTGAAGAATTGCTGGCGCGAGTGCGAGTCCGGCTGCGGAATCATCAGGCTGCTGATAGTCAACCTAGTGGAAAAAATGAGCAGGTGCTTCAGGCTGGCGATGTTCTCTTGGATTTGCGTACCCGTCAAGCTCAAGTAGGCGATCGCCAAGTGGATTTGTCTGCGCGCGAATTTATCATGGCAGAAACTTTTTTGCGCCACCCCAAGCAAGTTATGAGTCGGGAGCAGTTACTCAATCATGTTTGGGGATATGACTATGATCCAGGTTCTAATATTGTAGATGTGTATGTTGGCTATCTGCGAAAAAAACTAGGCAGTGATGTGATTGAAACAATTAGAGGCATGGGCTATCGGTTAAGAGCATAACTTTTTATGCCTCATTTCAAATCTTCATGAGATATTAATAAGCGCGTAAATTCTTTCTGTTCTTGAACATTCTTCTATTTGAAAAAATACTGCTTTAGAGGGGTGACTTACAATTATATTGCACTCTTCTTTCTTTAAGATGAGGAGTAATTAAGAGGAACATGAGAAAGTTCTCACGAAGGTTGAATCAAAACTGTACAGAGATTACTTTCTAAGAAGGTGTAGAAGTAGATATTTGATTATCAACGCATTGATTTTCAACTTGCCTAATTTTATTTCTACCCTAATTCTTGTTTAACGCAATGGAGTCTTACTAATGGTTAGTCCGTTGATTGATGAATTGTATCCTGCTGGGATGTCTCTATTTTTGGGATCAGAAAGCTTCTTGAAGGATTTGTCTGAGGAAGATGAGTCAACTATTACAGGGGGAAAGCGATCGCAAAGCGGTCGTTCTAATAAGAGAAAAAAGAAGCGTCGTGTCAGGAAGGCGCGTCGGCGTGTGGTTCGCAGCCGTAGCAACAGCAACAGCTAGGCCAGTGAGTCGCCATTAGGCTTTGGATTTTCCGCACGCGAGGCGTGCGGAAAATCTATTTTTCTAGCAAGTCTTGGGATGTGCTCTAGTCAGGATAAAAGTTTGGCGTTAGCAGGCTGAGCTTTAGCGTTAAAGGTGAGAATAAAACTTTGTAAAATATGGTGTTTCTACTGAGCAGTCAAAATGTTTTTCAATATTTGATTGAAAAAAAGATTATTTCAGCCGCACAAAACAGCGGACAAATTGAGTCAAAAACCTGCAAAAACTTCAATCTCCTCATTCATTTTCCGAGTCAAGCATCAGAGCAACCCAGCATTCTGATTAAGCAAGAGCCGCATGATGAAGAGGGCGACACAAATGGAGATTTTTTGCATGAATGGCAGGTCTATGAACTCGTTAGGCATGACTCAGAATTCAGCCAAATTAAATCTCTGCTGCCAGAAGCCATCCGTTTCGATCAAAAGCATTCTATTGTTGCCTTTAACTATCTGAAAAACTATTGCGATCTTGATGATTTTTACACGCAAAATCGTCGTTTTTCCAGTCCAATTGCCACTGCTTTAGGAGCCGCTTTAGCTGAAGTCCACCGCATCAGTTGCGATCGCCAAGACTATAAAGAATTCCTGGCGGCCAAAGATACCGTCGAAGACAAAGACGATGAAGCAACTGAAAAAGTTCCTGACTTGATGCATGAACTTGAAAACCTGACACCTGAGAGCTTTGGGGCGATATCGGCGGATGGTCTGAAGTTTTATGAGCTATACCAGCGCTACGACAGCCTGGGGCAAGCTATTCGCCAACTCAATGCCGTCTATGAACCCATTTGTCTCATCCACAATGATTTGAAGCTCAGCAATATTCTGCTGCACCATGAATGGGAATCTCTGCTGTTGCAGGGCGATCGCGCTTTCCCTCCATCGGCTTTGACAGGATCAGAGGCTGCGATTCGGCTAATTGATTGGGAGAAATGGCTGTGGGGAGATCCAGCTTCTGACCTCGGCACTCTGGTCGCCAACTATCTCAAAATCTGGCTGAAAAGTCTTGTGGTCAGGGCAGGCATTGATCTGAATCTGGCGCTGCGTCTGGCTTCTGTTCCCCTAGAGGTGATTCAGCCTTCCATGGTTGCTTTGGTGCGATCGTATCTGGCGCATTTCCCAGAAATCTTAGAACGCTTTCCTGACTTTGTGGAGCGGGTGATGCAATTTACGGGGATGGCCTTGATTGAAAGTATCCAAACAAAGCTTCACTACCAGGAACCCTTTGGTAACATCGAAATTTGTATGCTGCAAGTGGCTAAAACGCTTCTGTGTAGTCCTTTGCAGGCGATCGAAACTGTGTTTGGTTTAACAGTCTCTGATCTGCTAGATTCTCAAGTTCAGCTACCGCTCAAGGCGCAGCGTAGACAGAGCGGGGCATCTGTAGAAAAAGGGAAAACATCCACAGAAGTGACTCAACCGGGAACCTGCGATCGCCCACTTTCAGGGGAGCAAGATATCCTGAATCGGGATGCCCTGAATCGGGATGCATTTCATCAACAGACACCGCTACAGGATCTGGTGAACCACATTCAGATCAAGGCACATTGCTGCATTCACCATCCCCGCTATAGCCCATCGCAGCCTCCAGAGGCGATCGCCTCCCGCCTCCCGATGCTGCCCGCAGATCTTCAGCGGGGATATTTGAAGGCTCAGCTACAGAACTATCTCTACGATATTTACTTTAGTGGCGAAATTTGCTTGGGTGACGAAACTGGTTTTAGCGGCACACAAGAATTTGCTCAAACCTTGCAAGCAGAGGGCTACCGCCCTCCGAGCTTGGAAAACAATAGGGTGCATGGGCTAGATGTGCGGTTCTATGAGCAACTCCGTCGTAGCAACTGGGGCGAAGGCTATTTTGACCCTGAGTGGCAGGTGGTGCGACGAGAGTCTGACGGCACTTTTGCCGTGCAAAAGGAGGAATTGACGCTTCATATTGACCCGCTCCGGCATCTGCCCGCAGAGACGCGATCGCCCTCTATCGGAGATATCGTCGCCATTCGTCTACCCAAAAACCGGATTGAAACTGGATTCTACGTCGCAGTGGGGAATGCCGGACTAGTGCCTGATGACTCTCCAGCCATCGAACTCTATTTCAATGTGACGCCAGCAGGGGCGATCGCCCTGATGCAAAATTTGACGCAACGCCTCAATGCGATCGCGCTACCGTTTGTCTTCAAGGTACTCTCCGATCCGGTGGCGTATGGACGCTATGACGCGGGCATTTTGCAGGTGGAGCGCAGCCGCTCCGAGCAACTGTGGCCTGTACTTCAGCAGGTCTATGCTGCGATCGCCCCTGAGCAGGTTCACGCTACGACTCCGTTGTTTACCAAGACGCTAGCGCCGGGTTTGGGTCTTGCGGAAGAACCTGAGGAAAATACTGCCGAAGACTTTGGTACGAAGTGCTGCAAGCTGGTTGCAGAGGGGCTTTTGTCGGTCTGGCAGACCAAATCAGACTCGCCTCAAGCCCGGATGAGCGCCATTCGCCAGCAACTGATGGAGCAGGGGCTTAATTGGCAGAAGCCGTACCTCAATCCTCATTCTGAAGATATCTATCCTCCATTAGGCTTTACGATCGACTGAACGAGACGAAGCAATCTGGCGTTGCTGATCTCTGGAGTGCATTTTTGTTAGAGAGAGGCGCGGAGCGCCTCTCCCTAACAAAAATGCCGCCATTAAGCAATACCCGCAATCCCTGGAAGTGATGAGAATCTTGACTGAGAAGGATACGAGGGATCAATGAAATACCCGCTGGTCTTGCAGCATAGTGAGGAAGATTGTGGGGCGGCTTGCTTGGCCTCGATCGCTAAAGGCTGCGGTCGGACTTTTACCCTCAACCGAGTGCGGGAAGCGGTAGGCACTGGGCAACTTGGCACAACATTATTGGGATTACGGCGCGGTGCAGAGGCGCTAGGCTTCTTTGCGCGATCGGCTGCGGCTTCTCCTGAAATTCTCGATCGCGCCCATGATATTCCCCTTCCGGCTGTGATTCACTGGCAGGGCAATCATTGGGTTGTGCTTTATGGCAAACGGGGCGATCGCTATGTGGTGGGCGATCCAGCGATCGGCATTCGCTATCTCTCAGAGGCAGAGCTAACTGAAGCCTGGGCAGATTGGGTGATCTTGCTGGTGCAGCCTGACCCTAGCCGTTTCTATGCCCAAGATGATGACAAGATAGGCGGGATTGAGCAATTTTTTCTGCGGCTGTTGCCCTATCGCAGTATTTTGCTCGAAGCAGTTCTGTGCGTGACGATCATTGGTTTACTGTCGTTAGCCTCACCCTTCTTTATTCAGGTTTTAACCGATGAGGTGTTAATTCAAGGCGATACCCGCCTGCTGTTGGGAATTGTGGTTGCGATCGTGGTTATGTATCTGGTTAGAAGTGGGCTATCGCTTGTGGCCGATAACCTGATCGCCAACTTTGCCCAACGTTTAGAGTTAGAACTGATCTTGGAGTTTGGCAAACATATTTTGCAGTTACCCTTGACCTACTATGAGGTGCGGCGCAGCGGTGAGGTCGTCAGTCGATTACGAGATATCGAAGAGATCAACCGATTGGTTTCAGATGTGATCGTTAATTTACCTAGCTCTATCCTCATTGCCATCGCTTCTCTGGGTTTGATGGTGTTTTATAGCTGGAAGCTGGCGATCGTTGCGGTGATTGCTGCGATCGTCATGACCCTATCCACCGTGATTTTTCAGCCTATTCTCCAGCAAAAGACGCGGCGGGCAATGGTGCTAGAAACCGAGAATCAGGGGGTGCTAGTCGAAACCTTTAAGGGAGCGCTGACCCTGAAAACCACAGGAGCCGCGCCTCAGTTTTGGGATGAACTGCAAAGTCGCTTTGGCCGTTTAGCTAATTTAATGTTTAGCACAACGCAGATTGGCATTTTTAACGGGACGTTTAGTGGATTGGTTTCTGATATTGGGGGAACTGTTTTGCTCGGTATGGGGAGTCTGTTGGTGATCAATCGGGAGTTGAGCATTGGTCAACTGCTGGCCTTCACAACGCTGAATCGCAATGTGGTGGGTCTTATGGATGAGCTGGTCGATCTGGTGGATGATCTGATTCGCGTGCGAACGGCAAACGCCCGCCTGCAAGAAGTGATCATGGCGACGCCTGAAACGCAGGACGATGATAAGAAGCCCTGGGTGACGCTGCCGCAGGCTGCTGAGATTGCCTGCGTAGACTTAAATTTTCACTATCCGGGACGCGTGGAGCTACTCAAAAACTTTTCCCTTCAGATTGCAGGGGGGCAAACGATTGCGCTGATTGGCAAATCGGGCTGCGGTAAAAGTACCTTAGCCAAGATGATTGCGGGTCTGTATCCGCCCCAGTCAGGCAATATTCGACTGGGAATGTATAACGCCCAGGATTTATCGCTGGAATGCCTGCGGCAACAGGTGGTTTTAGTGCCGCAAGATTCCCATTTTTGGAGTCGATCGATCTTAGAAAACTTTCGCATGGGCAATCCGCACCTTTCTTTTGAGCAAATTGTCCAGGCTTGCCAGCTAACGGGTGCCGATGATTTTATCAGCTGTCTGCCTGAAAAATATCAAACGATTCTGGGTGAATTTGGCTCTACGGTTTCGGGGGGACAGCGGCAAAGGTTGGCGATCGCGCGGGCGCTGGCGAATGATCCACCCATTCTGATTCTGGATGAATCCACTGCTGGACTCGATCCGTCTAGCGAAGCCCAACTGCTGAAGCAGCTTCTGAGCCATCGCCAGGGCAAAACCACGATTCTGATTAGCCATCGTCCCAACGTGATTGCTCTAGCCGACTGGATTGTGTTTTTGGCGAATGGTCAGCTAGAGCGGCAAGGTACCGTCACTGATTTGCGATCGGTTCTGGGCGATCACCTCGATTTTCTAACGGCGCAAGCACAATCCGCCTCACCCTAATTCACCGCCTGAAACGGCCTTGCTAAAATCCTGCTGAAACCCTGCTGAAGATGAAATCAACGCCCTTCCTCCGTCCTGTTAAAGCCGATGAATTTTTGCCTCCTGTGAGTCGCTGGACGACAATCGGCGGAGGTATCCTTTTGAGTAGCGTTGGGCTAGCCTTGGTTCTGGCGGCGCTGCTGAAGTACAGCATTACGGTCAAGGCTCCTGCGACTCTTCGCCCCAACGGAGAAGTGCGAATTGTGCAGGCACAGCTAGAGGGAACGATCGCTAGCATCGCCGTCAAAGAGAACGAGGCTGTGCGGCAGGGGGATGTGATAGCGCAGCTCGATCGTGCCAGACTCGAAACGCAAAAAAATCAGCTTGTCACGACAGTGCAGCAAAGCCAGCTTCAGCTGACGCAAATGCAGGCGCAGATTCAGCTCTTAGATACCCAGATCGCTGCCCAAGCGCGATCGATTGACCAAGAGGTTTTGGTGGCTCAGTCAGAACTCGATCGCAACCAGCGAGAGCTTGGCGAACGACAGGTGACTACCCAGGCCGATGTGGCTGCTGCCGAAGCCGCTTTGCAGTTGGCTCAGAGCGAAATGCAGCGATATGCCCAGCTTGTAGATTCTGGAGCCGTTTCGCAGCTTCAGTTAGAGGAAAAGCAAGCAGCCGTCAGAACTGCTGCCGCCCAGATTGTCCGCGCCGAAGCTACCGTGAATCCCAGCGATGCCCCTGTGTCCATTGCCCAAGACCGCATTGCCCAAGCGGTCGCAACCGGACGCGCCACCCTGGCGACGCTGAAGCGAGAGCAGGAAGTGCTAATCCAGCAGCGATCGGAGATCCAAGCTCAGCGGCTGCGCGATCAGCAAGCCCTGCAACAGGCCGAAACGGAGCTACAAAACAGCGTCATTCGCGCCACCAGCGATGGCATTGTGCTGCGATCGAATCTACGCAACGTCAATCAAGTGGTGCGATTGGGCGATACCCTGGTTGAAATTGCTCCGGTCAACACTGCGTCGGTCAACGCTTTGACGGTGAAAGCCAGAGTTGCCCTACAGGATGTGGGGAATGTTAAACCAGGACAAATGGCTCAATTGCGAATTAGCGCCTGTCCCTATCCTGATTACGGTACCTTGCAGGGAACGGTAACGGCAGTGTCTCCCGATGCGATCGCTGCGAATCCCTCTAATCTTGCAGCGCCGCCTTTGAGTGAGGGCAGCCTTAGCTACTACGAGGTCACGATTCAGCCGAGTCAGTCTGTTTTGGGTCAGGGCAACCGCCAATGCCAGATTCAGGCAGGCATGGAAGCAGAGGCAAACATCATTTTTAGACAAGAGACGTTTCTTCAGTTTGTCTTGCGAAAAGCCAGATTGCTAACAGACCTGTGAATATGGGCTAGTACAGTAGAAATAAGGTTATGTAGCGCTGCGCGCTTAGATCCAATGAGTTATTTTTTGAGAGCCGCGCGGAGCGCGGCTCTCAAAAAATAACTCGTCCTAACTCAATTACGTAATGCTATGCCTGTCATAATGCTGACAAGAAATTGGGCGACCACTATGTTGCATAACTAACTTTTTACTGTGCTAGCAGCAAAATATCAGCTTCTCTCCTGTTTGTGGAAGGGGCGTGAAGCGCCCCTTCCACAAAAAAGCCCTTAAACAAGCCCTTATCGAGTCACCGCTGGCATCCCAAAAATATCCTCAATCCGAGGCATATCCTCTAGGGCAATCACCCGACCTTCATCCTCAAAGTTAGGAATCTGATCAAAGTTGAGATAGCGGTATAGCTCAGAGGCAAAGGGATCGATTTTTTGAGTGACGATCGCCATATACTCCTCAACTGTGGGGATTTTGCCCAGCAGCGCGCAAACCGCCGCTAGCTCAGCCGAACCCAGATACACCTGTGCGCCTTTGCCCATGCGGTTGTTGAAGTTGCGGGTGGAGGTAGAGAACACCGTTACGCCATCCTCTACCCGCGCCTGGTTGCCCATGCAGAGCGAGCATCCCGGCATTTCGGTTCTGGCTCCGGCAGCAGCAAAGGTGCCATACATCCCTTCTTCGCGCAACTGCTTCTCATCCATGCGGGTAGGGGGACAGATCCACAGCCGCACCTTCACAGGCCCCGCACCCTCCAAGACTTTTGCCGCTGCCCGGTAGTGACCAATATTGGTCATGCAGGAGCCGATGAACACCTCGTGAATGGGATCGCCCGCACATTCTGACATCAGCTTGATATTGTCGGGATCGTTAGGAGCTGCGACGATCGGTTCTTTAACCTGATCGAGATCAACCTCAATCACTTCGGCATATTCGGCATCGGCATCGCCCGACATCAGCGAGGGATTTGCCAACCACTGCTCCATCTTTGCCACCCGCCGCAGGATGGTACGGGTATCGCCGTAACCACGGGCCGCCATGTTTTTGAGGAGAGCGACGTTCGATCGCAAATACTCGGCAACCGTATCTGTACTCAGCTTAATCGTAGACCCGGCACAGGAGCGCTCTGCCGTAGCATCGGTTAGCTCAAAAGCTTGCTCTAGCTTCAGATCCGGCAGTCCTTCCATCTCCATGATCCGACCGGAGAAAACATTTTGCTTGTTCTCCTTGGAGGTGGTCAAAAGTCCGCGCTGCATTGCCGCGTAGGGAATGGCGTTGACAATATCCCGCAGCGTTACGCCGGGTTGAAGGCTGCCCTTGAAGCGCACCAATACCGACTCTGGCATATCCAAGGGCATCACCCCCAGAGCCGCCGCGAACGCCACCAGACCCGAACCCGCCGGAAAGGAAATCCCCAGGGGAAAGCGGGTATGGGAGTCGCCACCTGTGCCCACTGTATCCGGCAGCAGCATTCGGTTGAGCCAGGAGTGAATGATGCCATCCCCCGGACGCAGCGCTACGCCGCCCCGCTCATGCATGAAGTCGGGCAGATCTTTATGGGTCTTGATGTCTACAGGCTTAGGGTAGGCGGCGGTGTGGCAGAAGCTTTGCATCACTAGGTCGGCGCTGAAGCCCAGGCAAGCCAGCTCTTTCAGCTCGTCGCGGGTCATAGGCCCCGTCGTGTCTTGTGAACCCACGGTGGTCATAATCGGTTCGCAGGAGGTGCCCGGACGCACGCCTGCTAGACCGCAGGCTTTGCCCACCATCTTTTGCGCCAGGGTAAAGCCTTTGCCCGTGTCTGCTGGCAGTTGGGGACGGACAAAGCGATCGCTCGGCGCAAGCCCCAAGGCAATTCGCGTTTTGTCGGTCAGCGTCCGACCAATCAATAGCGGAATCCGTCCACCCGCCTGCACTTCGTCGAGAATGGTGTCGGGTTTAAGGTCAAAGCGGGAGATCACTGCACCGGATGCATCCGTGATTTCGCCTTTGTAGGGATAGATTGTGATCACGTCGCCTGTATTCAGCGGAGTCACATCACACTCGATCGGCAAAGCTCCAGAATCTTCGGCCGTGTTGAAGAAAATCGGCGCAATCTTACCGCCCAAAATATAGCCACCCGTCCGCTTGTTAGGCACATGGGGAATATCTTCGCCAATGTGCCACAGCACGGAGTTAATTGCCGACTTGCGGGAGGAGCCAGTGCCCACGACATCGCCCACATAGGCGACCGGATGCCCCTTTTGCTTGAGTTGGGCGATCGTCTCAATGCCTCCCGGCATCCGGGTTTCTAGCATCACCGTGGCATGCAGCGGAATATCGGGTCGCGTTGTTGCCAAGGGCGCTGGGGAGAGATCATCCGTGTTGGTTTCCCCCGGCACCTTGAAGACCGTGACGGTGATCGACTCTGGCAGCACCGGACGGTGGGTGAACCAATCGGCATCTGCCCAGGATTGCATCACCTGCTGCGCGTAAGCATTGCCGCCCTTCGCCAGCTCTTCGACATCATGGAAAGCATCGTAGACCAAGAGGATCTTGCTGAGCGATCGCGTGGCAACCCCAGCAATCTCAGCGTCTTCAACTTGCAACAAATCAATGAGGGAGTGGACGTTATAGCCCCCCATCATTGTGCCCAGCAGCTCTACAGCATATTGGGGAGAGACAAGCGGACTGTGAATCTCGCCCTTGGCGATCGCCGTCAAAAATCCTGCCTTCACATACGCCGCCTGATCCACGCCCGGAGGAATGCGATCCACCAGCATTTCTAATAGCGCCTGCTCCTCACCCGCCGGAGGATTTTTTAATAGCTCACACAGATCCGAAGCTTGCTCAGGGCTAAGGGGCAGGGGCGGAATTCCCAGGAGCGATCGCTCTGCAACATGTTTCCGATAAGATTCCAACATTTTCTAAACCTCTCCAGACAGCAAGATTGGGGGCAGACGGTCAGCACACCTAAAACCCATAATTTATACCCATCGGTATATCTCTACGGTAGCTTTCTGCACAGATCTCGATCGCATTATTGTTCAAGCCGCTCAATATTTCAGGCTCAGGGAGTATGGAACCTTCACCTCAATCTAGGTTCAAATCTAGGCTCAAGGGATAATGCATTGTCTTGCTCAATTGCAAATGATGGGTTGTATGTTTCCAAATGGGATGAGTCTTAAATCCTAATTTCTGATAAAACTTGTCGGCTGCTGCCGTGTCGGTTCGCAACGTCAAGAGCTGGTAATGCTGACTAGCTTCATCAATAAGCTGAGTGACCAGCAAACGTCCTACCCCATGCCGCTGCCAGACTGACTCCACATATAAATGTCGTAATCTTCCAATCTTGGGATCATTGAGATATGGATCTCTATTCAATCCCCCAATTCCGACAATTTTACCCTGAACTGATGCTGTCAGGAGTATTTCACCCGACTTGTCGAAGCAATTCAAACCGCTACGATACTCGCTAATCAGTCTTTCAACAAACCGAAATCCTTGAGATAAGCTTTCCTCAAGCAGATGATTGATAGCTCCCTCTTTAACCTCTGAAATGTGAGCGATATCTATGTGCTCCATAATTTTTGAAAAACAAGTATAGGCTCAGGCTTTAAGGATCGCGTACAAAATAAAACTCAATAGTTCGTTGGAAGTGTCACGCAGAGCGTGACACTTCCAACGAACTACTAGGGCTGTCACTAGTACAAGCGATCTACTATAGGCGCTTAGCAATGCTAAGCGCCTACCCCAAGAATTACTCTTCAACCCTCCAAAATCTAAAGATATCCTTCCACCAGCAAATCTCCTCCGATCGCTTCCCACTTCACCTGGCTGAGCGCCAAAGCCTGCGTCATTTGCGTTAGCCCTAAGTCTCCCACAGGCGAAGGAGCCGTTGTTCCGCCAATAATTTTGGGCGCAATAAACGCCAGAACTTTTTGGATAGAACCATCCGCGATCGCCTTAGCCGCCAGCGTGCCGCCGCATTCCCAGAAGACAGAGAGAAAACCGCGATCGTACAGGTTCGCCATCACCTGAGCGGGCGTTAGAACAGAAAGCTCTATCACCTCAACGCCCTGCTCAATTATCTGCGTAATTAATTGCTTTTGGAACTCAGGCTTTACGCCTTGCTCTGTAAAAATTACCGTCGGAGCAACCTCTGTTCGCCAAAGCTGAGCATCCAGGGGCAAATCAAGCGATCGGCTCATCACTACCCGCAGAGGATTGTGTCCTTGTCCATGCGCCGTGAGCAGTGGATTATCTCGACGCACGGTGTTACCGCCCACCACGACTGCATCGCAGCCCGATCGCAACTGATGTACCCTGATTCGCGCTTCTGGAGTCGTCACCCAGGCGCTGTGCCCAGTCGTAGCGGCAATTTTGCCATCTAGCGTCATGGCGTATTTCAAAATGCCAAACGATCGCTGGTGCAAAATGCGATAGACAAAGGCTTCGTTCAACGTCTGACAGGCAGCTTCCTCAACGCCTACCTCAACCTCTATACCCGCCTGACGCAACCGCTCAATGCCTTTTCCAGCTACCTGAGGATTAGGATCAATCATCCCCACGACCACCCGCGCAACGCCTGCCTCAATCAATGCATTGGCGCAAGGCGGAGTGCGTCCGTAATGGCTACAAGGCTCCAAATTGACATAAAGGGTTGCGCCCTGAGCCTGCTCTCCAGCGGCTCTAAGGGCAAAGACTTCAGCATGGGGCTGTCCGGCATAGGGATGAAATCCCTCTCCAACGATCCGATCGCCCTGCACAATGACAGAGCCAACCAAAGGGTTAGGAGCCGTTTGCCCCAGCGCCCGCTTTGCCAGTTCCAAGCAGCGCTGCATTATTTGGCGATCGAATTCACTGACCGAACTAGCTGTCATATTTCAAAATTGGCATTGATTAACAGGGGGATGATTTTTTGTGGGAGAGGGGCGCTCTGCGCCCCTCTCCCACAAAAAATCATCCCAGAGATTCAGCAACGCCGCAAAAATGAGCAAATTTTTACGGTTGCCAGGAAAAATCTTCATGGCAAGGTCGAATGTTTTGATTGAAGATGCGAACTTACGGGCATTTTAGGGCAAGCATTCTACTTTTTTGTTGGCAAGATAGAAAAATAGCGTTATTAATAACATGCAGCTTCATTGTCTTAGATTGTTTTGAGCCTAAATCTTAAAGCTTGACTTTTAGAGAAAGTAGCCGCAGTAAACCTGAAGTCATACATCGGTAATATAGCGATCGCCCTGACATTCGTTAGAATTTACCGCAACGCAACTATTCAGGTTGCGTTAAACCCATAGTTAAACCGTAGCCAAACCCTATCTTCTTGTTCCGATCGTCATTTCGTCCGTTTCTGATTTACCCTCAATGACTGCTGTGCCCGCTCCTCGACAGCCCTCCCAACCTCCTGACCTGACTGGTGGCAACCCGCCGCCAGACGTCACTCCTGTGTTTGCACTCAAGGAGCTAGTATCTCGTTTGCACCGTGAGCAAACCAAGATTCAAGACTTGCTGAGTTCGCTAGGGTTTGCGCTGCGCAGCTTCAAGAACCTGAATCAGTTTCTAGAGCTGACTCCCCTGATTGCCAGCCGCGTCACCGATGCTGACGGTGGGGCGCTCGTGCTCTACAAGCCCAACGGTCAGGTGCGGCTAGAGCGGCTTTACTGCCAGGATAATCCTTGTCCAGATGTGAAAGCAGCACTTGAGTCTGCTGCGCGTCAGCTCACCGCTATTGCCCCCATTCCGGCATACGGCAAAATAGCGCCCGATACGAGCAACCGCACTGCCGCGCTAGATTATCATGTCAATCATTTTTTGGGTTCTAGCGTCCATCTCTTTGGCACGGCAATTCTGACCAAAAACATTGAGCGCGGTCGGCTCTATGTCTTCAGCCGTGATCCAGAATATACCTGGACAGAAACCCGTCAGAAGCTCGTGCGGCTTGTTGCTGACCAGACGGCGGTAGCGATCGAAAATGATGAGCTAACCATAGAGCTACGCAAAAAAGAGCGGCTCGATCGCGAACTAGAGATCGGAGCCGAAATTCAGCTCCAGCTTTTGCCGCGCCAGTGCCCCAAAATTGATGGGGTCGAGCTGGCTGCTCTCTGCCGTACCGCAAGTCGGGTGGGCGGCGACTATTATGATTTCATCCCCGTCAACTACGATCCCGAACGCGCCAAACGGCTAGGGCGGTTAGAAACCGGACGCTGGAGTGTGTCGATCGGCGATGTCATGGGCAAAGGCGTTCCGGCAGGGCTGATTATGACGATGCTGCGGGGAATGCTGCGGGCAGAAGTGCTAAACGCCCACTCTCCGGCGCGAATTTTGCAGCATCTTAACCACGTCATGTATGCCGACTTGGAAAACTCCAATCGCTTCGTGACGCTGTTTTACTCAGAATACGATGCCAAAACCCGCACGCTCTCCTACAGCAACGCGGCACACAATCCGCCTCTGCTCTGGCAGGCGGCAACAGGCACCCTCAAGCGATTGGATACTTTGGGAATGCTGATTGGGCTAGATATTAACTCGCAGTATCACGAAGCTCAGGTACAGCTTCAGCCGGGAGACACCCTGATTTACTACACTGACGGCTTCACCGATGCCGCCAGCCAAAACGGCGATCGCTTCGACGAAGAAAGCCTAGCCAGACACTTCAAATGGGCATGTCGTCACTGCGAAACGCCGCAAGCCATTCTGGATTACCTGTTTAACCAGGTGCAGCAATTCATTGGCTCAGAGCGCCACAACGAAGACGATATGACGCTAATCGTGATGCAGATTAAGAGTGAATCTTGAATCGATGCGTTGGTTCTCCCAATCTATGGCAAACTTACTTTTTGTTAACAGCTATTAGCTATTGCAGCAAACTGTAACCTTTAATAGCTCTAGCAACTTTTTACAGGGATTGAGAAAACATGATTTTGATCGACTTAGCGCAGCATCTCACCCTTGCAGACCTCACCTCCTGGCAGACGGGTCATGGACTCTCAGGCTTAGAGCAGTGGGATGGGAGACATTTAGCAGCAATTTTTAACACGGACGTATTTGCCGGAACGCGAACTCTTTTCGACAATTTTATAAAATCTGGTCAGGCTTGGGCACTGGCGATCGGCATCATCTTCGGCTATATTTTTCGAGCTTTGACCACCTACGGCTAAACAGCACCCGCCAAAAAGTTTGCCGCGATACAACTTCTGGGCCCTCAACCCTGAAAACTTAAAGCTTTAACCTTCAAGGTAGAAACCGTGGTCAATACTTCCTCTCCCTCCCAAGCTTCACAGACCTGGAGTCAGCGCTTTGAGTCAGCGTTGCATCCGGCGATCGCTCAATTTAACGCCAGCATTGGTTTTGACATTGAGCTGATTGAGTATGACCTAACGGGTTCCCAAGCCCACGCCAAAATGTTGGCGCACACCGGAATTATTTCACCTCAAGAAGGCGAACAGCTTGTTGCAGGGCTAGAGCAAATCCGTCAGGAATATCGCCAAGGCAACTTCAATCCCGGTATTGAAGCAGAAGATGTCCACTTCGCTGTAGAACGACGGCTGACCGAACTCACAGGCGATGTCGGCAAAAAGCTGCACACGGCGCGATCGCGCAATGATCAGGTGGGCACAGACACGCGCCTCTACCTCCGGGATCAGGTGACACAAATTCGGCAGCAGCTCAAAGCCTTTCAGTTTGTGTTGCTGGATTTGGCAGAGAAAAATGTCGAAACTCTGATTCCGGGATACACGCACCTGCAACGGGCACAGCCGCTGAGTCTAGCGCATCACCTGTTAGCCTATGTAGAGATGACTCAGCGCGATTGGGAGCGCCTAGGCGACGTTTACAAGCGGGTCGATATTTTGCCGCTCGGTTCAGGGGCGCTGGCGGGCACCACCTTTCCGATCGATCGCCACTACACCGCTCAGCTTCTCGACTTTGGTAAGGTCTACGGCAACAGCTTGGATGGAGTGAGCGATCGTGATTTTGCAATCGAATTTCTCTGTGCCGCCAGCCTGATCATGGTGCATCTGTCGCGCCTCTCCGAAGAAGTCATCCTTTGGGCATCGGAAGAGTTTGGCTTTGTGACGCTCAAAGATAGCTGCTCTACAGGCTCCAGCATCATGCCTCAAAAGAAAAATCCGGACGTGCCGGAGCTGGTGCGCGGCAAAACCGGACGGGTATTTGGACATTTGCAGGGCTTGCTGGTGCTGATGAAGGGGCTGCCTCTGGCCTACAACAAAGACCTACAGGAAGACAAAGAGGCGCTGTTTGATAGCGTTAAGACCGTGCGCGCCTGCCTAGAGGCAATGACCATCCTGATGCAAGAAGGCATGGAGTTTCGCACGTCTCGCCTCAACGCAGCCGTCACTGAGGACTTCTCTAACGCTACCGATGTAGCCGACTATCTGGCGGCAAAAGGCGTGCCCTTCCGCGAAGCCTACAACCTAGTGGGCAAAGTCGTGAAAACCTCCCTAGCGGCAGGCAAACTGCTCAAGGATTTGACTCTAGACGAATGGCAGACCATTCATCCCGCCTTTGAGCCAGATATTTATGAGGCGATCGCCCCTCGTCAAGTTGTTGCTGCCCGCAACAGCTATGGCGGCACTGGATTCGACCAAGTGCGACAGGCGCTTGCCTCTGCCAAAACCCGGCTCAGCGAATCCTAACGCCCTGAGCTAAAGTTCCGCCGATGTAAAGAAATGCGATCGCATCATTAAAGATTGACTAAGAAATGGAATCTCGCGGGGGATGAAAGTCTAGATTGTATAGGCACAACACATCCTTACTCGCCTGCAAATGGCTTTCAGTCGAGTAAGTCACTCGCTGAGATTTGAAGTCCCATGCTGACCCAAAACCTGGATCAACAGTCCATACAGTACCTGTCTGAGATTCTGATGTATGAAAACATCTCTCGCGATGAGCTGATCAAATCTTTGCTCCGCGATCGCTGGATGTCTTTGCAAGCTGAAATGTCGCCTCCGCCCAAGCGCAAAAACAGCAAAGAGACGATTGCAGAATTTGTCCGCAAAAAATCGGCTCAACCTGTTAATCGCGACTCTTACGTATCGCGCTAGATTTCTAGCGTCCAAATATAGCATTACGTAATGCTATGAACTCTAAGGTCGGCGACGATGGCGCTTAGACTTCATCCGCTCGGCTTTGTTGCGTTCGTATGCCAAAAGTTTGCCGTAATACTCATGTTTGCTAAGGTTCAACGATAGGAACACATGCTTACGGGCATTACCAAACCCTTTGCGGGTGAAAAACCGGATGGCAGGTTCATTGGTCGGGTCAGTATCCACCAGCATGAACCGCGCCCCTTCCTCGATCATCCGCTCAACGATCGTATCGACTAGGCGATCGCCCACGCCGCGCCGCTGAAAATCGGGATTTACGCCCAACCAGACAATGTAGCCATATGTCCAGGAAGGCTTGCTAATCACCGTGCCCAACACAAAGCCCGCAAGCTGACCCTCAGCATCAGCAACCAGGCAATATTCTGGATCGGTATTGTAGAAGCCAATCACTTCCCACTCTTCCCAGGTGCGATAGAGCGAGGGATAGAGGTCGCTGGTAAACAGCCGTTCTCCCAAACGGTAGACGGGAGCTAGATCATCAATGCCCATGTCCCGAATTTCAATGTCGATCGCCTCAGCCGGAGAGCCGGGGTCAAGCGGATCATTCATTTTGCTCTAGCCTCTTATTCTGCCTAACCCGCTATCTCATTTCAGCAATAGTGCGTTGCTCGATAGTTTGAACGGTCAACACCTGCGGCGGCGTGGCATCTGGGGGATAGACAAACTCTACCTCAACCGAGCGGCGATCGCCCTTGGGCAGCGTCAACTGCAAGAGCGGCTCCCCCTCCTGACCTCGCCGCTGCACCAAATGCAGGTAACGAGTTTGGGAAAAGCCAAAGTCATTGGTGTAGCGTAATCGCACCGTACCCCGGAAAAACACGAGATTATCGGGTGGCTCTCGAAATTTTAGGGCGTTTTGAGCTTGCTCACTTTGCACAGGCGTTTGCAGCATTACCGCCACTTTTTGCGCTGAGTCGGTGTTGTTGTAAAGCGGCAGTGTGACGTTATAGCGCACACCATAGTTGCCATGCGCCCGGTATGCCGTGTCTGGATAGCGCACCAGCATCGGGGCACTCTGAATTTGACCTGTGCCAAACGTGTTGCGATCGACTGTGCTAATCACATAGGAAACAGACCTTCCAGGCTGCGGAATGCTGAGATAGTCTATGTCAGGATTATCGGTAGGAGTCGTTTCCCATTGAGAGCCTTGAGAAACTCCCGATACCCGACCATAGAAGAAGCGGACGAAGTTGCGGCTGTCTGGTGGAGAGGGGGGGCGATCGCGGGGTTCCGCCAATCCACCTTTCGTCAGCACATCCACCCATTCTGCCAAACTGGGGACTCGCTCAGCGCCATTGGGCAGAGTGGGCGCATGCATTGCCAAACTTGCCATGTAAACTGGGGCGCTGCTCGACAGATGCATCAAGATAGTGCGTCCATTGATAGCCACGTCCCGATTCTTGGAGGGTCGGGGCGGATTAGCTGCGGGACTGCTGGCGGGATTGCTGGCGGGATTGCCTGCCGCGTTGACTACGAGCGTTGCTGCGGGAGATGGAGCAGCGACGATCGGGCCAGGAATCAAATATCCAGGGGGCAAAGTGCCATCCGTTGGCACCGTTAATCGGCGGAGCGGAATCGGCATATTCAGCAAAAGCTGAACCCGTTTGGGCGGAATTGTAATCTGCGTTGGCCATTGAGGCTGGCGCTGACCTCGCAAAATATCTGTCGTCGTGCGACTTCCTGGCCCAGCAAACACCGTACCCATAGGATTGGCGACGTAGGCTGGCAGGTCTAGGAAGGGCGCATCCTGGCTCAAGTAGCTGACAGCCTGCAATATTTCTAACGTAACGGGCTGATCGCCAGGGTTGTACACCACAACGCCCACATACATTGTTCGGTTGTCATCCGCATTCAAGCCCTTTGCCACATGGTGAGCAAACAAGTCAAAAGAGCCATTAAAAGCATAGTTGAGATGGGCCGAGGGCACCTGCATCGTCTCTGGTGGAAAAGTCGAGAGCAAGATGCCCTCAGACTGAATGGCTTCAGGACTGTTGCTATTAAAAACCGGAACCTCATTCAGCTGTCCGGGCAAAGCGCGTACATCTTGCGATCGCACCACCTCTATCTGGCGAGGCATCTCCAGAGGCATCTGGCGAGGCAGCGTCGGCAAAATGGGCGCTTGCTCTAATGTCGGCACTGGGCTGGGATCAGAGCTAGCCGCCGGATTAGGAGCGATCGTTTGGATTTGGGGTACAGGAGAGGCAGGAACTCGCGTAGGAGCAGCCTGCGCCAGAAAAAGGAGAGACAAAACCGTTAGCATGAGCGAACTTAACCGATAACCATTATTAACAAGGGACAGGTAGAGCGCTAAAAGATTCTTTTAAGAGTTGACTCAGGGTAAATCTATTGGCACGAACTGACGAACGGCTCAAGCCAATATGCAGACATAAAAGGCAGCCTAAAGGAAAACGATACCTTTACACAGCGTAGTTCTACAGATTTTTACTCAGCCTTTGCACTTCTACGTCAAAGAAACACTGAGTCTTCATCGAAGCACATCAAATTTCGTAGTATTATCAATGGCTATCCTGAAGTCCAGACGAGCCATGGCGCAGGGCTGAGACGAAGGATTAAGGGAGCCTAGGGCTAGCTGTGCTGGGTTTGGCGATTGGTATTTATAATCAATCACTAGCTATCGCTTTCATTGCAGATGGGGCGCTCTACGACAGAATCTTACCCTACGGTGTCTGATGTGGCGATCGGGCAGAAATGTCACGATAGACTCGTTTTGTTCAACCAAGCGATACAATCCAGAGGACGGTCGCGCTTCAGAAAAAATGGCAACTCCCCCTCCTCAAGATCTGACTCCAGAGAGTTCAGGCAAACCGACTAAAGCCCAAAATCAGCCAACTCAGAATCAAGTCGCCCAGAATCAAGCCGCCCAAAATCAAACCGTTCCGCCTACGCCACTACGCTGTTTTGTCGGAGCGCTGATTGCGAGCGGATTTGCCACAGCGCTATATTCCCTGACGCAATCTATTATTCGGGCATTTGCCAACAAGCCCTTGCCCAGCGGCAATGTCACTGCCACCAATATTGCAGTTGCCGTGCGAACGCTCGTTATGGGAATGAGCGCGCTGGCGACCGCCATCTTTGCCATTGCAGCCGTGGGATTAGTGGCACTGGGAATTCAGCTTTTAGTAAAGCAGTTGCGGCAAACTTCGTCTTGAAGCTGTAATTTACTGAGGTTGACTCAATTGATTAAGCGCGATCGCCTGATCATTTTCACTCGCTATCCCCAACCGGGTAAAGCCAAAACGCGCCTGATTCCTGCCCTTGGAGCCGCTGCCGCCGCCGATCTTCAGCGGCAGATGACTGAGCATACCTTGGAGCAAGTCGAGTCTCTGATCCTAACCACGCCTGTATCAGTCGATATTTGGTTTGCGGGCAGTGAAGACGAAAGCCATTTGATGCGAGACTGGCTGGGTTCGCGTTGGCAATACAGTCCTCAAGGGGCCGGAGATTTGGGCGATCGCATGGCGCAAGCCTTTGCTTCTGCCTTTGCTACAGGTGCTGCGGCAGCAGTGACGATCGGTACAGATTGCCCTGGGCTGGATGCCGCTCGGATGGCAGAAGCGTTTCAGGCTTTGCAGGATCACGATTTGGTGTTGGGTGCTGCGACAGACGGCGGCTATTACTTGATTGGCTTGCGGCGAATGGTTCCAGAGCTGTTTGTTGGCATTGACTGGAGTACCGAGCGGGTCTTGACTCAAACGATCGCCATTGCTCGGTCTTTGGGGCTGAAAGTTGCCACCCTAGAACGCCTCTCTGATATCGATCGCCCAGAAGATCTGCCCGTCTGGGAAGCGGTTTTACAGGCAAAGGCTGCTCAAAATCCGGCTCAAAATCCGGCTCAAAACCTCCAAGAGCGTGAATCGGCACCGCTCTCGGTGATTATTCCTGTGCTGAATGAAGCCGGGACAATTGAAGGCGTTCTCAAAGCGCTGCAACCCGAAGCCGTTGAAATTATTGTCGTCGATGGCGGCAGTCAGGATAACACGATCGCCCTAGCTCAGGCTTTTGCTCAACACTCCGCCAACATCAAAATAATTTCTGCCGCGCCGGGACGCGCCAACCAAATGAATGCAGGAGCCGCGATCGCTTCAGGGAAGATCCTGCTGTTTCTCCATGCCGATACCTGTCTGCCGTCAGGATTTCCGGCGTTGGTGACACAGGCTCTGGACGGAGCAATCGCTGGAGCTTTTGCCCTCCACATTGCCGGAGATATGCTGGGAATACGGTGGGTTGAGCGAGGTGTGCATTGGCGATCGCGCTTCCTCCAGTTGCCCTACGGCGATCAGGCAATTTTTCTGAAGGCAAGCCAGTTTCGAGCGATCGGTGGCTTTGCCGACCTGCCGATCATGGAAGACTTTGAGCTGGTGCGACGGCTGCAAAAGCTGGGAAAGATTGCGATCGTCTCTGCTCCTGTGCTGACCTCGGATAGACGCTGGCAGAAGCTCGGCATTCTCAAGACGACGCTGATCAATCAGGTAGCCGTTATTGCCTACTTTTTGGGCGTATCTCCCGATCGGATTGCCCGCTGGTATCACGGCAAGTCAAGACACTAACAAATCAAGACACTAACAAATCAAGACACTAAAAAGGGGCTGAAGATTCAGCCCCTCGAATTTCATTATTTCAACTGATTAGATAAGTTTCAGGTTAGGATACTCAGCCACAACATCATCTGAGGAGAGGGTGTCGCCTTCTGCTTGAGGTGTCCAGAGAATTTCCACCGCCATCAGGTTATCGCTAGAGACTGCGCCAATCTGTCCGAGCGCCTGACGCAAATCTTGAGTGCTGTTGATGGTTGGCAGCACCAGCTTGCCCTGAGTTGCAACTAGCATGGTGACCACGATGTATTCACCAGGGGCAGCCGTCTCGACTAGCGCTCCACCCGCTGCGGGCAGGGCAGGCTCAGCTTGCTTCAAGACATTGTTGACGTTTGATAGAGTCTCAGCCGTGAACTTGCTGCGCTCTGCCAAAGCCAGACGATTAAACTGATTTTCAGCCGCTTCTAGCTTGGTTTGCTGAGTCTCACCACCGGCATAGATCCAATATTCGGGATGGCGCATCAGAGCCAGAGTGGATTCTTGCAGCACCTGAGCGAGTCCTGCGGGGGTGTTGGTATCAGCCCGATTGGCGATGCTGTTGAGATCAGCCTGTAGGCTCCGAGCTTCAGACAGCAAACCGACCTGCACTTTCGCCACCGAAACCGCTGGAGCAGCGCTGTAGCCTAGACCATCCAGACCGTCCTCCGATTGAGCTGAGCGAAAGCTGCGAACCAAGAAGGCTGCGATCGCCATGAAAATCAGGATAGAGAACAAGCCGCCGCCGCCCATGATGAATGGGTAGGGCATGATGAACGGCAGACCGAAACCGCCGCCACCTGGATAGTATCCTCCCGACGGAGCAGGTCTGTAGGAGCGGCTAGGAGCAGGCATGGAGCGGGTGGGTGCTCTGAAGCTGCCACCGCCAATCCGTCCACCGCTTCGAGCTGCCAACGCGCCGTCTGCCTGACTTAGGACTAGAGAAAGTACCAAGCCCACGATCAGTAAAGGCTTAATAAAAGATTTGATCAACGCAGTTAATTTTTTTTGCATTTGCCGTACCGTCTAAATTTTACGAGAGGTGAGATCGGTTGCGGCTGGAGGATGTTCCAATGGAGAGCGTTCCAACCCAATGACGTAAACAAACGTTACAAAACTCTCGACTCCTCTAGTTTACCGTCCTCACGACTGCCGCACTAGAAACCTTAATGGAGATTTCAGGCAAGTTTGCGACGGATAACCGTACTCTCTGATTAACTGCTCACCCGCCCCCCACAATCGTCACGATCTCCAGCCGATCGCCCTCCTGAATCTCCGTACTTTCCCAAAACTGGCGATGCAAGATCTCGCCGTTATATTCCACAGCCACCAAGCGCGGGTTCATGCCGAGCTGTTCCAAAAGCTGAGGAAGTTGCGTGGAGTCAGGACAGTGACGGCGATCGCCATTCACCTGAATTGTTAACACGTCTTCATCCTTCACGTTTCATCCTGCCCTTCAAAATTTGCGCCTGCATTTGCGACATGAAAAACTGTGTATTCAGCGTCGGCTGCTCTGCTTCCATAATGGCGCGGACGACAGAAACTCGCTCCGCCCCAGCCGCAATCACCTCAAACAAATTTTGGGTATCAATGCCGCCGATCGCAAACCAAGGCACAGAGGAATGCTCGGCAGCGTAGCGCACATAGTCCAGCCCTGCCGCAGGTCTACCCGCTTTGGTGGGAGTAGCATAGACAGGTCCCACGCCGATGTAATCTGCCCCTTCAGCGATCGCCCGCTGCAAATCGTCGGCACAGTGAGTCGATCGCCCGATAATCGCCTGATTGCCTAAAATCATCCGAGCCACGGCGATCGGCAGATCCTCTTGTCCCAAATGCACGCCATCAGCCCCAACTGCCAAGGCCAGATCAGGGCGATCGTTAATGATGAACAACGCATCATACTGCTGGCAGAGTTGCTTTAGCTTTTCAGCTCGCATCAGACGAACCTGGTCATCAGCAGTTTTGTCGCGATACTGCACCAGGGTCAAGCCGCCTTTTAGAGCCGCCTCTACGGTCTCAAATAAAAGATCAACAGGAGATGTGACGAGATAAAGGGGCGATCGCTCCAGCTTTCGAAGCCGCTCTAGTTTTTGAAAGGGGTAGGCAGTCAGGCGGCTTTCCAATTCATAAACCCGGTAGCGCATCTGTTTACAGGCGGCTCCCAGTTTAGCAGAGCGGAGTTTGCCATATTCCTCCAGTACCCGCAGAGCTTCTTGAGTTCGGCAGAAATTGACGCGTAGCACTTGAGAAATGCTCGATCGCTGCTCTTCTTGGGGGTGAGACAGCGCCACTCCAGGATCGTTAGCGGTATCGCGTGCCTTGCGCAGGTCGTCGGTGTGCCAATGTGCTAGCTCTTGGCGTAGCTGCTTACATTCTTCAGTTAGCTCGGTGCTGTTGAGTCCAAACCGACACCATTCCTCAATGATTCGTACCCCTTCACGGGCGCGATCGAGATTTGCGTCCAGAATACGGCGTACCGCTAACTCCGCAAGTTCCAGCTCTACAGGTTTTGAAGGTGCAGTAGATTTTGAGAGTTCAGATTCAGCCCGATTACCTGTCTCACCCATAAGGTTTCTATTGTGAGTTGTCCATTGTGAGTTGTTCCTTCCAGTTACCAGCTTACGGTATCGCGATCGCGTTCAATTTCTGTATTCAAGTGTTTCAGATTCTTAAGAAGGGCAGGCTTTAAATCCACCTTTGAGAAGATCTGTAATTTGAGATGATATAGTAACTTTGGATACAGAAATTATAAACAACCAGTTGGTCTGCACTAGGCAGACAGGAAAAGATGAAAGTAGAACTTGGTCAACTGCAATTTGCGAAGCCTCACCACCCAGCGCGATCACTACAGTTTATGGGGATAGCTTCCAAACTTGCAGCAGTTCTGAGTACGGGTTTGGCAGCAAGCTTGCTGGTGACGACGCCTGCTTTAGGTCGTGACGTTCAACCCCTGGAGCAAGCAGCCGAAACCATGGCTTTTGCGCAAAAGTCTGCCGCAGTGAAAACGAGCGAAACCATTGAAGCCATTGAGTCTGCTCCAGTCAAGCGCACGGCTCTGTTTAATCCAGAACTAGATGAGATGCTGTCAAGCAGTTTGCTCTGGACATTTTATTTGAGCTTGCCGCTGAGCGTAATTGTGGCAATCTGGCGCTATGACCGACGTGCCTGCGAGCAAATGGCTAAGCTACTAGAGCAAGTGGCAACCTTGGAGCGTATTTGGCAGCATCCGCAAGTTTGACAAGCAGACAGATCGCGGCAGAGCGAGTTAGCTCAGATTGAATGCTTGAGAAAACTCAGTGAAAAAATGCCCCGACTCTGAATTTCCACAGGCGGGAGCAGAGTCAGGGGGCTTTGAATGGACTTAACAAGATGTAAATCTTGGGATAGCAGCTTAGTATTGCTAAGCCCCTACAGCAGATCGGTTGTACAGGTTACTTAATCCACGATCCTTAGTAACCTTCAAAGGGTCATGATTTTTGTCATAGAGGTTTCTTCTCTACAAAAAATCATTGCTTGAATACCACTGCTCAATTCATGCATAGATGATAACTGCTAGAGACGTTAGCGCTCCTCTGGTACTGCCGAAACCATTGTTTCCACTTTGGCATGCTCTTCGTCATGAGAACCAGCGTCATGAGAACCAGTCGGCTCTTTCAGAAAGAAAGCATTTAAGAAAGTCACGATCAGAGCCACAACTCCCAACATTTGGAAGAAGGCGCGATCGCTCTCTGCCCCTTGCGGCATCAGGCTGTAAATTGTCAAATAAATGACCGCGCCCACATTGCCGTAAGCACCGACGTTACCCGCAATTTGCCCCGTTACTCGATTTTTGATCAAGGGCACAATCCCAAAGGTTGCTCCTTCAGCTGCCATAACAAAGAAGGATGCTGCCATTGTCACGGCCACCACAATGGCTAACGGCACTCCCTGCCCCAAACTGGCAAAGATGAGATAGCCTATCCCCGTTCCTGCCAAGGTAAACACCAGCGTCCACTTGCGACTCCCGACTTTATCTGACAGCCACCCTCCACCGGGACGAGCAGGAATATTCATGAAGGCGTAGGTGCTAGCCACAGCCCCAGCGACTGCGGCACTAAGACCATAGCCCCGCTCAAAGAATGAAGGCAGCATTGACACGACTGCTAGCTCTGTACCAAAGCAGGCGACATAGGAAAGTTCCAGATTTGCCACTTGCGAAAAGCGATAGCGATCGCTCGCTTCATACTGCTTTTCACCCGTCATCAAGGGCTTGTTTGCCTTGTAGGCGTTGTAGGCTTGAAACAAATAGAGTGCCACTAGCAAAACACAGATGATGGTGAAGGTAGTTCCATTGATGAACTGCACTCTATTCAACCGCCATGCAATCACCGCTAGAGCAGCCACTAGGGGAATATTCATGAGCAGCATGAACCAGAAATCCCGCTTGGTCGTGACTTCCATTCCCGCACTGCTCGGCGGGCGCTGATAAACTCTTCCAGGTGGTGTATCGGAGACATTGAAAAAATAGACCACGCCGTAGGCAGCCGCAACAAGGCCTGTGAGCGCGATCGCAAACCGCCAATTGAGTTGACCTGCCGCCATAAACGTACTGACAGCAGCGATCGCAGGCAGTGTGAATGCCGCAGCGGATGAGCCGAAGTTGCCCCAGCCGCCGTAAATTCCCTCCGCCAGACCAATTTCATTTGACGGAAACCACTCTGCCACCATGCGAATGCCAATCACAAACCCGCAGCCAACAATGCTCAACGCCAAACGGCTATAGACTAGCTGCTCAAAATTTTGCGCCATTGCAAATGCAAAACAAGGCAATGCCGCATAGATCAGCAAACAGGAATAGGTAATGCGCGGACCAAACCGATCCAACACCATACCCACAATAATTCGTGCTGGAATTGTTAGGGCAACGTTACAAATCGCCAGCGTTCGCATTTGTGCTTCCGATAGCCCCATTTCAGCCTTCACTGCTGTCGCAAACGGAGCAAAGTTAAACCAAATTACAAATGTGAGAAAAAAAGCAAACCAGGTAAAATGCAAGATGCGATGTCGCCCAGTGAATGACCAAATTCCAGCCATAGATCTCATTCCTCTTAATAAAAATTGCACAGCAAAATCATCGCCTCGCCACTCCGAACAGATTGCCAAAATAGGCAGCCATCATTGAGAGCTAGCGAGATGTAGGAACAGAGCGATATGTTCACGGATATCTTTGAATAGAGAATCTCTATCAAAGTTTGCGTATTACGAAAAACTCAATTAGAGGCTACCTTTCTGTTTGCTCAATTCAAGTTTTGATGGTGATGAAATCATACAAGGTGTACACTCATTGAATTGATTTCAGACCATTGCTACTGCTTTCACCCAAAGTTACTGGCAATTTTCTTCCTAATTTGTTCGTTAAGTCACAAACATAGAGGGGCTTATTGATAAACCGCATGAGGTCTATACGGCTTATGAATAAATCACTCCTTTTTCGCTATCGATCGAAAGCTCACATAGCAACCGTCAAGGCGGTTAGGGCGAGGACTGGCATTAGAAATCAAAATAGATGTAGGGAGGAGCCTCATTGGGAGCTAGAAGCCAAGCCGCAAACAGGCAAATTGGGACTAGCAGTAGTTTCACAATCCAGTTGAGGTGAAGCTTTAAGCCGCGATGGATCGTGTAGGCGATCGCCATTCCCGCAAAGATAGCTCCTAGAAGTAGAGCAATGTGGAAGCGATCGATTTGCAGTGTTTCTACGTAAATCTTTTGAGCAAACTGGATGTCGCCCACCTGACCCCATAGCCGTTGTATTGCCAGTCCTGAATCTTTTAGGTTGGGTAGACGGAAGAAAATCCAGGATGTGAACACCATCATCTGGGTCATTGCCCAAGCCAACAGCACTCCGGGCAGGCTCTGCCAAAACATCTGCAAGAATTTCCAGCGCTGAGACAGGGCATCCGTGAGTCGATGTGCCGCCAATGCCAGCCCATGCAGCCCTCCCCAGACAATAAAACCCCAAGCTGCACCATGCCAAACGCCTGCTACCAGCATGATGATCATCAAGTTGAGGCAAGTGCGCCACAGTCCTTGTCGGGAGCCGCCTAGGGGAAAGTACAGATAGTTTCGCAGCCAGTCACCTAGCGTCATGTGCCACCGTCGCCAAAAGTCGGCAATATTAGCGCTGAGATAGGGAAAGTTGAAGTTATGGGGCAAGTCAAACCCCATGAGCAGCGCGCTTCCTCTGGCAACATCCACATAGCCGCTAAAATCCAAATAGAGCTGCAGCCCATAGGCAGCCATCGCCAGCCACAGATCGGCACTGCCCGCCCGCTCAACGTTGCCAAAAATCAGGTTCACTACAGTGCCCAGATGATCGGCTAGCAGCAGCTTCTTAATTGCCCCACAGGCAATCAGCCATAGCCCTTCGACAATTTGAGTTGAAACAGGAAACTTTAAGGTTTGTAGCTGCGAGGCAAAAGGATGAAATCGAGTAATAGGGCCTGAAATCAGCTTAGGGAAGAACAGCTTATAGGCAGAAAACTTAAGAAAATCATGGGTAGCAGGCGCACCTCGATAGACGTCTACCAGATACGCAATGCACTCAAAGCTGAAAAAACTGATGGCAAGCGGAGCCAGCAGGTTGCTACGGAGCCAGTCTGCGCTCTGAACCAAGCTTTCCTGTTCCGACATCCAGCCGATCGTTTCTAGCAAAAAGGGCACATACTTAAAGCCCAACAGCAGCAGCAAAATCAGCGAAACTCCCACCCATAGCAGCTTTAGCCTTCGCTGATCCCAATCTTGCTGTACATATTGCCAGTCTTCGTTAGAAATTCGCCAGTTCATGGGTGCGCCGATCGCCTTGCCCAAAAAGAAAGTGATGAGGATCATGCCCAACAGGAGCGGCAAATACTGAATTTGCAGCGAACTGTAGAACACCATACCTGTGATCACAATCACCCACAGCCGCAGCGATCGCCCCTCAACTGACCAGAAAATTCCGAGGGTACTCAGCAGAAAGATGCTGTAGATAATGGAGAGAAAAGTCATGAGATGCGGGAAGTAGGGTGGGGAAAACTGCTGCCTTAAGTTCTAAGTTTTCAAGTCTACGTTCTAAGTTTCAAACTGAACCATCAGGCACAGTTTAAAGTGAACCAGCTAAAGTGAACCAGAGAGCCGTCAAGGTTGATTGTCTCTCAAGCCCGATCGCGCGTTCCACGCCCAAACTCCTTCGCCGCACAGAGCGAACAGACCGACCAGCGCTCTAGTTCTCCTGCGGGAGTTGGGCACTGACAGTCAGGGCAAAGAGGCAGATCTTGAGCACGCGATCGCATCGTTCTTGCCCAGTCCCGGAAAGCACTCTGAGGGTCAGCAGAGTTCTGAAGCGGGGCAGCAGCCTGATCGGGGACAAGGCGACTGGGATGATTTTTCCAGACGGTGACAGATTCTGGCGGCTCTGGCGCAAGGCTTTGAGTATGCCACTGAGCCGTCGAAAACCGGATATCCGTAATGCCTAGGGCAAGGCGATCGTTTAGCTTTTCTAGGATGCGATGACGCTCAAACACCAGGTTTTGCGCCCAGGCAGAACTAGAGGTGGCGACGCTCAGGGCTTTGCGCTGAATGGCGATCGGGCGAGTTTGAGCGGCTACGGCAACGCCCACGACTTCTCCCCAGCAAAGCAAAAGCTGCTGAAATTGCCGCCGCCCTTTCCAGCTCTCTTGATGATCTAGCCCACCCAAAACCTGTTGCAGAGATTTCATCGCCATTGCTTTCATAACCATTACATCGCCATTACATCGTCATTACAGACTGCCTTGTATACCCCATGGTTATCCAGATGCTGACCCAGAAAACCCCAACGTTGAGCGTGATCTAACCAGGCGTGATCTAACTAGACGTAATCTATGAGGCTGCAAAACATAGATTAACCCTGTTATGTTGATGCCACCTGATATATTTACGCCATTATTGACGACTTCACGGTTTTCTTCTAGAAATTGGTTATCATATGCCATTGGGAGTGGCAGGAGCAGGCTTCTGCTCTCCACATATAGCGTCGCCAGCGGCTTTACTAGGAGTTAATATAGCTCTCAACTCCAGATATAGGGTTTAAAAGAGATATAGGTCTAAAAGACTTTTAGAATGGCGATCGATTCAGGTGTGCCTCAAAAGACTCAGTTTCACAGAGACTCCCTCAGAGCCTCATAAATGTTTACAAATTCACTTATTATTTTGCCCGTGAATGGTAGGAGTGCTGCAATGCGCCAACCCGCTTCGATAGAACCCTTTATTCCTTCTCCAGATACACAAGTGCCCCATCCGGTCTTGCGGGCGGCTCTTGACAATCTTGATGTCAATCTTGAAGAAGAGCTGATTCGCTACCGTCGGCAGCAGCGTTTGCAGTCTGAGCCGTATGGGCGGCGAAAGGCAGTTGCTCCACCCCGTCTCAACCGTATTCCAACCCGCCCAACGCAGGACGGCATTCGTCTGCCCAATGTGCGAGAGGCTTTTCATCTGCATACAACGGGTGAGTTTCCCATTGGCAACAGTGCCGCTAGTGAAAATCCCGTCAGAACTCTTTTTGGAACGACGGCAGATGCGGCTTCTCAGGCGATCGAGCCTCCAGCGATCGAGCCGCCGCCCCTTCCTCAATTTCCTAACGAAGGCATTGCCAGCTATGCTCAGCAGATAGAGTTATCAACACATGAACCCAATGCCGCCCTGCAAAAGCTGATTCAAGACAATCTCTCTGCCTCAACAGCAGCCTCAGAAGCACCAGAAGATTACTTAGAATCCTCGGAAGAGCTGCTTAAGAGCATTCAAGAGGAAACCTCATCGCAAAGGGCGCAGCGCCGCCCCGATCTGCTGGATACGTTGCTCACACCGCTAGGCATTGGCTCCATGCTGTTGCTGCTGCTCTCTAGCACCACTCTGGGCTTCGTGATCATGAATCCTTCTGTCCTAGGCGTTTTCTTCGCGCCGACCGCCAGCACTCCCAGCCCTAGCCCGCTGACCAAAGTGCCCACAACCCCGATCGACGTAGCTCCGCCCTCGCCCAATCTAGCGGCTGAAGAGTTCAAGGACTTAAACCTCGACACGTTGAGCACCCTGCCAGGGAGCGCCAAACGCCCCTCTGCTGCCCCATCTAAGCCAGCCGCAAATCAGCCTTCTAGTCGCGCTAACGATCGATCGACTAGCCCCGCTACAGGTGCGATCGCCCCATCTGATTCCCGCAGCCAACCGCAAACCTATGTAGAGCCTGCCCCCCAGCCAGAACTCCCAGCGATCGCGGTCGAGTCTAATCCCCCCATAGTTGAGGCTCCCTCAGCAGAAGCACCCGTGCGTTCTGTTGCACCCGCACCTGCTCCTCAAGCCGCGCCGCCAGCAGCTCCTAGCCCTGAAAAGACGGCAGTTCGTCCTGCTAGCCCGTCCGAAAGCCTCTATTATGTGGGCACAGACTATAGCAGTGACTCCAGCTTGCAGCAAGCTCGCCAGTCAGTTCCAGATGCCTATGTGCGGAATTTGCCCGGTGGGGCGAAAGTTCAACTGGGTGCTTTTACCAGCGAAGCCGCTGCCCAAGAGCGCGTTCAGGAACTCCAACAGCAGGGGATTTCGGCTCAAGTGTATAAGCCTTAATTTTTACCATCAGGCTCACGCTTCACCCCAAAATGCCTCTCCCGACTAAGCCATGCCGAAAATTTAAGACCCAAATTTATTTAAGGCACGATGAGTACCGGGCAAGGCGATAGATTGATCACCCGCAGGGTGACGCTATCCTGCGCTCCTTCATCCGTTAGCCCCAGACCACGGCACCCCATGATAATCACCTCTGCGTCGATCTCATCTGCCACATCGCAGATAGTGAAAGCAGGTTTTCCTTGGCGTTCTATCAGCTCTGCCTCAATGCCTAGGTTAGCGAAGAGGGCTTTAGCCGTAGATAGAAGTTGGGCGATCGCCTCCGGGGAAGTCGTGTCTGGGACAGTTGGGGGAGTTTCACCTACTTCTGACTCCACCACAGAAAGAATCACCAGACGGCTATTACAGGTTTTGACAACATTGGCTACCGTTTCCGCAGCTTCACGGGACTCTGGGCTGTGATCGATCGGGAATAAGACAGTCTTGAACATAATGACCTCAAACGTCGTTGACTCGCAGAGACATGATATGGCAACCGCTAAGGCGGTTAGGGCGGGGACATTTAGGGTGGGGCGCTTCGCGCCCCACCCTAAATGTCCTAAGCAAGATGGCGACAGCTATACATGTGCAGAAGTACAAGTCTAAATATTTTGGAACATTTTGCGCGATCGGCTACAGATTGTTCTGGGAAATTTAAAACTCAGGGCAATTTTAGACTTTTGCAATGATCCCCAACGTTTTACAATACTTCATAGGTAAAAAGACTTATTTAAGGGGATTAAGGTCGTGTCTAAGAAAAGCGTAACGAGTTTATCAGCAGCAGATTTGTCAGGCAAACGAGTGCTCGTCCGAGCAGATTTCAATGTGCCCCTTGATGATCAGGGTAGCATCACCGACGACACTCGCATCCGGGCAGCTTTACCCACAATTCAATACCTGACCTCCAATGGCGCAAGGGTGATTTTATCCAGCCACTTTGGGCGACCCAAAGGCGATGATTTTGCGTCGCGGGTCACAAACAAATTTCGCCTCACGCCCGTTGCTACTCGCCTTTCGGAGCTTCTAGGTCAGCCCGTGGTGAAAACTGACGACTGCATCGGCGACGAGGTTGCTGCTGCCGTGAGCGCCATGAAAGACGGAGATGTGCTGCTGCTGGAAAACGTACGCTTCCATCCTGAAGAAGAAAAGAACGATCCTGGCTTTGCTCAAAAGCTTGCCTCCGTTGCCGATTTGTATGTCAACGATGCCTTCGGGACAGCACACCGCGCCCATGCTTCGACGGAAGGCGTAACCCACTACCTGAAGCCTTCGGTTGCCGGAATCCTCATTGAGAAAGAGTTGCAGTATTTGCAGGGAGCGATCGAAGTTCCTCAGCGTCCTTTGGCGGCGATCATTGGCGGCTCCAAGGTTTCCAGTAAAATCACTGTGATTGAAGCGCTGCTAGAAAAAGTGGATAAGCTGCTGATCGGCGGCGGCATGATCTTTACCTTTTACAAGGCGCGCGGTCTTAGCGTTGGCAAATCTCTGGTAGAAGATGATTTCGTGGAGCTAGCCAAAACCCTGGAAGCCAAGGCAAAAGAGAAAGGCGTGGCGCTACTCTTGCCCACAGACGTGGTCGTTGCCGATAATTTCTCTCCTGACGCCAACGCCCAAACCGTCAGTGTTGAGAATATTCCGGATGGCTGGATGGGTCTGGATATCGGCCCTGACTCTGTGAAGGTGTTTGAAGCGGCGTTGGCAGACTGTAAGACGGTGATTTGGAATGGCCCCATGGGCGTGTTTGAATTTGCCAAGTTTGCGGCGGGAACTGAAGCGATCGCCCATTCCTTGGCAGCCATCACCAAAACGGGCGCAACCACCATCATCGGCGGCGGCGACTCTGTGGCGGCAGTCGAGCAGGTTGGCGTTGCCGATCAAATGAGCCACATTTCGACGGGCGGTGGTGCCAGCCTAGAGCTGCTGGAAGGCAAGGTTCTGCCGGGAATTGCTGCCTTGGATAATGCATAAAGCTCTGTAGGCAGAGAGTAGGGTGGGCATCCCCCACCCTACTGGACTAGAATCCGCAATGCCTAAGAAAATTCGAGAACTCAAACAACAGCTGCGTCACTCGACACAGCCAACTTTAGTCACCGCCAATTTATCTTCAGCACTCGACCGCCTTACCATCTGTAGTTCTTATTGCTACTCACGTTCTCTAGACTTGATTCTCTTGCAGCCAAGTTGTCAAATCCGGTCGCTCCGTAAAATCTAGCAAGACCTCGCTCAAAGCCTCTAGTTGAGGAATCGCCATGATTCCCTCCTGGAGAAATTGCTTGATGAAATGGGGGCTGAACCGTAACCCCTTCTCGCTTAACGACTTCTCGCTTAACCAGATGAGCTAGCACATACTCTATCTGCTCTCGCCGAATTTCAGGATGCTTCTGAGAAGCAAACTCATTGAAGTAGTGGGTGCTTTTCATAACTGATTTCTTGCATCAGCATCCTTTGCGTTTTTCCTCTCCGCGATCGCCTCTTCTTCAGTCAATCCAGTAGCCATAAGCGATCGCCCCTCACGGCTCCGGTGCCCAGCAACCCACGATCGCCTCTCCCCGCTTTTCTCCTTTGCGGCTAATTCTAAGTTTAACGTTAGGAGCTTTTCGAGAAAATCATCGTCTGGGTTGAAGCCGTAAGCTTTCAGCACGTAGAGTTTGTAGAGTGGGCTGGTGGGTTCGTGTATTCGTGTAGAGTTTGGTGGTGCTGTTCTGTTTTGTCGTCGCTGTTTGGATTATTGGTTATAGATATTGCCTCCATAGTTGATGTCATAAATGAAAATCTCATTCGTTTCTCTACGAATTTGAAAGATAATGCGAATTTTACCGACGCGAATCCTAGAAAATCCTGACAGTTCGCCCTTTAGCTTTTTAATATCCAGTTCTTCGGGGGATAAATCTTTTGAGTCTCCAGGCAAGTTTTTAGCGTGCCAATTTTTGCGATAACAGCTTTTTGACTGCTGCTATCAAGCTTTTTCAGAAACTTATCGGCTGCTTTACTGAGCTTGATTTTCATGATCAAACCAGTTTGTGATATCAACGAAATCGGTATCGGGGTGATCATCTGGGGAGAATGCGGCTTCGATCGCAGCCTGCTCTTCGTTGTCTACGTAGGGAGTTAGCAGGGCAAAGAATTTGAACCACTCTTCGCGCATGACTTCACGAACACTTTCTTTGATCAGGGCTTTGAGAGCTTGTGCGTCAAGCGAGATAGTGGGTTCCATAACGGTTACTCCAAGGGTGCTTTAACTAAAACAGTAGGTTCATTAAGTTTATTGTGTCGGTGCCCAGCAACCCACGATCGCCTCTCCCCGCTTTTCTTTCTCTGCCAATTCTAAGTTTAACGTCAGCAGTTTTTCGAGCAAATCATCATCTGGGTTAAAGCCGTAGGCTTGCAGCACCAGTTGATCGAGTTTGGCATGGAGTTTGAAGAGTTGGCTGGTGGGTTCGTGGAAGTATTCGTTGTAGAGTTTGGTGATGCCCCACTGTTTCTTCTCCATTTGTTGCGATCGGTATTCGTGGAGTTCTTGCGCGGTGGTGCGGATGGTGGTGATGAGGCTGGGGGCTGGGGTTTGGGGAAAGGGGAAGGTTTCAAAGCAGGTGTTGTGAGTGTAGGCGATATCGGCTTTGAGGGTTGATTTTTGGGCGTGCATCCAGGTGCGATGGACGTTGGATGTAAGAATGCCAAAAACGTAGAAATCATCTGAGGCAACCACCACTGATTTATCACCAGCCAACCAATGAGACGGAAATGGAATGAAGATTGCCCATTTAGAGACTCTGGGAATGGCGAAATAATGTGATAAAGACGCGATCGCTTTTCTCATTGCGGGTCTTTTCTCACCATATTTCCACCAGTTGAGTTTGGTGACTTCTCTACGATTTTTATCACGTTCTGGCTTAACGTTGGTTTTCAGATGAGCGAAAGGAAGTTTATAATCACTCGCATCTTCAAGTGACATATCGTTATCGTTGAAGTCAATAATCCATCTTTCCGGTTTTCCGTTTACTTCTTGTGCCAAATTTGCGCCCATTGAGAAAAGCTTGAGAACTTCTTGGTTTTTAGAATCAGCTTTAATCCAATCATTCACCTGCTTTTCTGTAACCACAAATCCTTTACCGACAGGAATTACGCCCTGAAAACACTGATTGAGATTGGCTTTGAGCCGAACGGCTTGGGAAACATCGATCGCGGCTTTTAAGGATGAATTGATGTAGGGGACGGGTTGATTGTCGAGGTAGCAGAGCATGGTTGGTGGTGTGGCTGTGGGTTTGCCCTCATCCCCAACCCTTCTCCCTTAGGGAGAAGGGAGCCGGACTGCCTTGTCCCCCTCTCCCGATGGGAGAGGGGCTAGGGGTGAGGGTTCTAGAACTTCCGCGATCGTCCCCAAAACCTGGTCAATAGTTTCTAAAACCTCATCATTCCAAAAACGCAAAACTGTGAAGCCATTGTCTTGCATCCATTGATCGCGATCGGCATCTTCAACCTGACGTGACTCATGAATATTGCCGTCTAGCTCAATAATCAAATGGGCTGCATGGCAGTAAAAATCTGCAATGAACTGACCAAGATTATGCTGCCTACGGAACTTGGCGTTTAGAAGACGGCGATCGCGCAAACATTCCCACAAAAGCTGTTCTGCTGGCGTTTGCTTTTGTCGTAGTTCTTTTGCACGTTGTAAAAGTTCCCGTGGAATCTGTCGGGTTCGTCCTGCCAAGTCTGCAATATCTTTATCCCAATCCCCCTCATCCCCAACCCTTCTCCCTAAGGGAGAAGAGAGCCGATCCTTCTTGTCCCCCTCTCCAGTAGGGAGAGGGGCTAGGGGTGAGGGTTCCAGATCTAGGAGTGAAGGCACTTTAACCCAATTCACAATACTCACATGAACGTTCGCTTCACCCGACCAAACCTGTGTCGAAACCGCATCATAAATAACGCCACCGTTTTGCACCACGTAATCCAATGCAGCAATCCGGCTCTTACCTTGACTAATTGAATTGGTTCCCACTAATCCCGCCCGACCTTCTTCGCCAATCTGGTCATGCGCCAACCGAAACCAATAGGCACAAAAATCAACTGAATCTTTGACATCTGGAAAACGAGCAAATACGCGATCGATATACTCATCACTGAGATTGATCCGCATATGTTTTCCACCCAAAAACGGCGGATTGCCAATAATCGCGTCTGCCTTCACCCACTCCGTAAACAGCGCATCTTTGCAAACAATATTTTCATCCAGCGTATCCAACGGCAAAGCAGGCTGATCATGAATATCGCACAGGTCGATCGCCACTTTGCGGGCAATCATCAGCGTCACTCGCGCCAACTCCACCGCAAACGCATTCGTATCCATGCCATAAAACTGCTGCGGGGTGACAAAGCCAATACTCATTTGCCCCTGCCCACTTTCCGATCGCCGTCGGGCATCAATCTTATCTTGCAGCACTCGCTCCAGGCGCTTTAGCTCTAGATACGCCATGTAGAGGAAATTGCCCGACCCACAAGCCGGATCAAGTACTTTGTAGTTGCGTAACTCCGTCTGCAACGTAGAGAGTTCTGCCAGTGTTGTTGCGTTAGCGATCTTCTCTTCCCAATAGCGCGTGATCGTGGGGCGAACGATCTTGAGAATATCTTCTTCTGAGGTGAAATGAATGCCGTGGGCATGACGTTCTTTGCTGTCGCTTTTACCGATCGCCGACTCAAAGATATTGCCAAAAATCGACGGACGCACTGCCTTCCAGTCCTGCGATGCCGCCGCCTCCAACAGCTCCAGCTCTTTCCCGGTCAGCTCTAGCGGATGCACCTCCCGAAACAAACCGCCGTTAAAGTAATCTACGCCCTGATAGCGTCCTGCCGGAGTCATGCCCGGTCGATTCATCTCCTGAAACAGGTTGCCCAAAATATCGTAGGTATTCGAGGGTTTGCCTTGACGGGTGCGATCGAGTCACTCCCGCACCATGCCAATAAACAGATCCGCTGGCAGCAATTTTCGATCTTCTGCAAACATCGCCAACACGCATTGCAGCACAAACCGCTGAGCTGTTTTGGGATCAACAGCATCTCGCTGTCTCTGGGTCAGCATCGTTAGCAATTCGCCCATCCGTCCGGCAGCTTTCTCCGTCACCGAGATCAGATTGTTGTTGAAGACAGGCGATCGCTCCAACTCTGGATTCATGAACGTGAACGCCCCCGCTCTTTCGGGCAACCGTTCTAAAGCAACCTTCTCGATAGCACAAACCGCTGAGCTGTTTTGGGATCAACAGCATCTCGCTGTCTCTGGGTCAGCATCGTTAGCAATTCGCCCATCCGTCCGGCAGCTTTCTCCGTCACCGAGATCAGATTGTTGTTGAAGACAGGCGATCGCTCCAACTCTGGATTCATGAACGTGAACGCCCCCGCTCTTTCGGGCAACCGTTCTAAAGCAACCTTCTCGATCGGTTCTTCCGACTGCTTGCGAAAGTCATAGATCCAAAACTCGTCAAAGTTGCACAGCATCACATAGCTGGGGCACTGCAACTGCATCCAATACGTTACCGCTTGGGCGTAGTGCTTATTCAGGTCTTCGCCCCGCTTCTTCATCTCAATCAGCAAATGCGGCTTCCACGCCAGATCGGCAAAGCCCGTATTGCCTTTTTTGCTGCCCTTTTTTACCCGTTGCTCCAGTGTTGCCCCCGCTTCTTTCACACCTTCGTGCCCAAATGCCTGAAAAAAGCGATCGAGGAAGTTTTGTGACTCTCCTTTCTCATCGCCTGTGAGATGCTGCTGGCAATATTGGACAAATTTCTGGAGGCTTTCGGGTGTAGAAGGCATGAAGCAACCCATCAGTAACAGCAGAGCGGGCAGAAGAACGAAGCTTGAGCAGTCACGGCTCAGTATTCCCTCTCAATTCTCCATCTTTTACCTTCAAATCCGGAAATGTCAGGTTTCACACACGAAACTTTTGCTTCCAGACAGAACTAATCCTGTTCAGAAGTCCATCTTTTGCCTACTGAACTCAAAACTCCGACCTCAAAACTCGAAACTTTGCCTGCTGAACTCGGATCTTCGACCTTTTCACTCCAGCATTCAAGCTCCGAACTCGGAATGTCGAGCAAATAGCTCAAACCTTCAAGCTCAGAGCTGAATCGATCGCCCTCCGAGGTCAAATTCCCACATCAGCCTATCCCTCTATTCGGCACCGTGCCTCACATTCAATTCGGTTTTGCCGTTCGGTCACGATCGCAGCCAAATTAGGTCGTCCGGTCAGCGCCAACCGCCAGTCAGCCCAAATGCCGTAGAGACTATCTGCCAAAAATCCGACGATCGGTAGTTTGGTGATGGCATAGATCCAGCCCATGCCCAAAATTTCGTAGACGCGACGGAATACCGCCACATCTTTAATTACGGTGTTGTCTGGCAGCACTGCATGAATTCGCCCCATTGCCGTCTCAAAATCCACGCCGCCATTCGCTTCAGGAGCATAGTCATCTGCGGCAATATCCACAAATTTCACTAGCCCCCGTCCGGCATCCCGCTTCCGCAAAAAATTGACCTCCCGCATGCACAAGGGACATTCGCCGTCATAAAGCAGCTTAATTTTCCAGGAGGCGATCGCCGGGGCTTGAGACGAGGTTTCTGAGAGGGTCATGGGAATTAGCGATCGTTTGCTTTGAAGGGTTTACTCTATTCAATTGTAAACAAAAGTTACGAACAGGTGCCGCTTAGCCCTTGCCTTAACCGATATAACGTTACGTAATTGAGTAAGGACAGGTTCTTCTTTGAGAGCCGCACTCCGCGCGGCTCTCAAAAAAGAATCCATTGGGTCTAAGCTCGACTTCACCCCTATATCGTCAGGCTCTACCCTGAATAGAGGCAAATGTAGGCGTTGCTGAATCGAAGTATGAATCTATCTGAGTTGACAGTTTTCTCGCCCCCTAAATCCCCCAATTCTGGGGGACTTCCGAGCCATTCAAAGTCCCCCAGAATTGGGGGATTTAGGGGGCTTTCATACTTGCCTTCAGCAACGCCCAAATGTAAGGCTCTTGAACGCTACTTTTTCCAAGAGGCGATCGCCACTCCAGCCGTCATCCCTTGAATCGCCAGAATCAGCAGCACGCAAGCCTTCCATTGTCCCAAATTCCAAAAGAATCCGGGTAGTACGGCTCCTAAACTGCCGCCTACATAATACGCCGAAACATATAGCCCCGTTGCCGCCGACCGAGATTCGCGGGCGGTAGTGCCGACATAGCTAGTAGTCACCGACTGACAGACAAAGATACCCGAAGCGCTAACTGCCAATCCCACAATCACCATCCAAAGCTGCGGGATCAGCGTAATCGATATGCCCACACAAATCATGCCGATCGCCAGCATCAGCGATCGACGGTAGCCCAGCCGCTCAATCCAGCGTCCCGCAATGGGGGTAATCACCACCCCCAGCAGATAGACGCAAAACACCAGACCCAAAGCGACTGTGTTTAAGTTAAAGGGCGCAGCCGACAGATAAAAATTGACGTAGGTGAAAATCGCCACACTAGAAAACAGAATATTGAAGCCCACAGCATAGGCGGCAATGAGATGCGGATTTCGCAGATGAAGCGCCATGGCTTGAAGGGACGATCGAATATTTTTTTTGCCCGTAAAGTTGCGGGAGCTGGGCAGCCAAAGCCAGCTGGCGATTGCCCCCAGTAGCGTCAGACCACTGAGCAGCACAAACGCCCAGCGCCACCCCAGCGTATCTGTCACAAATCCCGATAAAACTCTGCCTGAAAAGCCGCCCAAGACATTTCCGGTGACATAAATCGCCATGGCTGCGCCCACGCCAGCACCCGCCCATTCTTCGCTGACATAGGCAATGCTGACGGCAAACACCGCCGCCATCAGCAATCCCTGCATAAACCGCCAGCCAAGGAGCGCGTCCAGCCCAGTTGCCGTTGCCGTTAACCCTGTAAACAGGCTGAGTAGAAGCAACGCTGGGACAATCATTCGTTTACGACCCATGCGATCGGCAAGAACACCTGCCCAAGGTGCCGATAGGGCTACGGCGATCGTGGTAGCGCTCACCGTCAGGCTCACCTCTACTTCGGAGGCATGAAAAATCTGGGTGAACAATGGCAGCAACGGCTGAGTCGCATACAAATTCAGGAATGAGCAAAATCCAACAAAGGCAATCGCATATGCCGATCGCTTTCCCGGAAGGCTTGTTTTAGAAGAGCTTGTTTTAGAAAGACCTAACCGATGTTGCCGAAAAGATTTACCGAAAGACACTCGTATCTGACCTCAACTGCTAAACCTTAATCGCAACACGCCCATCCTAGAAAGTTCTCTGCTAGATGTCCAATATATATTTCAAGGCATGGTAAGACTTAAAAGATATAGCGATCGTCTTCCCCTAGTCATAGCCCCCTATGGAACTCCGCCATCTGCGCTACTTTGTTGCCGTTGCTGAAGAACTGAACTTCAGTCGAGCCGCAGAGCGACTGCACATTGCCCAACCTCCTCTCAGTCAGCAAATCCGTAGCCTAGAAACAGAGCTAGGCGTGCAGCTCTTCAACCGAAACAAGCATCGCGTTAGCCTGACTGAAGTGGGAGAACTGTTTTTGGTGGAAGCGCGTCAAACGTTGATACAGGCAGAACGCGCCGTTGAAACCGCTCAGCGCGCTAGTCAGGGCGAACTTGGACGGTTGGTGATCGGCTTTGCCAGCTCGATCGCCTACAGCATTTTCCCCGACATCCTGCGAGCTTTTCGAGAAAAATTTCCCGGTGTGGAGCTGATTTTGCATGAGCTGAACACCAGCTTACAAACCCAAGGCGTTCATGGCAGCACGATCGACCTAGGATTTGTGCATTTGCCGATCGCAGAAGAGCGATTGAATTTGCTCACTGTTTTAGAAGAACCGATGATGGTTGCCGTTCCTAAAACTCATCCCTTGGCTGATCATCCTCAGATTTCTCTGACATCTCTTGCAAACGATCGCTTTATTCTATTTCCTCGTCACGTCGCGTCCGGTTTTTATGATCAGGTGTTGAGCGCCTGTCAGCAAGCTGGATTCACACCTAACGTGATTCAGGAGGCAAAATTGATGCAGACGATCGTCTGTCTAGTTGCAGGCGGAATGGGAGTTGCGCTCGTTCCCGCTTCCCTACAAAACCTTCAGCGAACGGGAGTAATTTACGCTGCTTTAGAGGAAAAAATTCCTCCCCTTAAAACTGCCATGATCTGGCGACAAGACAATATGTCTTGTGTACTGCATGCGTTTATAGCGGTAGTTCGCCAAACCATTCAAGATTCTATGCTAGATCAAATGCGCTAAGTGATTGATGCTCTTACGATTCACGCCAATCTGCATAATTTGAAAAATTTAATTGATCCAAAAATGATTTTGTAATGTATAAAGAAATCACCTTCACTGCTTTTATGAAGGCAAGAAGCTTAACTCCTATAGGAATTGATGTATGGCAACATTTAAAAGACGGTCGTCCGCCTCAGCAGCAGTTTCTAAATCTGCGATCGCCCAAGCAAGCACTATGCTGCAAGCGCTGCCACAAAAGCCAAAGGACAACTGGTCTCTGCGAGAGGCAGTTAGTCTCTTACATGACTCTATTATCAGCGCGATCGATCGCGGCTACAGCCACGAAGAAGTTGCAGCTATGTTGGGCGAGAAGGGGGTAGACATCACGGCTCCTTCGCTCAAGCGATATTTGGCATCGGTAAAGCGAGAGAAAGATGCAGACAAGCCCAAAGCGAGTCGAGGCGGCAGACGATCGAAAACAGGGGCTTAATTAGGCTTTAGTGCAAGATTTGTGACAGAAACTTGCGTGTGCGATCGCTTTTGGGATTGTTGAAAAATTCCGCTGGAGTTGTGTCTTCTACCAACAAACCATCGGCTAGGAAGATGATGCGATCGGCAACTTCACGGGCAAAACCCACCTCATGGGTAACGCAGACCATTGTCATACCAGAGCTAGCCAGCGATCGCATCACGTCTAGAACCTCCCGCACCATTTCGGGATCAAGCGCCGAGGTGGGTTCATCAAAGAGCATGATTTTGGGCTGCATGGCTAAGGCACGGGCGATCGCGACCCGCTGCTGCTGTCCTCCAGAGAGTTGACCTGGATATTTCTTTGCCTGATGCAGAATGCCGACCCGCTCTAGCAGCTGAGTTGTGATCTCGTCAGCTTTGGCTTTTGGCATATTTCGCACCTGAATCGGAGCGATGCTGACATTCTCAAACACCGTCAGGTGAGGAAACAAATTGAACTGCTGAAACACCATCCCTACTTCTCGCCGGATAGCGTCTACGTTTTTCAGCTTCGGGGTGAGCAAAATGCCATCTACCTCGATACTGCCCTTCTGAAAAGGTTCCAAAGCATTAAATGTGCGAATAAAAGTGGATTTACCTGAGCCAGAAGGCCCCATGAGCACCACTACTTCGCCTTTATTCACCGTGAGGCTAACGCCTTTGAGGACATGGAAGCCATTGCTGTACCATTTCTCCACGTCCCGCGCGACGATCGCCGCTTCTGTTGCCGTAGCGACGCTACTTCCAGATGTCTCAAACTGAGTCATTGAATCTTCCCCTGAGCTGTGTGCTTTTGTGTGCCTAAGCTATATACCTGAGCCATCTATGAGTTGAATACACCTGCTAAAACTATGCGGTTGGCAGATCACCCAGCGGTTCACCAAACCATTGTTTTGCCAGCTTGTCTAGCTCCCCATCCTGACGCATATTCCTCAAAATCTCGTTCACTTTTGCTTGTAGATTAGTATCCCCCTTGCGGAGTCCTACATAGCAGGGCGAGTTCTTCATCACAAACTGATTTTTGATCCGCTGATCGGGATTGTCTCGCATCAACTTGTTTGCCACTACATTCCCAGTCGCAATCAACTCAACCTGTCCGGAAATGAGTGCCGAAGCGGTCAAGCTATTGTTGGCAAATCGTTTCACCGTGACGTTCTGCACGTTTCCTTCCGTCAAGTTTTTTGCCAACTCCAGATCCTCTAGAGAGCCTTGCGCAACACCCAAGGTTTTCCCCTGAAGATCGGCGTAGGATTTGACAGTCAACGCATCGCCGCCATAGATACCAGAGTAGAAAGGCGCGTAAGGAATAGAGAAACTGATAATTTTCTCTCGGTCTTTGTTCTTTCCCAAACTAGAAATCACCATATCTACCCGGTTTGTTTGCAAAAAGGGAATGCGGTAATTCCCAATCACAGGTACGAGATCGAGTTTGACCCCCATTGCTTGAGCCACCTGGCTAGCGACATCAACGTCATACCCACGAACACTCATGTCTGCCCCGATCGATCCAAAGGGTGGAAAGTCATCAGGAACTGCAATTTTGACCTCGCCGCGCTGCATAATGTCCTCTAGCGCCTTGCCAGGACTGGGCGCACTGGGCAAATTAACTACTGCGGAGGAAGTATCGACTTTCGCAGATTTGACCGACGCTCCAGAGCAGGCGGTAATTCCTACAGTGAGCAACAGACTGACACAAAACAGGGCGATCGCCCCTCGAAAACTTTTTAGAAACATAATTGCCTCACCTTTAAAAGCACCACGTTAATAAGCGAAAGCGCTACGTTAATGAGCCTGTTGATTTAATCGCTGCTCAACCCGCTGACTCCACAGAGAGAGAGGATAGCAGAGCAAGAAGTAGATTGCCCCTGCCAGCGCAAACACAAGCAGCGCCTTCAGAGTGACGTTGTTAATCTGGGAGGCGGCACGAGACAGCTCTGTAAAACCAATTACCGAAGCTAGGGAAGTGCCCTTAATTACCTGTACGAGGAAGCCCACTGTGGGAGCGATCGCCAGCTTTACGGCTTGCGGCAAAATAATGTAGCGCAGTTTTTTGAAGTAGCCAAATCCGAGCGCAGAAGACGCTTCCCACTGCCCTTTGGGTAACGCTTCGACCGCACCTCGCCAGATGTCCGCCAGAAAGGCGCTGGTGAATGCTGTTAGGGCGATCGTTGCTGCAACCAAGGGCGATAGATTGATTCCAAACACCACAGAAACGCCGAAAAATGCCAGAAAGAGCTGCAACAGCAGAGGCGTTCCTTCAAAGAACTCAACATAGACCCAGCTCAAGAACCGGATCGGCTTGATCGGAGAAATCCGCATCATCATGATCAAAAATCCAGCAATACCGCCAAAAACAAAGGCAATAATTGATAGAATAATTGTCCACTTTGTGGCAATCAGCAGATTAATGAAAATTCGCCCTAGTGTAAATTCGTCGCTCATAAATACCTAAGCCAATGATTAACGTCGAGAGTATTTTGCAAATTCAAAAAAGCGCCGTTCAATCCAGTAGGCAAAGCCTTTAATAATCCAAACAATTGCCAAATAGAACAGGCAGACGGTGAAGTAGATTTCAAAACTACGAAAGGTGCGGGAATTCAGGAAGTCACCCGCAAAGGTGAGGTCTTCTGTGGCAATCTGTGAAACAACACTTGTAAATAGAACGGCCAGAATCACTTGCCCGGTTAACGCCGTGTAGATGTTGGACAAAGCGGGCGTAAGGATGATGTAGCGAAAGATTTTCAGAGGCTTGAATCCCAAAGCCATTGCGGCTTCAATTTGTCCTTTGGGTATGCTCTCAACGCCTGCTCTCACAATCTCAGTTGAGTAAGCCCCAAAATTAATTGCTAAAGACAGAATAGCCGCCTGCTCTGCATTTAAGCGAATTCCTAGCTTCGGCAATCCAAAGAATATAAAAAATAGCTGAATGAGAAAGGGGGTATTCCGAATCACTTCAACGTAGGCCAGAGTAACAGCGTTCAAAATCCGATTACCCGACGTTCTGAACAAGGCTCCGATAATACCCAGGATTAACCCGAAGGCGATCGCAATCAGTGAAACCCTAAAAGTTAGCAGCGCACCTGCAACAAATAGCCCAATATTATCTCGAATAACAGAGAAGTCAAATGCGTACCCCATGCTGTCCCCCTGATATTGATATTAATAAAGATTGATGTTAAGAATCAAAAGTAGAGTTCTGAAACCCTATCAAAACCTGCAAAAAACTTCTAAAACATTGCTTGGCTAACTCGGAAATATCTAGCAGGAACTGCAAATTAGATACGGTACACCATGACAAAAAAGCCACGGGGTAAATGTGGCTTAATATACAAACTTTCTAAATGCTGTCTAAATCTTAAACTTTCTTTTTGCTACGCCATCACCATACCGCCATCAATATTGATCACCTGTCCCGTCATGTAAGCCGCGGCTGGGTCTGCGGCTAGAAATCGAATCACTCCAGCAACTTCTTCGGGTTGCCCATAACGACCCAAGGGAATAAATTTCAGGAGATCCTCTGATTTGATTCCAGCTGTCATGTCTGTGGCAATAAAGCCAGGAGCTACGGCATTTACCGTGATGCCACGCGGCGCAAATTCTTTGGCGACTGTCTTGGTAAAACCGATTACCCCGGCTTTAGAGGCGCTGTAGTTTGCCTGTCCAGCATTGCCCATTTCGCCCACCACAGAAGTGAGATTGATGATTCGTCCCGATCGCTGCTTCAACATCACTTTGCTCACTGCCTTGGTGCAAAGAAATACGCCTGTCAAGTTCAGGTCAATTACTGCCTGCCAGTCTTCTAGCTTCATCCGGAGCAGTAGGGTGTCCCGCGCAATCCCAGCGTTATTGACCAGGACATCCATGCGACCCCATTTTTCCATGACGGTATCGATCAGCGTCTCCACCTGTTCAGACTTGGACACGTCGGCTTGAAGAGCGATCGCCATTTCACCCATCGCCGCAATTTCAGCTACAACGGCTTCTGCGGCTTGGCTAGAGTTAGCATAATTGACGACGACTTTAGCGCCTTCTGCGGCAAGTGCCAGCGCCACAGCACGACCAATACCCCGTGAGGCTCCGGTGACAATGGCAACTTGGTCGCGCAATCGCAAAGCTGAAGATGCTGTCATACGATCAATCCCTCTCTACATCAAACATTTGAATTGAACCTGCATACATGGCTTTTTAGAGCCTGACTCAATCCTCTCTCAAAATGGGCACTCTGGTGGAGTCTGGACATTTATTCTGTTAAGACATTTAGTTTATCTTCGGCAACTTTATAAAAAATTATCTAGGATTAGAGCGGGAAATTTAAGTCCGGCGATGAATGCTTAACTTTGCCCTTAATTGATTATCTCTGCTCCAGGTTATAGAAGCCTCTGCTCATGACATTCATAGCGGCATTGAGCACTTTCTCGATCGCCCCCAATCTAGCCACTGACCGAAATACCGTTTACCTAAAAAACCTCAGCGTAATGAAAAAACAGTTTGGCAGCTTTCAAGAATTAATCTCTGGATCAGATCTACCGATCCTTGTAGATTTCTATGCATCCTGGTGTGGTCCTTGCCAGATGATGGCAAAAAACCTAGATCAGGTGAACCAATCCATGAAGCAAAAGGTGAAGATCGTGAAGATCAATACCGATAAATATCCTGACCTTGCCTCCAAGTATCAGGTTCAGGCTTTGCCCACTTTAGTTCTGTTCAATCAGGGTCAGCCTGTCGATCGCGTTGAAGGGCTGCTATCGGCTGAGCAAATAGTGCGTCGCCTACAAAATCTGATCTAAGTCTTGACCCGTAAGTCTTTTTGAAAACCTTAACCGGGAATGTCGCAGCTTTACCCAAGCCCAGGTTCAAGCGGTTAAGGTTTTAACTAGGGCTTTAGATCCTTTAGATAGATCCTTTAATTCTGGCGGAATACTCCATATGAATGAAGCCAAAACTTTTAGGACTTCCTATGCTAGCAAAGTAGGCAAAAACCTGACCTGCTTCCTCTCCCGGTTTAACGTCTTTTGATCATGGATACGGAACGCGATCGCACCCGTCTGAAGTTTCCCCTCTGGAAATACCTCACTCAGCCTCTCTTTAGCCCTGAGTTCAAATCGCTTAACCCTCGGCGGTTTTGGCACCTCTACAACGCCGAACAGCTTAAAGTCTGCTGGGAAAGGCATATATCGGAACCTGTCTGGGTCGAGAACCCGGTTCAGTTTCTGGAGATATGTTGGTTAAAAACGGGGGTTGGCATCAAGCTTGTGCAGAGCCTCCAAGTGGTTGAGTTTTTAGAGCGCTGCTGGAATAAGGAATTCTTGCAGAACCCATTGTCCGATCGCCATGGCGATACTCCAGAATACTTTGACGAATCTGAAGATTACTATTAAGGCGCGCTTATGTCTACGAAATGAGTAATCTTAAAGTAATCTCACGCTCTGATTTTCACTCTGCTATCTAAGCGATGGGGAATGATAGGAGTGCGCTTTTCGATGCGACCTTACTCCTTTACTGACCCACTGCTGCTGAGGCTGAAAACGAATTTTGATTGTCTCCAGCAAGCCAGACTGATTGCTTTTGAGCACCTCAACTCATCTTTGCCGCTGTCAAAGGCGGTCTGTGCTGTTTTGTGGGGTACTCGTCAAAAGTAAATACGATTATCTTTAGATGCCATCTGTTCAATGAAAGCTGGCAGTGCGGTAATTTCATTCTCACTATGAAGCAGATATTTTTTAAGAGCCGCGCTTCGCGCGGCTCTTAAAAAATATCTGCTTCATAACCAGCTCTCACTGGTGCGATATGCCCCCAACTCACCTCTAGCTTCCAGAACACTTGATCGCTAGCCGCAGTCACCGTACGAAAAGTCTCACAAAAATTTGCGAATACTTTAACAACAGCAAGTTGGAGAATCAAATATTAGGCTTTAGAGAGATGACCTAGTTGCTACACCCATCGCTTAATCAGACTGAAACAGCCGTAGATTAACAGCCAAATCTATGCCGCACGGCGCGTCATCAGACCCCACAAGAAAATAGCAACCATTGCACCTAGCACTGCCACCAATAAACCAGGAATACTCAATCCTGTCGCGGCTAACTGGAGAGTGCCCGTGGTCAGCAACGTGTACAAACTTCCGCCTACGAATGCACCAATAATTCCCAGAATAATCGTGGAGAGGATGCCGCCACCCTGACTACCGGGATAGATTGCTTTCGCGATCGCACCTGCTAGGAGACCCAATAATAGCCAAGCAATAATGTTCATGGTAAACCTCTAAAGCCTTTATGTTTAGTTCCTATTAATACGTTATCGATTTCTGTAGAAACGCTCTTCTGTCGCAGGATATAACTTATGAAATCCAGCTGTAGAACTGAAAGCTAAAAGACAAAGCGATCGATTCCCACAACAGATCAAACAGCTGGTTTGCAGAACATTCATTGTCTCAATGAATCATCCTACGTCAAGTGTTTTTCTAAAGCCGATAGCAAGATACTGAAGTAGCCTTCATTGAGTAAAAATGCGGCGATCGCGCTGCCCAGAGGCACCGTCAGATTATCAATTCCCAGCTTCGAAAAAGCCTCTAGCCCCGTTGCTAGCAACGCCACGCCCACCGGAATCAGTCCGGTCTGCCAGCTCTGTCCCTGAACACCCCACAAAACGAGGCTAGTGACTCCATAGCTCGTCAACGCCATAGCTAGCGAACCCTCCCAGCTTTTTTGCATTCCCATCAGCTTGTAGGGATGTTTGCCCCAACGCTGTCCCACAAGCGCTGCCAGACCGTCGCCCCAAGTCATGATGAGAATACCGATCGCCGCATATTGAGGAAACCTTTGCCAGAAGAGAGCAATCAGCACCCCGATGCTGACCGCGTAGAAAAAAGTGCCCAGACTTTTACGCCCGACGCTGTTAATTCCTGGCAGGATTGGCAGAACATAGGACAACAGCGTCACAAGGCTAAAGATCACCGATGCAGAAATCCCTGCCCAAGCCGGAATCTTGAGCCACCATGCCAGCAAAATAATGTTGCCTGTGCCAATGTGAACAACCTTACGAACCACTTCCGGATCAGCCGTCCAGCGCTGGAGTGCCACCGCCAATAGCCCCACGATCACCAGCCATGAGGAAGCGATCGTTATCTGAAGCCATAAACTAGGCGCAAAAACAGGCATAAACTTTACTACACAGCTAGGGAAAAGGTGACGATATCTTTCACTCGATAATTCTCACTGTAAAGGATCTTGCAATTGATTTCGCTTCCTTCATTCTCAACAGGTAAAAATCCAGAATCTACACGATCAGAACCTAGGGGCAGACATGGCTCACACATGGCTCACACATGGCTCACATAGCATTACGTAATTGAGTTAGGACGAGTTATTTTTTGAGAGCCGCGCTCCGCGCGGCTCTCAAAAAATAACTCATTGGATCTAAGCGCGTAGCGCCATACACGGCTCATACTGCGATTTTCGAGAACCCATAAGGCTGTTGGCTGTTTACCCTCATAAGGTTTGTGGCACAATGAGATGCAGTCCATAGAATTCGGCTAAGGTTCAGCTTATCCAGGCTCAGTCTGTAGGGTTCACAGTACGAGACACCGCATGTGATTGAGGTCGAAGTTCATCAACAGCTCCGTGCCTTCCTACGAGAGCAGGGAGAGCCATACTGGCACCATCACTTGACGATGGCGCGACTGGTGGCTCGCGCCTTGCGGCTAGGGCGGAGTGCGCTGATTCAGGCAGGTGCTCCATCGGGGTATCACGGTGGCTACCGCTTGAGCTACCTGATGCCGCTATTGCTATGGCAAGAGCCAACCCTCTTGGTGGTACCAGAAGCAGTGCAGCAGAGATTGCTGATGGTAGAAATTCCCCGATTGCATCAGTGGATTTCAGCTCACAAGGCAATTCGGACGGGCGATCGCTGGCCTTCAGACAACTTCCAGGGTTTACTCATCACCTCGCCCCAGGCTTGGCTTGCCGATCGCCTGTCTGCCACAGGGCTGTTTCCCAAAGATATTCCAACGATTATTGATAGCGCCGATGACCTAGAGACTTGGGCATATCAACAGCTCACTGCCCAAATTCAGCCCCACGACTGGGACGACCTGATGCGGGCTTGCCCAACCCAGACCGAAGCCATTCGAGATGCGCGCGTGGGGCTAACGCGATCGTTTTTTCAGCACCCCGTCAACCCCTACAACTGCTATCTGATCGAAGCCTCGGAACAGAGCATCCTGACCCAGCTTTACCAAGTCTTGCGCCTGAGCTACACCTTGAGTCTTGTGGAAAGCGATACTGAATCTCAAGCAGAGCCTCATTCAGATTGGCTGAGCAGCAACTTTTTGCCTGCCGTTTGGCAGCAGTTTGGCAAAGCGCTCCACCAGACCGATCAACTGCTGTGGACAGAAGTTAACCGACGACAGGGGCAATTTTCGCTCCATTGTGGCCCTGTTGAATTAGCTCCTGCTCTAAGCCAAATCTGGTCGCAGCAACCCGTTGTGTTAATTGGTGGCTTTTTAGATTTGTACTCTGAAGCTCCCGTCTATCGGCAGCGCTTGGGGCTGCCCGACATGACCTGTCTCAAGTTTTGTCCTGATCGCCAGCATGAGCTAATTCAGCTCTATCTGCCCGACGGAATGCCCATGCCCAACACGCCTCAGTTTCAGGGGGCGCTGCTCCAAGAGATTCGCACTTTAATTGGGTCAACGCACACTGCCCGTCAGGGACTCACCGTAATTTTGGTGGGCGATACCCCGCTTAAAGCACAGGTTGGCTCTGTATTGGCCGCAGAATTTGGTTCACGGGTGCAAGTCGAAAAAACCTGTCTTGACGAGCAGGGAATCTTGGTGTCAGGCTGGGAGTTTTGGCAGCAGCACCAATCTGTTTTGCCTGCTCCCCGGCTATTGCTGATTACGACTCTCCCCTTTCCTTCGCTGGAGGAGCCGCTAGTCGCTGGACGAGTTGCCCACTACAAGCGATCGCGTCAAGACTGGTTTCGCCTCTATCTGCTGCCTGAGGCGTTAGGAACCCTGCAACGGGCGATCGCCCCCGTACGAGATGCCCAGGGCGTAGTGGCGCTACTAGACAGTCGGGTCAATCACCGGAGCTACGGGCAGCAGGTATTAGCGGCACTCAGCCCCATGGCGCGGATTAACTATGTGGATGCCAGTATCTTTACGCCCCTGGAAGAAATGGGCTTGATAGAATAACTCTTCTCGCTCTGAGAATTGCAGTGAGTGACTTCTTTCATAACCCAAGGCGATCGAATTGTTGGGTTACTTAAATGTAGGCTATTCAAAAATTGGCTTCTCATCCCAATTTAAACGGGTTATAAGGCAGGTATACCGCTATCGTGAAAAAAGGCTGGGCGAAACAAGAAGGCTGGATGAAACAAAAAAATTGGTTTCGATCGGCGCTGACGCTGCATGGCTCCGTTGTACCCGTAGTGAGTCTGCGCGCCCTAGTTTGCGGTGTGTTTGGGGTGCTTGTTTCCTGGCTCCATAGTCTGGGATATCCCGTTGCCTTACCGATTCTGGCAGGAGTGATCCCCAATATTGTCCTAGGTCTTATGCTGGTTTTTCGCACCAACACGGCTTACGAAAGATTTTGGGAAGGGCGAAAGCTTTGGGGCAATCTCATCAACACGGTGCGGAATTTATCTAGAAATATTTGGGTTTCTATCGATGAAAAAGATCCGCACGATCGCGCTGCTAAGGTTGCTGCTCTTCATCTGATCATTGCTTTTGCAGTAGCAACAAAGCTGCATTTGCGACAGGAACCTATCAACTCAGAGCTGGAACCACTGCTCTCACAAACTCATTACAACACGCTCAAAACGATGAACAATCCGCCGTTAGAAATCGCGGTATGGATTCAGGATTACTTGCAGCAGCAGGCTCATAAAGGCTGTTTAGATGGGTTTCAGCTCAACATATTGCTGCAAACTTTAAATGAAATGGTGGACTGCTTGGGAGGCTGTGAGCGCATTTTAAAGACTCCTATTCCGTTAGCTTATGCGATTCACCTGAAACAGCTTTTACTGATCTATTGCCTAACGTTGCCCTTTCAATTTGTTGCTGACCTGCATTGGCTTACGGGGGCGATCGTTGCGCTCATCAGCTTCACGTTGTTGGGCATTGAAGAGATTGGGCTAGAAATCGAAAATCCCTTTGGTCGCGATGCTAACGATCTGCCACTAGACAGCTTTTGCGAAACCATGCAGCGCAACAGTAATGACATCATGACCCTAGAACCTGTCAGCGTCAGAAGGGTAAGGTAAATTTGGGCTAGTCATTAGCCGATCGCGATAAAATAAGGCGATAGCTGCAATCTTTAACCATGACTGTCTCTCTCACTGATTCTCAATCAACAGCAGTCTTTTACCCTAGTGCAGATGGTAAACCTGTGGCTGAAACCTACGTGCATTTCTATGCTCTGCTCGTCACGCTGGAAGTCTTGAGGCAGTACCTGAAGGGGCGGAGCGCAACTGTCTTGGGTAATCAGTTTATGTACTATGCCCAAGGTTTCCCAAAGCTACGTGTAGCTCCTGATGTCATGGTAATTTTTGACGTGGCTCCTGGTGGACGCGATAACTACAAAATTTGGGAAGAAAAGCAGGTGCCTGTGGTTGTGTTTGAGATGACCTCAAAAAGCACAAAAGCTGAAGATATGGGCGAGAAGAAAACGCTGTACGAACGGCTGGGGGTGCAGGAATACTGGCTCTTTGACCCGAAAGGTGAATGGATCTCACCTCAGCTTCGGGGCTATCGCTTGCAGGAGTCAGGCTATGCGCCTATTACAGATGGACGAAGTGAACCGCTGAAGCTGCGATTGCAGGTTGAGGAACAGCTCATTGGATTTTATCGGGAAGACACGGGGGAGAAATTGCTGATTCCGGAGGAATTAGCAACAGCCTTGGCTCAGGAAAGACTGGCAAAAGAGCAGGAAAGGTTGGCAAAAGAGCAGGAAAGGTTGGCAAAAGAGCAGGAAAGGCTGGCAAGACAGCAAGCAGAAGAACAGGTTGAGCGATTGAAAGCTCAGTTGCGATCGCTCGGTATTGATCCCGATACCCTCTAATGCGTCTTTAAATGCGTAATGTGCCATCGATCGCGCTCTATCGTTTTTATTTCTAAATCAAGTCTCTGTTTCTAAATCAAAAACAATCTCGAAAATGCCGTCAGGCACAAGTCGCCGCAGTCGGATGAGATATTCTTCAGCTTCGTTGCGTTTACGAAATCGAGCTGCGATCAGAACTTGCGCATTGGGCAAACAGCGAATGATGCACCAGGGATGAAGGCGATCGTGGTAGCTCATGGCACTATCTCTTTTAGGAGTTGAATTTTAGGCATAGTAAATTTGGCGGTCTTCGAGTCCGCTTGATGAGAAACTGATAAGGGAGAAACCCGAAACGTTCTAGCCTTTCTGCAATTAGAGTAGAGCAGACGGCTCAAATGCACTCGAATCTACATTTACAAGAATGTATATACGAGAATGTAATTACATTTCAGTATAGTATGACTCAAGCAGACGATCAAGTAACACTTGCGGAATTGCGCAAACGGGCTGAATTGACGCGCAGACAAGTGGCGATCGCTCTCGGAGTCACCGAAAAAACAATTTATGTCTGGGAAATGGGTGCGAATGAGCCTCGGATGACTCCTGTTCAGACGAAGCAGCTTATGGAGACTTTGCAGTGTTCATTTGAGGAATTGGTGGAGGCTACAAAAAAACGATCGCCAGAGTGATCGGGCGATCGGTGAGTTAAACTCAAGTTTTTCAGATTTTCTTACGCCACAGGCTGCGCCTCGTCATGCTGCGGATGCAACACCTTGCCGTTTTGCAGGCTGGCATAGAGACGATTCAATGCGCTGGTATAGGCAAGCGCTGAGGCAACGATGATGTCTGTGTTGGCGGCATGACCAGAGAAAATCACCTCTTCGTGCTTCAAGCGAATCGTGACTTCCCCCAGGGCATCAATGCCCTGCGTCACAGACTGCACTGAAAACTCAATCAGCTGATTGGGGATATCAATGACGCGATTAATGGCTCTGTAGACGGCATCCACAGGCCCTGTGCCGATCGCCGCATCGGTCAGTTCTTCGCCTTCGGGGGTGCGGAGGGTAACGGTTGCCGTGGGTCGGGCATGGTCGCCGCAGGACACCTGAATATGCTCTAGGCGGAACAGTTCGGGAGCCTGCTGAGTTTCGTCATGGACGATCGCCTCCAGATCCCAGTCAGTGATGTCTTTCTTCTTGTCCGCCATGTCTTTAAATCGCAAGAAGGCACGATTTAGCTCCTGGTCAGCTAGATCAAAGCCCAACTCCTTCAGGCGCACCCGGAAGGCATTACGTCCCGACAGCTTGCCCAAAGTAATCTGGTTGTCATTCAGCCCGATCGACTGAGCATCCATGATTTCATAGGTCAGCTTGTGTTTTAACACGCCGTCTTGATGAATTCCAGACTCGTGAGAAAAGGCGTTGGCACCGACGATCGCTTTATTAGGCTGCACCAGCATTCCGGTCAGGTTAGACACTAGGCGAGAAGTCTTGTAGATCTGGCGCGTGTCAATTTGGGTGAGCGGTGCTTCCGAATCAACCGGACGACCCAAAAACGGATTGAAGTACTGCCGCCGTACATGCAGCGCCATTACCAGCTCCTCCAGTGCCGCATTGCCTGCCCGTTCGCCAATGCCGTTGATCGTGCACTCTAGCTGCCTTGCGCCATTCTTCACGGCTTCCAGGAAGTTGGCGACCGCTAAACCCAGGTCGTTATGCCCATGCACGGAGATAATTGCCTGATCGACGTTAGGCACGTTCTCTTTAATGCCTTTAATAATTGCGCCAAATTCTGCGGGCGTGGTGTAGCCAACGGTGTCAGGAATGTTGATGGTGGTGGCTCCAGCCGCGATCGCCCTTTCCAATACCTGATACAAAAACTCTGGATCAGAGCGCCCCGCATCTTCGGGCGAAAACTCTACATCATCGACGAAGGTCTTGGCATAAGCCACCATTTCGGGCGCAATTTCCAAGACTTCACGGCGCGTTTTTTTCAGCTTATATTCCAGGTGAATATCTGAAGTAGCAATGAAGGTGTGAATGCGCGGCTTGGCGGCATAGGCAACTGCTTTAGCGGCAGCTTCGATGTCCGATCGCGTGGCGCGTGCCAAACCACAGATAATTGGGCCATCCTCGGTGCCCACCTGCTGCGCAATTTTGCTGACGGCTTCAAAGTCGCCAGGGCTGGCAAACGGAAACCCTGCCTCGATGATGTCTACCCCAAGACGCGCTAGCTGACGGGCGATCGTCAGTTTCTCATCCACATTCAGGGTGGCTCCGGGGGACTGTTCGCCATCTCGCAGAGTTGTGTCGAAAATGAGAATCCGGTCAGTCTGGGACGTAGGTTGGGGTTGGGCACTCATAGGGTAAAGACAGGGTAGGTGAAAACTGTAGTCATAAAAGCTATTTTAAGGGGTGAGCCGACGATCGGTGGTCAATTGTTAACTTGCATGATCCATCAACCTTGCCCAATCATGCCCGAACAAGCGTTTTTGCAGGGCTGCTGGGGCGACAAGCAAAACGCGCTCTGCTCTTGGTGGCTTTTATCGTTGTCTGCGAACTGATGGGGAATACCGGAAGCCATTACAGCTATCGCTCATTAATTAGCTCGTATCTTCTATTCTGGAGTTCAGGCGGAAGCTACAGCAATTTAAATTGTTTCCCAGAAGAGGGCTGACGTTAAAAATTCGCTTCTAGAGGTTCACCTAGCTGTTATTCAGGTAGTTTTTCACCAGACTGCTGCGTGTCATCGAGCTGCTGAATGTAGCGATCGCCCCATTCTCTCATGAGTAGTAAAATCGGTTCTAAACTACGTCCAAATTCTGTGAGCGAGTATTCCACTTTGGGCGGCACTTGAGCATATACCGTGCGTTCTACTACGCCGTCTTTTTCTAGTTCACGAAGCTGGAGGGTCAGCATTCGTTGAGTGCATCCTTGCACCAGTCTTTGAAGCTGGTTAAATCGCTTTGTGCCGCTGGTCAGGTGGAATAGAATTACGCCTTTCCAGCGTCCGCCAATTACGTCTAGGGTAGCTTCGACTGAGCAACCGTAACGGTAACTATATTCTCGTGTGGGCATTTTGTTGTTGGACAGGATAGTTTTTGATACTACTCTACAAAAATGTACGTACTTGTCAAAGCTGGGAGTAGTCCTAACAATAAAAGTGTAACAGCCTGAAAGCTTGAAAGCTAGATATGACGCTACGCGCTTAGATCCAATGAATTATTTTTTGAGAGCCGCGCTCCACGCGGCTCTCAAAAAATAATTCGTCCTAACTCAATTACGGAATGCCATAGCAAGGCAAACAGCCTTGGGGGTTTCCCCCAAACCCCCATCGGGGGACGAAGCACTTCCCCCGAACCCCCTCCGCACGAGATGGTGGATGGGAGGGAGAGGGCGCGTTGCATTAGATAAGGCGGCAGTAGTTTTTTTTGAAAATGGCTTTGGAACGTACCGACGAATATTTTGGGAGAGATTTATGAGAGCTTATGAATTGCGGAACGATCGCTCGGATTCTCCTGCTTTGCTGGAACGATCGCAACCTCAGCCTGGTTTTGGGCAGGTGTTGGTGAAGATGCGGGCGGCTAGTCTGAATTATCGCGATCTGCTGGTGGCGAAGGGTTCCTATGGGGCAAAGGAGTTTAAGCCGATCGTGCCGCTGTCGGATGGGTCGGGTGAGGTGGTGGCTCTGGGTGAGGGGGTAACTCGTGTGGCGGTGGGCGATCGCGTGGCGGGTATCTTTATGCAGGGCTTTATTTCCGGGGAGCTAACTCCTGAAAAGTCGGGTTCGGCGTTGGGTGGGGCGATCGATGGAGTTTTGGCGGAATATGTGGTGTTTGATCAGCAGGGGTTGGTCAAGATTCCTGATTTTCTCTCTTATGAAGAGGCGGCGACGCTGCCCTGTGCTGCGGTGACGGCATGGAATGCGCTCGTTGTTGAGGGTCAGCTTAAGGCGGGTGAGACGGTGTTGCTGTTGGGAACTGGGGGAGTGTCTCTGTTTGCTTTGCAGTTCGCTAAGATGGCTGGCGCAAAGGTGATTCTGACGAGCAGCAGTGATGAAAAGCTGGAGCGAGCAAGACAGCTTGGCGCAGATGCGGGGATTAATTACCGGACTATGCCTGATTGGGAGGAGAAGGTTTGGGCATTAACAGATGGTCGCGGTGTGGATCATGTGGTGGAGGTGGGCGGTTCGGCAACGCTCTCAAAGTCGCTGCGATCGGTGCGCTATGGCGGCAAGATTGCGATGATTGGCGTGCTGAATGGTACGACTGGAGAGGTTAATACGAGCGCAATTTTGCACAAGCAGGTGCGGGTGCAGGGCATTTATGTTGGCTCACGAGATATGTTTGAGGAGATGAATCGGGCGATCGCTCTGCACCAAATTCATCCGGTGATCGATCGTGTGTTTCCGTTTGAGGAGGCGCGATCGGCGATGACGTACCTAGAAAGCGGCAGTCATTTTGGTAAGGTGGTAGTGGGTATTTCAGGCTAAAAAACTCTATGCAAGCCCATTCAGTAGACAGCGGCGATCGGGCAGATACCGATCTCAGGATGCTATGGGTGGGCGTTGGCTATGGGCAAGACACTTCGCGACAGTTGATTGAAACTGCAATTCGATCTGTGTGTCTTGCCCATAATCTGGCAGAAAGGGCGATCGCTGGACTTGCCACCCTCGACTCCAAAACGCAGGACAGCCAGCTTATAGATTTGTGTCACGATCGTCAGTGGCAGCTACGCGGCTTTCCGGCAAGTGATTTAGGTGCCGTGGCTGTGTCTAGTCCTTCAGCGATTGTTGCTCAATTGATCGGAACACCCAGCATCTCCGAAGCGGCAGCAATCCTGGCGGCTACAGACTGTAGAGCAACAGGCGAAAATCTCCGTGGTTTCTTGCGCGTTTCCAAGCAGATCTTTCGCCAAGATGGGCATAGAGCGGTGACGGTCGCGATCGCTCAATCTATCGTTCTCCTTAAAGAATCGTTCTAAATGGCGATTGAATTCCTCCATGTGGGCTTAATAGAGTTAGGTGAGCTTACAGACAATTCCTTTAAAGCAATCTCTTGAAGCAATCTCTTGAAGCAAGCTATAACTATGAACCGTTGGCGCTAAATTCAACGAATTGCCGTCATTGGGTTCTCTAGAAATCATTAATTCTTTAGAAATCTAGATTTGCGTTTTGTTTCAGGAATATCTAGGGATAATTTTTCTAGAATGGGTGTACCCTTCATCTACGGGTAGATTATCTGGGGGCAGATTACCTAGCAAACAAAGCGTCTGTTTTCCCGCTCCCGTCTTCTGTAACCTGCTCATCTGCGAAACTCTAGTCAGGGACTTAAACCGTGGCTCAAAACGACCAAATTCAAGCGCTTATCCAAGAAATTGACGAGGTTCTTAGCAAAACCACCCCTCGTTTGCCTTGGGTCATGTCCACCGATGCTATGCGGCAGCGGCAAGTTTTGGAGCAAGCCCGGAGTTGTCTGGACAAACTGCAAATCCCTAGTCAAGGGCTAACCGATCAGACGATCGATCCTGAAGCAAAGCTCCTGCCTTCTGGACAGCCCGCAGCAGAATCTGCTCAACAAGTGCTGCAAGCGGTTTTACAGGAAATGACCTATCTGCGGGTCAATATGCTGCAACCGATGCGATCGGATGTAGATTTGTTGCGGCAGCAGCGAGAGGCGCTCACCCAAGAAATTCGTCAGCTCGAAGCCCAACGCCAGCAGTATGGTCTACCGCAGGGCAATCCGCAGCTTTTGATGGAGTTTCTTCAGTCGGCTATGGGGCAGATGCAGGAAAGTCTGCGGGGGCAGGTGACGCAAATGGTTGCCAGTCTGGCCGTTGAGGGCGCGGTTGAGCCGCCGCTGCTGCATGGTGCGGCAGACTCTGAGAATTTGGCGATCGCTTCCTTGAGTTCAGCCCAGCGGCTTGAGCAAATTCAGCGCGTACAAATTCAGTCGGATCAGCTTTTGCTAAAGCTAGATTCAACGCTGCAAGTCATTTTTGATTCCTTGCAAAACAATATTCTGACTTACCAAGAGTCTCTAGAGCAAGGGCTAAGCCGAATGCAAAGCCTAGGGCAGCAGGGCGAAGCGATGTTTTCTGCGCTCGTCACTCGACTGGCAGAACAGTTGGGCAAGGAGGCATCAGTCTACTTGCAGTCGCAGTCCCAGCAGCAAGCTCAGCAACAAGTCCAGTCACCTGCTCAACCGCAAATTTTGGAGGGCGATCGCGCTCTGTCTACAAAAAGAGCGTTAGATGAAAATGCAGATGCTGAGATTGCCCGACTCCTAGAGGAATTGAATTCGCTTAGCCCCACCAATCCTCAACCCGATTCTTTAGAGACGCGATGGCAGCCACAGCCCTTTGCGCTAGAGGTCGGCAGTTTGGAAGCGCTGGATCAGGAGTTGCAGCAGCTTGACCTGTCGGTTGCTCCGTTAGAGGTAGATTATTTTCCTGATGACGATGGCGACCTGACTTTCTTCCAAGAAGATCAGGAATTTCCCTTCTCAAAATTCTCCTCGGAAGACGCAACCCGTATTCAAAATCTGGATTTAGATCAGGCTATTCAAGATCTGGATCAGGTCAGTATTAGGGATTCTCATGACCCTTCCCCTTCCTATGACATCTCTCACACCTTCCTTCCAGAAAGCTTTTCCCAGAGTGACGCCCCATCTGATTCTAGTTCTGAAGATCTGGAGTCTGCCCTAGATCTGCTCAATCAACTTAGCGCTGAAGCTGAGACAGAACTCCCTGAAGGCAGCATATCTAAAGCCGAATCTAATGAACTGCCTATAGATTCCTTCAAGCCAGACGGCACTCTAGAATTAGGGTCAGTTGAGGAAAGGTTTGAGGAGAAGTCTGAGGCGATCGCTCCCCCTTCACTGATTGATTCTCCTGACAATCTCTACACTGACGATTTCTATCAGAGCTTGTTTGGTGATACCAACAAGAACTTGAAAATCTCGGAGAATTCTGATGTAGACAGGGATCTAGACAGCAATCTCACAAATCTGCCAAACCCTGATTTAGCCTCTGAAACTCTGGAGCCAACAGATTTCTTGTCTTTTGAGGTAGATACAGAGAATGAACTAGCGCCATCTGTGGATTTGAATGAGTGGTTTCAAGAGGATGTGCCAACGCCCCAGGGCAACACGTCCCAGAGCAACACGCTTCAGCCAGAAGATCCGCTCCAAAGCTACAGCCTGACGGCAGCGCCTTCCCACGAAGACCTCTTTGGTGGAGCCGTCGATCCGGCGATCGCTCAGCCCATTCAAGATGCAGAAGCTGACTTTTTACCCGATTTCTCGATCGCTCCTTTCCCTCAGTCGGTCGAAAATTTCCTGTTGAGCGAACCTGCATCCCCCCAAGAACCCTCTAGTTTCGACTCATCTAAAATCAGCACACCCATTGAGGAAGATATCTTTTGGGAGCTGGCAGAGGAAATTCAGATCGAGCCAGTTGCGGCTTCTCCAGCCGTTACGGCTCCGGTAGAGACCATTTCGGCGCTGACCGATTTGATTTCAGAATATGCCACTCCCAATCTAGACGTCCCTGAGCTAGAAAGACCTGAAGACAGTGTGTGGGCGATCGCTACCCCCGCTGAATCTGATGTCAGCGATCCTGATGCCTTTGAACCTGCTCATCCTGGAGAAGATCTGCTGATTTCAGCCACCTCGCAAGAGACGATCGCTAACTTTGAGGTCGGCGAGGACACGCTGCAACGACTCACGGCAGATCTATCTACCCTAGAGCTTCCTGGCGCAAGCTTAAATCTGGAAAGCGCAAGCTTAAATCTGGAAAGTGACCTGGCGCCACAGGCAACGAATCGTGAGGATACATTGAGCGTAGATCCCTTGGCAGATTTATACCTGAAGGCTCCTTCGGAAGGGACGATCGACAGTCAGGCTGACCAAATTGCTAACGCCATCACGCTAGAAGATCTTCTATTTACGGATGAGCTAGAGGCATTTGCTCCAGATCCTAATTCAGGTGCTAACCCAGATCCCGATATCAATTTCTTCGAGGCTCCTGATCAAACGTCTGATCAAACATCTGTCCAGTTTCCAGACCAAGCTTCAGACCAACCTTCAGACCGGGCTTCAGACAGCCGGAGCGCTTCCTCAGAGAACTTAGCTGCATCAGGCAATGCTTTTACTCTAGAAGGCTTAGACATTTTGTTTGAAGGAATACCGTCGCTGCCCGGATTAGAGATCCCCGATACTGAAGCCCCTGAGCTTGAGACACAGCCTAAAAAAAAAGTCTAGATCCCGATATCAGTCCGGGCTGGGTTTCGGCAAGTCCCGACGCTGATTCCTCGTCGATCGACTATGAAAGCCTTCTGGAAAACGATCCCTTCGTAGATATTTTTCCGGTAGACGCGCCAACAGGCGAATCGCAGGAAGGCGGTGCTGGGGCAATGAGCCTGGAGGCTTGGGCAATGGATATGATGGCAGCTCAGCCGATCGCCCCTGAATCTCCATCACTTCAAGAGGTTCTCCTGCCCGATCCTCAAACGCCTGACCTTCAAGCTCTAAGCTTAGAGGCTTGGGCAATGGACATGGCAGAAGAAGTCCAGGCAGCGCCGATCGCTGTCGAGCCACCTATCCCTGAAGACATCCCTCAAGTTACTGAAGCCCGGTGGTATTTGGGTCTAGACTTTGGCACGACTGGAATTTCAGCCGTCTTGCTCAATCAAGCAACCTATCACCTCTACCCCCTCTACTGGACATCGCCGATCTCAGGACTGCCAGAAAGATCTGAAGTCCCTAGCGAACTCAAATTTCGTCTGCCCTCAGCTCTCTCGCTCCAGACTGCTAACCACGCTGCCTTTCATCTGCATGATTTTAAGCCTTACCTAAAGCTTCCCCAGCAGACGAGCGATCGCAGACCAACGGTGGTGCAAGGGTCAGATACTCAGCAAATTTCGCTCATTCAAATCACTCAGGCGCTGTCAGCTCTGCTTTCTAGTCTCATCGGCTCGGCTGAAGCGCTAGAGCTTGAAGCTGCCCTGCCGCCGATCACGGGTGTCGCGATCGGCTATCCTGCTGACTGGTCAGAGGTTTACTGTTCTAATCTGCGGCAAATTGTCCTGGATGCCCATCTGGTAACTGATCCAGATCAGATTTACTTTGTGGAAGACTCGATCGCAGCATTCTTGTCTACTCTGAACAGCAGTAGCGGTCGAGAAATTGTTTTGCCGCACAGCTCTCAGCGAAATGCTGTTGCAACCGAAACTTCGGAGTCCAAAAACACGCTGGTATTGGTTGCTGGAGCCGTCACGACCGAACTTGCAATCATGCAGATTGCAGGAAATTCGCCAGTAGCCCCAAACTCGCTAGATTTGAATCGAAACAAGGTGCAGATTCGCAGCCTTCCGTTTGCCGGTCAGGGGATTGATCAGGATATTATCTGTCAATTAATCTATCCTTTTCTCACCCAAGACGCAGGGAACAGTATTGCGCGATCGCTAGAGGGTTTGGGAGAAGCCGTTGCAGAAGATTTTATTGCCGAGGCGATCGATCTGACGGTGCTTGCCTTCCACAATTTGAAGCTGCCTCATGCTGGAGAGCCGGATTTAGCTTTGCGTAGTCAACTTCAACAGCGTCTACAAAGCTCTCGATCGGGTAATATTTTGCTCAATGCGGCGCAATATATTAAGCTCACCCTCCAGCAGCAGAGCCGTTGCCGCCTACAGTTGGGTCATCAACAGCAGACCATCCTCCGGCAGGATTTGGGAAGTCAGGTTTTGCTGCCCTATATTCAGCGGCTCAATCGTGAGCTAAATGCGTTGCTGACCCAAGCAGATCTGACTGTAACAGACGTTAATCAAGTCATTTGCACAGGCGGCACTGCGTCCTTGGGGGCGATCGCTCGCTGGCTGAGGCAAAAGCTGCCCAATGCCACTATTACCCAAGATACCTACCGAGCCTCAAGCGATCGCTGTATTCCTGGCTGTAGTCGCATTGCTTACGGACTAGCGGTGCTGCCGCTACAGCCACAGCTCCTTCAACAGCCCCAGTTTCTCGAACAACCCTAGCCAAAAATCTAAGGAGCATGGATTAGATGAGATCCAATAATTTGGAAGTGCCGCGCGAAGCGCGGCACTTCCAAATAACTATTACAGGTTAGTGCTACGATCCTAAGCTGCTTGTGCCGCTAACTTTCTGCTTTTTGCACGGCTTCCATCAGCGATCGCACTTCTGCGGCTCCTTCAGATGGCTCAAACATCAGCGGGAACTTGCCGCGTGCCAACATCCGCAAGCCCAGAGGCCCTAAGCCTGCTAGACCTCTCAAATCCCGGAATGAGTTGCCTACCACCATTAGCCCAAACTTGCGCTCATCAATCCATCCCCCCTCTTTCACCAGGTCAATCAGCACCTTACGATGGCGCACAGGGCGGCTAGTCTGGGCATTTTGGCGATCGAGCACTTCTTGCTTAATCTTGCTAATTTGCTCCATGGGGGCTACCTCCATCGGGCAGACAGAGTTGCAGTAGTAGCAGCGCGTGCAGCCCCAAACGCCACTCGTGCCTTCGCTATACTGCTCTAGCCGTGCTTCTGTCTGGTCATCCCTAGAGTCGGCAATCGTCCGATATACCTTTGCCAGGGCATGCGGCCCAACAAACTCAGGATTCACTTCGCGGGCGGTGCATTCTGAGTAGCAAGCTCCACAGAGAATACAGTTGCCCACCTGATTCAGTCGATCGCGCTCTTCTGGAAGCTGCAAAAACTCCCGCTCTGGCACCTGCCGCGCCTCGGTGCTGACGTAGGGATCGACCGCCTCTAGGTTATCCCAGAAGCTCTGCATATCCACGACCAGATCCTTGATCACAGGCATATTGCCCATGGGGGCGATCGTTAAAGTGGGGATCGCACTGGCTGAAGGGGCAGAACCACCGTCCGGTGATGCGGCATGGATCGCCTCCAGTCGCGCTAGTTCGCTCCCCACATTTTCTTTGCAGGCTAGTGCCGATCGACCATTAATCCGCATGGTGCAGCTTCCACAAATGGTATTGCGACAATTCTTGCGAAATGCCAAACCGCCATCTTGCTCCCACTTGATCCGATTGAGGCAGTCTAAAATCGTGTTTCCTGGCTCCACTTCTAGTGCATAAGTCTGGATTCGTGCGGGAGAATCTGCGGTTTGTCGAATGACCTGAAATTGAACTTGCATAGATTTGAATGGGCGATCGTGATGCGGAGCGATATATCTCTAGTCTAAACCCAAACCTTTTTGAAGCTGTGCGATCGCAGAATGCTTACAGATTCTCTTGATTGAAGCGATCGGCTTTGCCATGTACAGACTCGTTCTACATCTCATCAAGCTTTTCTTACGAACTTAAGCTAATTCAAATTCTTTGACCGCTATTGCCAGCTTCATTATTGCCAGCCCATATAATTCACGGGAGATTTCATCTTGAGCAAGCCTCTGTTGAGCAACTAACTTAAGTTTTATCTAGATACTTAACCTACCCAGGTATTCGACTCATCCAGATATTGAGTCAAATTCTCTTGATGTTGGCTAAGAGAGTAATGTTGATTGGAGAAGTATTTAATCTGATATGAAGTAGAATTTTTTGGAACCGGATAATTGTGATCTTAGATTTTATCGATCGAGTCATCATTTAGCTATCAAATTTTAGAGCTTTAAGGCTATATTCTTTATAGGATTTAAAGCAGATTACGATTTACATCGATAATCTTGACGTGTTGATCTCAACGATTGTGAGGAACCCTAGAAAGCAATGACTGAAATGGCAACTGCTCCACTGACTGGAAAAGCACTCCTGCAAAAAGTTAAAGAGCTATCAGATCTACCGCGACGAGAAAAGGCTAAACGTTGCGGCTACTATACGACTGGGAAAAATAACCAAGCCCGCGTCAATGTTGCAGACTTTCTGGAGGCAATTCTAGAAGCTAAAGGCACAACGCTAGATACGGAAAGCTCGAAAGATGGTCGAGGGCGCGAGCCGACTTACCGTGTCAGCGTTCATCAAAATGGTCAGATTGTGATTGGCTCAACCTACACTCAAAAAATGGGGCTGATTGCAGGAGATGAATTTGAGATCAAGTTGGGCTATAAGCACATTCAGTTAGTCAAGCTGGATCAGGATGATGATGAAGAGTGATTTCTGGTCAACTCATTTTTTGCGATCGCAGTATTCAAAATGCTTCGATGGCTCGGCTCTCTAACGGCTTGAGTCTCTGAACATTAAGCCCTTAATGTCAAGCTCTCAGGCAGCTATTTAGAACGACTTAAACAGATCTAAATTGGAAATGAGGACTATTACTTGCTTAGCTTAGTAAGGTCTATGACTGTGCAAGCTGTTACTGAAGCTATGATTAGTGAGAATATGAGTCTACTAAACTGTTTCCGAATGAGGAGACATAGTGCACCTGAGCAGCCACCGAAGCAAGAGCAATTGGACGGGACGAAGTGAGCGAAATAGCTGAAGTCACTGGATTGTCCCGTACTACCATTTGCAAAGTGATTGCATCGGAATAGCCACCAAGTGAGGGATGGCAGGAAGCCCAAGCATTCGTCAACTGGGAAGACGCAAATCACTGAAAACCCTGACCCTTAATGGGTCAAGGATTTACAAATCCTAGTGGAAGCCTTTTTGCAGATTAACAGCAAATTAGCAGACGAGTGAAACAGCTTTATCAACACCAACCTGTGATTTCGATCGATGCGAAGAGGGAATTACAAGGGGAGTACCAGAACGAAGGCAAGGAACAGCATCGACCCTGATACCACTTTAAATTGATGAGACAGCAGATGATTTTCGAGAGCCGCGCGGCTCTCGAAAATCATCTGCCCTGATTGGGTCTTAAATTGGTATGACATTAATGGGGCTAACTTAAAAGGGGCTAACTTACAGCATTTTTCAATTGGATAGCCCAGACTCGACCAAGTGCAAAACGCTGTATTTTGAGTAGCGGCTCAAGTTCGAAAGATGAATCGGCTCAAAAGAGAATCAGGAGGAAGGTGCTAGGGCGGCTTTAGCCTGACTTTGCAGCATTAGTCCATACTCTAGTCCTTCAACGCTAGCCTGGTAGGACGCTTCGATAATGTTGCTTGATACGCCTACAGTCGTCCAGCGCTGATGTCCGTTACTGCTCTCTACCAGTACGCGGGTCTTTGCCGCAGCTCCCGCGCCGCCATCCAAAATCCGAACTTTATAGTCTGTCAAGTGAAAGGTGGAAATTTCAGGATAGAAGTTAGTCAAGGCTTTGCGCAATGCTGCATCTAGCGCTGCAACAGGGCCATTTCCCTCGGCGGCTTCCAAGATATCTTGTCCGTTGACCATGACCTTCACAGTTGCTAAAGAGTGGCTTTGTCCTGCCTTCGATCCGCCTACCATGTCGCAATGAACATGAAAATCTTTGATCACAAAAAATGACTGTCGCTGCCTTAACGCTTCCCGCATCAGTAGTTCAAAGCTAGCCTCAGCGGCTTCAAACTGATAGCCCTGATTTTCCAGCGTTTTCAAATGCTGTAAAATTTGCCGACAGGTAGGATCTTGCTTATCTAGATCAATGCCAAAGCTACGGGCTTTTGCCAACACATTGCTCAAGCCTGCCTGATCGGAGATGACAATTCGGCGAGCGTTACCGATTAGCTCTGGCGCAATATGCTCATAGGTAAGGGGATTGCGCTCAACGGCACTGACATGAATACCGCCCTTGTGAGCAAATGCCGACAGACCCACAAACGGTGCATGGTCATCTGGCGCTAAGTTGACAACCTCGCTAATGAGCCGACTGGATGCGCTGAGATGAGCCAATTGATCGGAATGGACACACTGATAGCCTAGCTTGAGCTGTAGATTGGGTAGCAAAGTGCAGAGATTAGCATTGCCGCAGCGTTCGCCATAGCCATTGACGGTGCCTTGAACCATTCTGGCTCCCTGCATGACGGCAGCAATCGCATTGGCTACGGCAGTTCCAGAGTCGTTGTGGGTGTGGATACCGATCTGGGGAGCGGGGAGCGCAGAGGAGGAGTGGGAAAGCTCAACGAAGTGAATGACGTCTTGGACGATCGCCGTAATCTCGTGGGGCAGAGTGCCGCCGTTAGTGTCGCACAGCACTAGCCATTCGGCTCCGCCAGCGATCGCCGCAGTTAGCGTCTTTAGGGCATAGTCGCGGTTTTGCTTGTAGCCGTCAAACCAGTGTTCAGCATCGTAAATGACGCGCCGATCCTGGCTGCGGAAGTATTCGACCGTGTCTTGAATCATCGCCAGATTTTCGTCTAGCGTCGTTTGCAGCCCTTCAATTACATGCAGATCCCAAGACTTGCCAAACAAAGTCACCCAGCGGGTTCCTGCTGCCAAAATCGGTTGCAGCGTCGGGTCTTCAGCAGCTTTTTTGCCGGGGCGACGGGTCGAGCAAAAGGCAACGATTTCTGCTTGGGTCAGCGGTTCTTCCTGCAACTGCCAGAAGAACTGCACATCTTTGGGATTGGCTCCAGGCCAGCCGCCTTCAATGAATGGAATTCCTAGGCAATCCAGCTGACGGGCAATCCGCAGCTTGTCATCTGTAGACAGCGACAGCCCTTCCCGCTGAGCGCCATCCCGCAGGGTAGTGTCGTAGATCCAGAGGGTTTTGGCGGCGTGTGAGTCTGGGTTCATGGCATGGAAAAAGCTATGGGAACAAAGCTATGAAAACAAAATAGTAAAGACAAAGCATCAGGAACGCCAGGAAACCAGCGATCGCTTTCCTCCTATTCTCTCATGCAAAACCACTGACCTGTAAGCCTAGTCTGAGCCTAGTCAATGAGCCTAATTGATGAGACTGAATATCAGGTTTGATATTTGTTTAGCAATCCTCTATTGCTTCACTTTAGAATGGAGGTAGCGGAACAAGATTAGTAGAACGGAGGTACGCCACATGGATCCAATGCTTGGTTTGCTGGGAGCTAGCGCCATTGCGGCGATCGCAGGAACGGCAGTCAAGGGGATTCTTCGTCCGCTAAGCTGGGCAATGCTAACGGCAGCCGCGCTCTTGTTTGGTTCTAGCAAAATTGTGGATGCTACCAACGCCCTCAGCCAGAGTCCAGCGCTCAGCCAAAATCCACAGCTCAGCCAGAATCCACAGCTTAGCCCCAATTCACAGCCCAGCCAGAATCCATCGCTTGTTCCTGATCCTACCTCCACCCTGTCTTCAAATTCCACAATTTCTTCTCCACCGCTGGCGCAGGGTTGGCAATCCGTAGCACAAGGCTTAAATCCTTCTTTGTCTACGCTGTATGGTCAGAATCAGCTTGCGCAAAGTCAGCCTGCGCAACCCGGCGAATTAGGGGAAGTTGAGGTGGGGCAATCAGGTCAGCCAAACCTGATCAATCAAGCTCCTCCCAATGGCTCTGAATCTGGCACAGCATTATTACAGCCTTCTGCCCCTCCTCCCCGCGTCTCGACAGCTCAACCGATCAGAGGGCTTTGGTAAATATTCCTATTTCCAGCTTCAGCATTTCCAGCTTTAGCTACAAGCAATTATTTTTAGTAACCGCAAAATTGAAGATCATAGGCGATGATTGAAATAGATTTGTTGATGGAGATCAGGGTATGCCCGAACCATTTGGAGTAACGATTGGGATTGCCGGAATTATTCTGATTGGCTTGATATTCACCGCTATTAACCTCGTCAAAGATGCTGGGCGATTTATCGGATTAGGGCTGCTTGGGTTTGTGCTGTTGGTGCTGCTTAACCGGACGATGTCGCCCTCAGGAAACTTGACCAACCCTGGTTCTAATCCCAACTATCCAAATCCTAATATTCCTATTTCTCCAAGTCCCTACACCACTTACCCAGATCCCACTTTTACCTACCCGAATTCCAACAATTCTCCCAATCCCAATCCTGACGCATCCACTTCTCCAACTCAGCGATCGCCCTCCTTCAGCTTTGATTCTGTCTCCAAAGGTATTTCAGACTTTGCAAAGTCGGTTTCAGAAGGTCTTGACAGATTCGTATACGGCGATCCCAATGCCGTTGAACCACCCCCTGATCGGCAAGCTGACGGACGTACAGAACCCGAATCCTCTCAGGTAGAACTGCCTCCTGAACAGCAAGGTTATCAGATTCGCCCAGATGGAGTGCCCAGCCGAGTTAGTACGCTAGTGGTGCCTGACTCACCTTCTTCTGCAAGAGCACCAAATGCTGCTACAGCTGGAGCAGGTGGAGCAGGTGCGAACCGCCCCGTGTCTGCATGGTGGTAGCAAGGCAGACTGTCTTTAGGTTGTCTCAAGACGCTAATGCCTAACCTGCGTTAGATGCTTTTTTTCTACAATCCAGCGACTTTTGTAGAGAATCTCATAGCTGGAATTTCATAGCTGAAGAAGCTGAACTGGAATAGGTTTCGGGCAAGCACGATTTGAGGGCAAGTACGGAGTCTTTCATGCATCCGATAAGTGATATTGCAATCATCGGTGGCGGCATCATCGGGTTGGCGATCGCCATTGACCTGAAGCTGCGCGGAGCCGCAGTGACTATCCTCAGCCGTGATTTTCAGCAGGCAGCCTCCCATGCTGCCGCCGGAATGCTGGCTCCCAGAGCTGAAGCCCTTCCCGATAGCCCCATGTTGGACTTGTGCTTGAAGAGCCTGTCGCTTTATCCAGGCTGGATCAGCAAGTTAGAAAACCTGAGCGGCAAGAGTACAGGCTATTGGTCGAGCGGCATCCTTGCCCCACTTTACAAGCTCCCTGAAACTAAATTGAGCAATCCTGCCCAAATTTGGCTCGATCGCACCGCCCTCCATCATGCCCAGCCTGGACTAGGTGAAGCGATCGGCGGCTGGTGGTATCCTGAAGAAGGACAGGTCGATAATCGGGCCTTGGCTCAGGTCTTGCGATCGGTTGCAGAAATCCTGGGCGTAGATATTCAGGAAGGAATTGCTGTTACTGGAATTCAGCAGTACCAAGGGCAGGTCGTGAGGCTAACCACGACGGGGGGCGATCGCACTGCCGGACACTACATTTTAGCAACCGGAGCTTGGTCACAAGACTTGCTGCCTGTGCCCGTGCAGCCCCGCAAAGGACAAATGCTGGCGGTAAAGGTTGCTGAGGCTGAGAAACTGCCGCTTCAGCGGGTTTTGTTTGGCGAAGAGGCGTATATTGTGCCCCGTCGAGATGGACGGATCGTCATAGGTGCCACGAATGAAGAGGTGGGCTTTACTCCCTACAATACGCCCGCCGGAATGCAGAAATTGCTCAATGCCGCTATTCGGCTTTACCCAGCGCTGAGCAATTTGCCGATTCACGAATGCTGGTGGGGCTTTCGTCCGGCAACGCCCGATGAGCTACCCATTCTGGGGTCAAGCCTCTGTGATAACCTGACCTTGGCAACGGGACACTACCGCAACGGAATTCTGCTGGCACCCATCACGGCAAGGCTGGTGGGCGATCGCGTCTTCAATCAGCAATCTTCTCCCTTACTCGACGCTTTTTCCTGGGAGCGGTTTTACGGTTCCCAGCCTACAGGTTCCATCTCTGACTCTACTTCTCCCTCTGACACAATGCTGCAATATTCTTCCCCGATCGCCCCGCCTGATTCTGCCCCGCCTGATTCTGCCCCCATTGATTCTGCCCCCATTGATTCTGCCGCTGCACCGTTGGTTGATCCTAAGCCTTTAGTGATTGCAGGGCGATCGTTTCGATCGCGCCTGATGACAGGGACAGGAAAGTATCGCAACTTTGACCAAATGCGTCAGAGCGTCGCGGCTAGCGGCTGCGAGATCGTCACGGTCGCAGTTCGTCGCGTCCAGACCAACGCACCCGGTCATGAAGGACTTGCCGAAGCGCTGGACTGGAGCAAAATCTGGATGCTGCCCAATACGGCAGGTTGCCAAACCGCAGAGGAGGCAATTCGTGTGGCGCGGCTAGGGCGAGAAATGGCGAAGCTGTTGGGTCAGGAAGACAACAATTTCGTTAAGTTAGAGGTCATTCCCGATGCCAAATATCTGCTGCCCGACCCAATCGGCACCCTGGAAGCCGCTGAAAAGCTCGTAAAAGAAGGCTTTGCCGTTCTGCCCTACATCAATGCCGATCCGCTACTGGCAAAGCGATTGGAAGAGGTGGGCTGTGCCACCGTTATGCCGCTGGGTTCACCGATCGGCTCAGGGCAGGGTATCAAGAATACCGCCAATATTCAGATTATTATTGAAACGGTTCAAGTGCCTGTTGTGGTGGATGCTGGAATTGGCGCACCTAGCGAAGCGGCTCAGGCAATGGAAATGGGAGCTGACGCGCTGCTGATCAATACGGCGATCGCTCTGGCAGAAAATCCGGCGGCTATGGGTCGCGCCATGGGACTCGCCACAGAAGCCGGACGTTTAGCCTATCTCGCTGGGCGAATTCCCATCAAATCCTATGCCAGCGCCAGTTCGCCACTAACCGGAACGATCACGAGTACCGGATTAAAAGAGCTATAGAATAGAAGGTGCTTTCGTCTTCTTCAAGCGCGTGAACCAAATTTTTCAGGCTCAAATCTACGTTACTCTGCGTCCTTCTGTCCTCGATCCAGCTGGAACCGCTGTACAGTCGGGGCTAACCCATATGGGCTATAGCAATGTCGAGCAGGTGCGCATTGGTAAATATGTGGAGCTGACTTTGACTGCTCCTGATCAAGCTGCCGCCCAACAACAGCTCGATCGCATTTGTGACCAGCTCCTCGCCAATCCTGTGATTGAAAACTATCGATTTGAGCTAAAAGAAGTCGCTGATGAGGTGAACCGATGAAGTTTGGAGTCCTTGTGTTTCCAGGTTCCAACTGCGATCGCGATATTGCCATGGTGGTACGCGATCTATTGCGCCAGCCGACGCGCATGGTTTGGCATGAAGACAGCGATTTGTCTGATCTGGATGTGGTGATTATTCCTGGCGGGTTTAGCTATGGAGACTACCTGCGCTGTGGAGCGATCGCCCGCTTTTCTCCAGCGCTACAGGCAACGCTCAAACATGCAGAACAGGGCAAGTTTGTCTTAGGCGTGTGCAATGGTTTTCAGGTGTTGACTGAGGCAGGGCTGCTGCCCGGAGCCTTAGTCCGCAACCGGAACCTGCATTTCATTTGCGATCGTGTCGCCCTACGGGTTGAACGCACTAATTTACCCTGGACACAAAATTATTATCCGGGGCAGGTAGTGACGCTCCCGATCGCTCATGGCGAAGGCTGCTACTACGCCGATTCCCAAACCTTGGAGGAGTTGGAAACCAACCAGCAAGTGCTGTTTCGCTACTGTACATCTGCGGGAGAGGCGATCGAGTCAGGCAATCCCAACGGGTCGCTCCACAACATTGCGGGTATCTGTAACCGCCAAGGCAATGTGCTGGGCATGATGCCCCACCCCGAACGAGCCGCAGATCCGATACTGGGCAATACTGAGGGCATTCATTTATTTAAGGGGCTACTGGCTCTCACCGGGGCGGCTGTTGCCTAACTAGCGCAAACTTCAGTACTGGTATTCATGTAATGATTTTTTATGGAGTAGGCTTCGCTCACCCCATAAGAAATCATTACATTAGGAGTTACGCATTTTTGTTGTGTGTGGTGGGCTGCGCCCACCACACACAACAAAAATGCACTACAGCTAGAGGGCTTGCGTAAATCCTATACATTTTGAGGGCTACCCAAACGTCTAAGTCGATCAAATATGCCGAATAGGGAACAATAGCAACAATAGCTGAGAAAGAGATAGCCCTCTGCCTAGGAGGTAAGCCTTCTCTAGTATTCTTCGAGTCTAGCCTCTAGACTGTGAAGTAGAAAGGCTGTGCTTAAACTCTCTCTAAACCGATCGCAAACTGCTCCAGGCTCAGAAACTTCTATGAGTCAAGATCTGCAAACTTGGTACGACCAAGGCAATGCTTTATATAAACTGGGGCGCTATGAGGGAGCCGTTTCTCGGTTCGACAAATTTTTAGATCTTCAGCCTGCCCATCATCAGGCTTGGACTCAGCGGGGCTATGCCCTCTGTGAACTGAAGTCCTATGACGAAGCGATCGCCAGCTTCGAGAAAGCCATTCGCATCAAGTCGAAACACGCGCTGGCATGGCATGGCAAAGGCATTGCGCTAGCCAAATTAGGGCGTTACGAAGAGGCAGTCATCAGTTTTAATAAAGCTCTCAAACACGAGCCTGAAGACATCAAAGCCTGGTACAACCAGGGGCAAACCTATCTGCACCTCTACCGCTACAAAGAGGCGATCGCTAGCTTCGACAAAACGATCGAACTGAAGCCAGATAACTACCAAGCCTGGTATAGCCGTGCTGTAGCGATGGCCGCCCTTCGTCGCTACGAAGATGCCCTCACGAGTTTAGACACATCACTAACGCTGAAACGCACCTGTTTCTATGCCTGGAATTATCGGGGGCTAGTGCTGACTAAGCTGAGTCGTTATGGAGAGGCGATCGCCAGCTTCGATAAATCGCTGCAATATCGCTCTGACAATCCCAACGCCTGGTATGGCAAAGCCTGCACCTATGCGACCCAGGAAGATGCAGAAGCAGCCCTCAAGAACTTGTATCGGGCGATCGTTCTCAGCCCTAACCTATACCGAGTCATGGCACAAACCGATAGCTGTTTCGACTTTCTACGAGACAACGAACAGTTTCAAGATTTGCTGAAAAAGCGGTAAGGGCGATCGGGTGATTTTGTAGATGCGCTGTAGGCTTTAGCCATATTTCCGAAAGCTATACAGCATTACGTAATTGAGTTAGGACGAGTTATTTTTGAGAGCCGCGCTCCGCGCGGCTCTCAAAAAATAACTCATTGGATCTAAGCGCGTAGCGCCATATGAGGGGGCAGCAGTCAGTGCTGAAAGGTTATTGATTTGCGTCCGATTCACTGACAGTCTGAGAGTTCCTAGATCTCACCAATAAGCCGTGCTTGGGTGCAAAAATCATCGCGGCGAGAAACAGTAGGGTTTGTACCACAACAATACAGCCCCCAGTTGAACCATCAATGTGGTAACTAATATAAGTGCCCATGACGCTGGAAAATACGCCGGAAGCCATCGCAATCAGGAGCATGTGATCAAAACGATCGCTCAATAAATAAGCAGTTGCACCTGGAGTAACCAACATTGCTACGACTAAAATAATGCCTACTGTCTGAAGTCCAGCAACAGCTGCGAGCGATAGTAAAGACAGAAGGACATAGTAGAGAAAAGTAATGTTTAGACCAATCGATCGAGCATGAGTCGAGTCAAAGCAAAACAGAATCAAGTCCTTTTGTAAAATTGCTAATGTCACTAAAGTGATCGCACTAATTATTACTGTTTGAGTAATATCTGCATCCGAAATTCCCAAGATATTACCAAACAAAATATGAGTCAGATCAACTGAGCTTTTAATTTTAGATACTAATACTAATCCCAGCGCAAAAAATCCAGTAAATACTAAGCCAATCACCGTATCTTCTTTGATGCGCGTTTTTGATTTAATGAATCCGATCGCTATCACAGAACCCACTCCAAACACAAAGGCACCAACCGCAAGAGGAATATTCAGCACATAAGCGATCACTACCCCCGGCATGACGGCATGGGAAACAGCATCGCCCATCAATGCCCAACCTTTCAAAGTCATGTAGCATGATAGAGCAGAACAAACAACTCCCACCAACGCACTGACCAGAATTGCTTTAATCATAAATCCATGCTGTAATGGCGCAGCAAACCATTGAATTAAATCCATTAGAACTTCTCCTGATTGATTTAATTAACTTGACGTTTGGCAGAAGAGAAATCGCCAACTGCTCCACCAAAGGTGCGAGATAAATTTTCCTCGGTAAACACTTCAGAGGTTTTGCCATAAGCCAAAATGCTGCGATTAATCAAAACAACCTGATCGCAGAATGTCGTAATTGACGCTAAATCGTGGGTTGAGATCAGAATCGTGCGTTCTGTTTGGCTAAGCTCCACTAGCAGAGTGATCATCATTTTCTCGGTTTTGATATCGACCCCAGCAAACGGCTCATCCAAAAGCAAGACTGTTCCCTGTTGTGCCAATGCCCGCGCAAAAAAGGTGCGTTTTTTCTGCCCGCCGGATAGCTCACCGATTGGGCGATCGCGCATCTGCCACATTTCCACTCGTTCCAAACTGTCTCTTACAGCTTTTTTATCGCATGATCTCGGCACTCGCAGGAGGTTCATATAGCCATAGCGCCCCATCATGACGACATCGTAGACACTAACCGGAAAATTCCAGTCTACTTCCTCGGACTGAGGGACATAGGCCACCAGATTACTTTTTTGCGCCTGACGGATGGTTAATCCATTGATCAAAATTTTCCCGCTGACGGGCTTGACAAATCCCATTATGGCTTTGAACAAGGTCGATTTCCCTGCTCCATTCATCCCCACCAATCCACAAATCGTCCCTGCTTTTAGCTGGAGCGCGGCTTGGTGTAATGCTACTTTGCTGTGATAAGTAACGGTTACGTTTTCAATGTCAATGCTGACTGAATTCATAGTTTTCTTTGTTTTCCTTTCCTTTACTTCTCTTGCAAGCCTTTGATTAAAGTATTGACGTTGTATTCTAGTAGTCTGAGATAGGTGGAGGCAGGACCATCGGCAGAAGACAAAGAATCGACATAAAACACACCTGCAAAATTTGCGCCTGTTTCCTTTGCAACCTGAAGCTGCGTCTCATTGCTGACGGTGCTCTCGCAAAATACAGCAGGAATCTGATTTGCTTTGACGGTATTAATCACTTTTTCTAATTGCTTTGGCGTGGATTGCTGTTCAGCATTGACTGCCCAAAGGTAAACTTCTTTCAAGCCATAGTCGCGGGCAATGTAAGAGAATGCGCCTTCACAACTGACGATGTAGCGTTTATCAGCGGGAATTGTCGCGATCGCTTGCTTCAGTTTTTCATCAATTGCCCGAATTTGTTCGCTGTAGGTCTTGGCATTTGCGTCATAGGTTATAGCGTTGGCTGGGTCGAGATTTCCTAACGCCTTGCGAATATTTTCAACGTAAATCAAGGCATTTTTAGGCGACATCCAAGCATGGGGATTAGGTTTACCTTGGTAGGCATCTTCAGCAATATTGACCGTCTGAAGCCCATCACTCAAAGTTATGCGAGGAACTTTAGGTAGACTGTTATGAAAGCGATCTGCCCAGCGCTCTAGGTTTAAGCCATTTTCCAAAATCAGGTCAGCTTTTTGACCCCGTTCCAAGTCGCTGGGTGTGACTTGATATCCATGAATTTCAGCACCCGGTTTGGTGATAGATTCAACGATCGCCTTGTCTCCCGCTACATTTCGCACCATGTCAGCCAGAACGGTAAACGTGGTGAGAATAACTTTTTTGTCGTTTCGGGCGGGAGTAGTGGTAGTGGTACGGGACTCTTCACGCGGCTGAGTTGGAGTTGTGGGTGTACATCCACTGATCCAAACACCGACTAATAGACCCACCAGCCCAATTGGATATAAATTAACGACTCGAAAATGCTTGTTAAAGGGCGGCTTGTGCCTCATGGCTAATTTCATAATTCTTTCATTTTTCAAAAGTATAGCGCTACGCGCTTAGATCCAATGAGTTATTTTTTGAGAGCCGCGCGGAGCGCGGCTCTCAAAAAATAACTTGTCCTAACTAAATTACGTAGGGCTATACCACGAAAAGCAGGGAAAATGAAAGAATTATGAAAAGAGGATTTGTGATTGAAATCTCCATTCGCCAGCCTGCGCTAGCCCTCACCTGAGATGCTGAGCTGAAAGCTCCGGTCTCACAACCCTAAACGGCCTGCCGCAGGCGATTGAAAACGCTAAACTGCTTCTGTTAACCTTGATGCTGTGGAACAGTGCGATCGCCTATCCCAATCTGCTGGCAATCCCCCACGCTATATTTCACAACTTTCACCCTCGTTTTGACACAGCTGAGCTATCTGTCAAGTACCAGCGCCAGGGCAAATCCACACCTTGTGTCAGTCCAATTCGAGTCGTTTGAGTTAAGTTGGAGGGCGACTCATTAAGCTGCTGCTGAAATTGTTCGCTACGGTGTTCAAGCCATAAAGGTTGTACAGGTTGCAGCAGGGTTGCGTTTAGAGACAGGTCAATTTTCAAAGCAAGACATAATTTACCTGGGCCAGCAGCTAACCGATGCAGCTTCACATTTTTTTGAGGGTCTATCCAAGGAGGCGATGTCTCCAACTGAAGAGCACGAATGAGAACAGCACTAGGAATCCCATCCAGATCTGTCACAACGTTTAGGCAATGATAGATTCCGTATATCAGGTACACATAACAAGCTCCTGCCGGACCAAACATCACTGAATTACGAGGAGTTCGACGACGATAGGCGTGACAGGCTGGGTCATCGGGCGTATAGGCTTCTGTCTCTACGATTAATCCGCGCAAAATCTTGCCGTCAGGCAACTGTCTGACTAAGACACAGCCTATGAGGTCGGGCGCAACTTGGGTCGAAGGTCTGCTCAACCAATCAGCATTGATATCCTGTGGAGCATCTAAAGCTTTCATTGCTCTAATGTATTGCTATGCTTGCCCTTTGAAAGAAGGGCTAGTCGGTCTGCTCCAGCCGCCTTTGCCAGTCGGCATCCACCTTGCTGGGGTTGAGAAATTCCTGCTCGGTCAAGTCTGTTTCGGTGGTGTAAGCCAAATCTTTTTCGCTGACGATCGTTTCTGCCACAAACTGCTGAGCAAAGGCAAGCTTTTGTTCTAGTGCAGGAAGAGCAGCATTTAGAGCGATCGCTCTTTCTTGTCTCTCGTGGTTGCGTGCCTCAATTTTTTGATTGCGCCACTGCACCCAGAAATAGCGAATCAGCGGAATGGCCAAAAACCCAATGCCGTAGACAAGCAGCACGCCGTAGATGCTGGCAACAAAGCCCACCAAACCCCCAATCTGAGCCGCGATCGCCCCATCGCGCAGCAAGCTCCCTAACACCAGCGCTCCAACCAGATTTACGCCCCCTAGCCCGACCGCGGCAATAATTTGTCCGCTGCTAGCCTGACTAAACCGCCAGACCGACTCCCGCAGGTATGCCGACACAGATTTGGACTGACGCTGACTGGCGCTGACCTGCAAATCGGGGAAATGGTAAACAATCTCGCCCTCTGGACTCACTTCTGGTCGTCCGTTAAAGCGGGTTAAGACGGGCAGCATATAGTCTTCAAAGTCGCCAGGGAGCCGATCGAGGTAGGGGGCTACCTGTTCAGCCACGATCGCTCCGCCGTTGTTGCGGATGACGGTGCCAATCGATCGCCAGCGCTGGTCTTCTAGGTCGGCATTGGGGTTGCCATCACCAAACAGGAACGAAAAGATGGCTTCCAGAAAGTTCATGGAATCCTCGTCTTGTCCACCTCTGCCGCGTTTGCTGCGAGTAGACGATCGGCGAGAATGGGTCGAATAGCCGTAGTTGGGTGAAAATATCCAGTACCAATCCCACATGAAAAGGGAGGGAAAGGAGCCGCTGAAGCCGCTGTCAGAGCTGCTGCCGTTATCGTCTCGCGAGTTGAGAGCGAGTAGGATAATAGCGATCGCCAGCACAATCAGCAGAATGGACGCGCCCAGCATTAGCCCAAAGGAAATGCGAATGAGATAGAACACAATCCGCCAGATTTTGCCCCAGGTTTCCTGAAACCGCAGTCGCCAGTATTTGTTGCGCACCACGTCCCGAAAATTTCGGGGAAACAGGTAGGCAACTTCACCGGACTCTGCGACCTGCATATGTCCTCCGGCTTCAGAGGCTAAGACGAGCAGAGATTGCTCAGCCACTTTGATGTCTAACCCTGCCTGAGCCGCTACATCACCAACGGTAGCGCGATACTTCAGCCTTTCTACGGCTTGCATGACGATTGGATTTGGAGCCATGCGTCTTGATTCCTCAGCTCTCTTAAGCGGTAATGAAAAGAACAGCGGTAATGAAGAACACTGTTTCCTCCAGTATAGGAATTGGAAGGGGTGGGTGTGGAAATCGAGTCTGCGCGATCGAGTCTGCGCGGCTGCCTTTCGCTGCTCAAGCTCAGCCCATCTAGATTAAGCTGAAATACAGGTTAAGCTGAGATACGGTTACTTGACGTGAGAGGTAGAATTCGTTCACGCTTCTCAGTAGGTTGCTTGATCAACTGGCTTCTCACTAACCCCGACTCGCGAGGCAACTATGCCCAGATCTCAACGAAACGACAACTTTATCGATAAAACCTTCACGGTCATGGCAGACATGATCCTGAAGATGATCCCGACGAACAAGACTGCGAAACAGGCGTTTGCTTACTACCGAGATGGTATGTCTGCCCAAGGGGATGGCGAGTATGCTGAGGCGCTTGCCAACTACGAGGAAGCCCTGAAGCTAGAAGAAGATCCCTACGATCGCAGCTTCATTTTCTACAACATGGGCTTGATCTATGCCAGCAATGGTGACCATACCCGCGCGCTAGAGCTGTATCATCAGGCGATCGAAATTAGTCCCCGGATGCCGCAGGCTCTCAACAACATTGCCGTGATCTACCATCATCTGGGCGAACAGTTGGAGGCAGCTAGCAGTTCAGGCAAGTCGGACGAAGCCGAAGCCTATTTTGACCAGGCAGCGGACTACTGGCAGCGTGCTATTCGTCAGGCTCCCAACAACTATATCGAAGCGCAGAACTGGCTGAAGACGACCGGGCGTTCCAAAGCCGACGTTTTCTTCTAAAATTCCGCTAGGTTTCTACTATTCTCTGCTGACCCATTTTTTATGATCGATCGCGAACAGGTTCACAAAGTCGCTCATCTGGCTCGGCTAGATCTGACTCTTGAAGAAGAGACTCAGTTTACAGAGCAGCTAAATGGCATCTTGGGATATTTTGAGCAGTTGAGCGAACTCAACACTGACGACGTGCAGCCTACGACCAGGGCAATTGATGTCAGCAATGTGACGCGCCCCGATCGCGTGGAATCCGGTGGCGATCGCGAACTCATCCTAGACAGCGCGCCCGATCGGGAGGTGACTGCTCAGGGAGATTTCTTCAAGGTTCCTAAAATCATGAATGTTGATTAGTAATGCCATGCTGCTTGGATAGCTAGAATAGTAGAAATCTTCCCTAACCCTTCTGAGGGCTACGGTGTACACACGAGTCTTTTGATTTGCGTCTGAGGTTCGCTAGCCCCCCAATTCTGGGGGACTTTCGGAACTCAAAGTCGTCCAGAATTGGGAGATTTAGGGGAATCAACTGATTAAGCTGTAGCTAAGCCCACTTGACCCAGAATGTAGAAGAGGATGGAGTTGACAATGCTGAGAGCGATCGCTCCCAAAATTGCGCTCCAGATTCCCCAACGCAGCCGAAAACCCTCAACGAGGAGGGCGGCCAGACCAAAGATAATCACGCCACTCAGCAAAGGAATTAGCCCTAGACTGACGATCGCTCCAAAGGATCTAAACCAGTCAGGAAACAGCCCGACTAAGCCGTTAATGGCTCCGATGACTGCTCCAGAAATCAAGGCAATCACGGGATTATCAATCTCAACGCCCAAAGGCAGCTTGGAGATAATCAACAGACTAATCGCAATCACCACGATAGAAATTAAGAACCCAACCATGTTACGCACTCCTCAGATACAGTAAGTCTGAAATACAGTAAGTCTGAAACTTCAACTGAACAAGGGTCACATAGCAACCGCCTTGGCGGTTATGACGAGAACATTTAGGGTGGGGCGCTTCGCGCCTTACTCTGAATGTCCTACGCAGGCTGGCGACAGCTAAGACTATGACCCTCGATACTGAGAATCTATCAGGGTGCCTTGAGACTTGCAACTGTTCAGTTTTGCTGATGGTTTCTGGCTGGAGTGTGGAGACGATTTTTCTAGGATTTTAGGGTTCAATGCCAGCGCTGTACCGCTTCAGCAATGCGCTGCCCGTAGATTTCAGAGGAGAGACGATCGCCCGAATCAATTTCTGCGGGGCTGCCGCTCATATCTAGATTGCTCTGCCCCATGACGCCCAGGAAAGAGCCGAGTCGATTTACTCCGTCTGTTTTGCCAAAATAAGCGCTAGGCAGGTCGGCAAACCCCACCCAAATCATGCCATGCTGAGCGGCGTTAGTTGCCAGATAGAGCAGTGTTCCCTGCTTGTCGCCGCTGAGGGAGCCTGAGTGGGTAAAGCCCCCTGCAATCTTGTTTTTCCAGCCCTGAGCAAACCAAATTTCGCTGGCAGCGTCAATAAAGGCTTTGAACTGTCCTGCTACGCCGCCCATGTAGGTGGGTGAGCCAAAGACGATCGCATCTGCCTGATTCAGAGTTTCTAGAAATTCGGGCTGCTTCCAGCGTCCTTCTGTAATTTGGTCGCCCGTAATCCGCAGCAGCTTGGCTTCTGTTCCCGCAACTTGATTCGCACCTTTGGCGATCGCTTCCGCCATTAAGTGCGTGTGACCTGCGCCTGAAAAATAGACTACGACAACGCTAGACATACCAAACCTCTCTAATTTTCAACCGTTCAGGCTTATCCTAAAGGGGGTAGTTACGAAAGTAAAGTAGTAACCTAAAGGTAACTAATACGCACTTTTTAGTAACTGCTCAACATGTCTACAGAAGAGAACAAAGTTTGTAACAATGAAGACAATAGGGACGCTGTTTGTCCGCTCAGCATTTTGCTGTCCGTCTTATCCGGCTCCTGGACAATGTATATTCTTTGGGTGCTGGCAGAAGACGCAGCGCGGTTTGGCGTATTGAAGCGTAAGGTCGAAGGAATTTCTACCAAAGTCTTGACCGAACGGCTGCGAATGCTGGAAGCTGAGGGCATTTTGTTTCGCCATTACGAAGCCACGATTCCGCCGCAAGTTACCTATGGCTTAACCGATCGCGGACGGGAGCTAATCGATATTCTGATGCAGCTCAATACTCTGGCTCAACGCTGGTATCCGCCTACACCACCTCTGCAAACTTCATCTGACACGCTTTAGACGATCGGCAAATCGCGGAGGAAATAGAAGCGATCGCCATCATTTCCTTTTGCTCGCCCTAAATGTCCTACTAAGGGAGAAGAAAGTTCAATTAAAATTTCGCGCAACTCTTCACGCGTCAAGAACCGATGCGGAGTAGAGTGCATATAAGCACCGTAGAGCGTTCCAACATCAGCATTGTCTTCACTTGTAATCTTTAAATGTTCTTTCACAATTTGGACGATATGCGATCGTAATTTAATATCTCTTGAGACTACCTCAATATATTTCTCAATTTCATCATTCACTTGCCCAGGTACTAAATATCTTTTAAGCTCAATCAAATTGATTGAGTTTGGATGTTGAGCTTGAAGTTTCACTAATTTCTCTAAGGTCATTGCGCTAATAATACTAATTTTTGAGGTTATGGACGATTCTTGAAGTTGTTTGGTAGGCTGACCAGAACCAATAATCAATCTAACAGCAGACATATAATTCTCTCGAAGATGCCTCTTTCCAATCCGATCTAATTCTTCAACTGCTCGATCGGGTATGCTCTTACCTGCTTTACATTCGCCAACCAAAGGATAGGGTTCTGAACAAAAAAGATCTAAACCTCCTGCGCCACCTTTACAAGTTTCATCAACCTTAAATCCTAAGTATTCAAGACCTCTGCGCGTAATATTTTCAAAGTCTGTACCAGCTTGATAATTGCTTTTTCCCTCAAGTTCTTTGCTGCGATCGCCAAGTGATGCGATCGTCTTTATCCAATCTGCGTCTAGATCAGACTGATTTTTAGCTGAATCATCAGCCCACCCAAGAAACACTTTGATTTGGTGACCGAGAGCTTGAGATGCTAAGCTAGGTGAGGGAAGTTGGGCGATCGCGGTGTGTAGCTCCTCTAGTTCAGGATGTTGTGGATTTTCTAAATTAATCAGTTGGTGCCGACGTTGTTTAAATAAAGTATCAGTTAATGCGGGTTTAGCAGTCGTACCTGTTAGAGAGATTGGCAATCTGATGAAGCTTCCAATTTTATCAGGGTTAGCTCGATCACTCAGTATTTTAACAGCTTGATCTAGTTGATAGACTCGCAAATAGGCAACAAATATTTTGTTTCGCTCTTGCAACAGGTCTTGTAGTGATTGATGGTTCCAAATAGTTAAACGAGACAGTTTTTCAATCTCAACTGGATTGCTATAAATCTTGCATATTTCAAGCCGCGCCCAAGCTCGAATTTCAATCGCTTGATTATTGTCAGAAATATCAGCAGGACAAATTGCAAAATACGGAATTGCATTAATAAATGTTCGTGAAATGGCGGCAATCATTCGACCTTGAATCAGAGCCTCTATGTCTGATGCCGCCAAGCAAAACGCAGTATTGATAGAAATGGAACTAATCATCAATACACCTTTAAGTTAAGCAACATCTAGCAAATCCAGATCATCCAGTTCATCGCTTGTTTCAGAAATTATCACTTCAGAAATTGCTTTCTCAAGTTCATTATCTTCATCTGTGATTTCTTCAGGAACCTGACCTGATGGATCACTGAGAATTTCTCGAAGGAGCAAGTTGTCCTGAATTGAGTGCTTCTCGCAAAGGAATCGCTGAAAATCTTCGTAGCTAAACACATCTCCATCTAAGTTTTTAGACATAGTATGCAAAACGAGTAGCGGCTTGACTTCATCTTCTTTGAGCGATACCCATTCACCACCAAGTTTATTAAGCAGCAAATCCAAATGAGTATTGGCAACTTGCCAACGTTTTGAAATTGTCTTGCCTCTGACTAAGCAGCCTCGTGTAAAATCCAAGTCCTTATACAAGGTCAGATATTTAATTCCTGCTCCAACAGAGTGACCATTAGAGTTTTGTAATACACAAACGCCGATTTTGACAGGCTTACCATCTTCCTCACCAAGAATTCTGAAGTTGATGGTATCTTTGTGCCTATACTTTGGCTTGACTTCACGATCGATGCTTTTTAACGTGACATTCTCGATCGTTTGACCTCTCAAGTAGGTTAGGCAAAAGGCAAGAGCATTGGCAATTTTTTCATTATCATCTAGATCAATTTCTAGGCTGCTTAACACATCTTGATAAATTACTTCCAGTTGCTCTATGCGATCGATAGGAATCGTGCCAAAATTCTCGGCGCACCATCTCAAAACATCTCTGACCCCGGCTCCTTGCCCACCAAAAGTATCCCGTAGGGTCTTCTCATCAAACGGATAGATAGGGTGAGGAGGCGTAAGATTCTGATGCGAATAGAATTGCTCTAACCAAAACCCAACCAGCAGTACCACATCATCCGCCTTTAGAGAAGTGAGAGAAATTTCCTGGTGAGCAATTCGATCCTTAACCGCAGTAGCAGTTGATAAAGATTTAAACTCCTCGCTCCAAGTTTTTTCATAAGCAGAGTAAAGAAGAAGTCCTCGCTTGAGGCTGTTATAAATGTCTTTTCCAAGGCTGGCGACGACTTGCGCTCTTGTGAATCCACCCAATAGAGGATCTTCATCATCAGCCAATTCTGTACCGTCTAATTCATCGAAACAAATCACAGGGGTTGTGTAATAACCAACTAAATCCAGGATTTGTCGAGCAGTGCTGAAGGCTTCTGAGTCCTTGTCATCTTTACTTGAATTTGGCAGATCCATCATTTTGGCTTGATCATCCGACAATTCCCGACCAGAGAGCCAGTTGGCGGCGAAGGGAGCATGAGCAGGCGAAAGCATCCAGACTACTGCTTTGATAATGTATGGATTATCGATCTCTGGACAGGTTGATGAAATTTTTGTAGTGAGCTGATTCACAATCTGAGGTCTTTGCGCCAGTAGCTTTGGAAACTGTTCAATCAGCCTTTGAACAGGGTACTCTTTCCCAGTAGCACGGTTAACCAGAGCAGCCGCCAATTCTTGCCACTGCATCACGCCTTGGCTACCTGTTTTCTTCAGACTAGATGCCAAGCTTTGCAAGAACTGACGCTTAATTTGGCTGAGATTGCCATACTCACACATGTAAATGAAGAAGCCGTTGCCCTTTTGCTTCAAGTGCTTGCGAACTCGGCTCAGCACATGAGTTTTACCTACTCCTTTAGGCGCAAGAATGGCTAGACCCGCTGTTCCACTCTGAAGTTGTTTAGAATTGATTTTCTCTACAGTCTCCAAAATTTTTCTAGAAGCATGTTCATGGAGAGAAGGAACATCGGGAAATTCCTCGTCCCAAACCTGATGCGCCTTGACCACAAAATGGCTTTCAAATGGGTTGTGGGTTTGGATAATGTGATTGAGGTGATCGATCGCAGATTGAGAAGTCATAGCTCGCTTTTACCGAAAATTAACTTGTAGAAAGGAAAAGAATCTGCCAGCGCTTAGAGGATGTCTGAGAAGTGTAATTTGCTACCCGAACCGCCCCCTAAATCCCCCAATTCTGGGGGACTTTGAATAAGAACTGGCTCGAAAGCCCCCCAGAATTGGGGGGTTGGGGGGCGAATGCAGAACATTTGAGACTTTTCAGATATCCTCTTAGACTCTAAGCAGCCAGACGTTTGGCATAGCAGCGTAGCTTGCCAAACTTGGTCGTTACAGAATCTTCGATCTTGTCTGGGGCGCTATCTTCTACGCTTTCTTCCAATAACTCAAAGACATCATCGGACTGCAAGGTAAATAACCAATCGCTGAACTGTCCCCGCGCCACCCGATCGCCCAATTCTCTCCGAATCCGGTAAATTGGCACCAGATTGTCCATGTTGTAATCACGATTCAGCCGATCGAAGACTTCCAGCGCCACGGTTTTGAATTCTTCATAGGAGGCGATCGCCTTTACAGCCGTGACTTCCGCAGTTTTGCCGTTACCGTTGGCTGTAGGTGCGATCGTAATTCCAGCATTTTGCCCTACTACCAATTCCAGAGCATCCAGTGATTCTCTTGTGCTGACCACCGTTCCAGCAAAGCTAAAATCAGCACTCGTCAAACCTTGCAACAGTTTACCTTTGCCCTCCTCTGAAATTGAGAAATATTGATATCTGCTGTTTTGGGTGATTTGGATCGTGCCTGCCGCTTCCATTTCTTGAAAAAGCGCTTTGTGTTTGCTCAGCTTTCCTGCGCTAACTGCCTTTCCTTCTTTTTTTTCTAGACTCCAGAGAGACAAAAGGGCACGGGTTTGAAGGCAAGCTTGGGAAGCAGGCTTTGGCTCACTTGTCGCTGGATGAGCTTGGCTAGATTTAATCTCTGTTTTAGGCATAAATACAATCTCTAAATAACTTCTGTTATGGCTTCCCCTATCCGTTATGACGCGATCGCTCCAACTTCTGCCGGGACATCCCGCAACTTTCACAGACTCTTTGAAGCCCCTTTACGGGCACTTTACTCAGCATTCCCGTGTTTTCTCGATCCGCCACATGGCTGAGAAGGTTTTTTAGAAGCGCTAAATATTGTACTCAACAGAGAAAAAACTATATTCGATCGATTCGCACCGAGTAACAAAAGCGATCGCCTCGTGAGATTGATTCACCGTAGACGATCGCGCAGTTCTTCTCGGTATATGCCGTGTGTTGATAAACGATCAGCGGGTGTCCCAATGGCACCTCTAGCTGTTCGCTAGTTTCATAGTCTGCTTGTGTACATTCAATCACCGCATCAATCTTTTTGACCTGAATCCCCTGTTGCTCTAACGTGGTGAAAGTCAGTTGCTCACGCAGATCTTTTTCGTATACTTCACCAAACTCCGGCAGGATATAGGTAATATCTACGCAGCCTGGAATGCCGTTAAACGACAATACTTTTTTTTGGAGATGGGCGATCGAACACTTCAGAACTTTCCGAACTTCGTCTGGAACCGTCACTGGCTCAAAAAATAGGGTTCTTACGGTAATTTCTACGCCCTGTCGCGCCATGTCTGCTTCCAGCAATAGAGGACTCGAAAGCAGATAAGCTACTTTCTGCTGAGTGGCAACAAACGCGCCTTTTCCTCGCTGCACCGTGATCAAGCCTTGCTGCGTTAAGTTTGAAATTGCCCGCCTTGCCGTGATTCGACTCACCTTAAACTCAGCCATTAACTGATGTTCGCTCGGCAGCTGGTCGCCTAATTGATACTGTCCAGCGAGAATGCGATCGCGCAGTTGCTCAGAAATTGCTAAATGCAAAGGAATCATGCTGAAATTCGGTAGCCTCAAATACAGTGTTGCAATTTCTGAACAATTAGACTTGTTATAACAAGTTGGAAGGAAGATAAACCGTGAACCTAGCTGTTTCTGAGTCTCTGCCTATTTCTGAGTCTACTAGCGCTGAGTCTACTACTTCTGAGTCTACTGCACCGGAAATCCGTTCCGTTCTCACCATCGACACATTGAAAGGACTGAATCGGCGATCGACAACCAAAGGCGCTCTTCAGCTTGCCTCACATTTTCTGATTCTGGGCATTAGCGGATATGTTTGGGGCACAAGCTTTGGACATTGGGCGATCGCACTCCCGGCTTTAATCCTCTACGGATTTGGTTTTGCGGCGATGTTTGCACCCTTACATGAATGTTCGCACCGCACCGCATTTGACAACAATGTCCTTAATGACGCGGTTTGTTGGGTCGCAGGTCTACTGTCATTCTATAACAGCGCCTTCTTTCGGCGATATCATAAGTGGCACCATCGCTATGCCCAAGATCCCGACAAAGATCCAGAGCTAAGCGATCCGGTGCCGCAAACCTTCAAAGACTATCTGATCACGATTAGCGGTTTGCCCTGGTGGTGGGGAAAGTTAAAGTCTCATACCCGTGTGGCTCTAGGACAGTTGGACAGCTATCCGTTTATTCCCAAGAGCGCCCGTGCGGAAGTCATTCGCTCAACCCGATTGCAGCTTACAGTTTACGCGATCGCCATCCTCATCTCGATTGCCGCTCATCAACCTTGGTTTGTGCTGTACTGGCTCTTTCCACTGTTCATAGGACAGCCGATTCTACGATTCGTCTTGTTGGCAGAACATACAGGATGCAGTTACGATCGCAATCCATTTACAAATACGCGATCGACCATGACGCTATTCCCGCTGGGATTCCTCATGTGGAATATGCCGTTTCATGCAGAACATCATCTTTATCCGTCAATTCCCTTTCATCAGCTTCCCCAGACTCACCAGCAGGTTAAGCAATATCTCGCCCACGTCGATTCAGGCTATGTCAAAGTCAATCGTGATATCGTATCCAATCTTTCCGAAGCATGATTCCATTCACGCTCAAGAATTTTGTGCTTCACTGTGGTGAAACGCTTCCTGAAGCGCAGATCATCTACCAAACCTATGGGAACTTGAATGTCGATCGCACTAATGCTATTCTTTACCCAACTTCATACGGTGCGCAGCATTCTGATATTGATTGGTTAATTCGCTCTGACGGTATCTTAGATCCAACTCAGTGGTTTGTGATTATCCCCAATATGTTTGGGAACGGGCTTTCAACTTCGCCCAGCAATAGCGATCGCGGGCTAGAGATTCGGTTCAGCCATGTTGATAATGTTCGTGCACAGCAGCAGCTCTTGCAGAAAGTGTTTCAGATTGAGCAGCTTGCCCTCATTTATGGCTGGTCGATGGGCGCACAGCAGGCATACCACTGGGGCGCGCTATATCCCGATCGCGTTCAGCGGATTGCGGCTCTCTGCGGCACGGCTCGCACCACCGATCATAATAAGGTTTTTCTCCAGAGCTTACGCGCTGCCCTCACGGCTGATCCCGCCTGGACAGGAACGCGATTTGAAGCAATTCCCGATCGCGGATTTCCAGCCTTCGCCCGCATTTACGCAAGTTGGGCAGCGTCCCAAGCCTTCTACCGAGAGGGAATTTACTACAAGCTAGGCTATTCTTCACTCGAAGATTATTTGGTTCGAGCCTGGGAAGCTGGCTATCGGCAGCGCGATCCGCATAACCTTTTGGCAATGATTGATACGTGGCTGCATTGCGATGTGAGCGATAATTCTCGCTACCAGGGCAACTATCAAGCGGCTTTGAATGCTATTCAAGCCAAAACATTTGTGATGCCTGCAACAACCGATTTGTACTTTACCCCTGAAGACTGTGCCGCAGAAGCCGCGCTGATTCCTAACGCCGAGTATCATCCGATTCCGTCCATTTGGGGACATCGAGCCGGGAATCCCTATCAAAATCCAGTCGATGCCGCCTTTATTCGATCGAAGATTCAAACCTTACTCCAAACAGACCTATGATGCTGTCTCAGATTGCTCGTGATCAGGGCATTCGCTACTTCTTGATTTCGTTCACCGACTTATTTGGAGTGCAGCGATCGAAGCTAGTTCCCGCTGAAAGCATTGATCAAATGGCCACGAATGGCGCGGGATTCGCCGGGTTTGCGGCTTGGCTAGACATGACCCCTGCCGATCCGGATATGCTGGCAATTCCGGATGCAGATAGCTTGATTCAGCTCCCGTGGCAACCTGATGTAGCGTGGATGCCAGCAGATCTGCACACCGTCACCGGGCAGCCTATAGAACAGGCTCCTAGAGTAGTGCTTAAGCGCGTCTTGCGACAGGCAGAAGAACTGGGCTATCGGATTCGGACGGGCGTAGAATGTGAATACTTTCTGCTGAATGCCGAGGGTGAACAGATCTCAGATTCGCGCGATCGCCAGAGCAAGCCCTGTTACGATCAGCAATCCTTGATGCGTCGCTATGACGTGATCCGTGAAATCTGTGATGCCATGCTTTCACTGGGATGGGGCGCATACCAGAATGATCACGAAGACGGGAATGGTCAGTTTGAGATGAATTGGATGTACGCGGATGCGCTCGTCACCGCCGATCGCCATGCTTTCTTTAAGTACATGGTGAAGGCGATTGCCGAAAAGCACGGTCTTCGCGCCACGTTCATGCCCAAGCCCTTCGCCCATCTGACCGGAAATGGCTGTCATACCCATCTCTCTATCTGGGACATTGCTGGAACAGAAAATTTATTTGACGATCCGCAGGGAGAATTGGGGCTTTCAAAACTCGGCTACCAGTTCATTGCCGGAGTCTTGAATTCGGCGGAAGCGCTTTGTGCGATCGTCAACCCAACGGTCAACTCCTACAAACGTATCAATGCTGCCGTCACGACATCAGGTGCAACTTGGTCTCCCAACACCGCCAGCTATAGCGGTAACAATCGGACGCACACGATCCGCATCCCGGATACGGGTCGCTTTGAGTTTCGACTACCCGATGGCGCTGCAAATCCCTACCTACTGCCCGCCGCTTTGAGTGCCGCAGGGCTGGATGGCATTGTCGAACAACGTGATCCAGGAGTGCGACGAGATAATAATAGCTACACCGATCCCCTGCCTGTTGATCAGGTGAAGGCGCTGCCAGGGAACCTATTAGATGCACTGCGGTGTTTAGAATCGGATCAGGTGTTGAGGCGATCGCTAGGTGAATCCTGCATTACCGCCTATCTAAAGCTCAAGCATCAAGAATGGCATCAGTACAGCGCTTGCGTTACGCCCTGGGAGTTAGAGACCACGCTGGATTGCTAGCCACATCAACGCAGCTCACTCTCAACGTAGCGATCTCATTCCTCGCCCTGCCCAATAAGCCAGGACACATCCCACCAGCATATGCAGGGCGATCGTCCCTACAATACTGACTGTGGCAAGCTCAAGCTTTATAGGTGGGTTATCTTCGATCGTGTGTATTGCTGCCCATGAGTAGAGACTCAGCATAATCAGCACTCCCAAAGACAACACCAGCCAAAGTCCCAGGGCACTCATCATAGCCATTAGACGCCTTTTCTCACGGTGAGTCCAGTAGCGTTTCACAGACACAATGACGATCAAAGCGATCGTCAAAAGGAGAGTAAGCCAGAAACACCAAGACAGAAGGGCGATGAAGGTTTCAGTGCGCATACCGGAGGTTTCCTAAGGTTTCCTACTCTGTTGAGAGAAAGCCAGCATCAAAACTGGGCGATCGGTTCACCCTGCACTTTAGGACAGCGATCGGCACTCATTGGAGGCGAGTGAACCCCTGTAGCTTACCTCCGCAAACTCTACAGCACCAGGCGAGGATAAAGACGGGCGCATACTAGCGTCATCAGGGTTGCCGTGATCCCTAGCACCATGAAGTCCAGCCCCAATCCATAAATACTAGAGCCGCCGGCTATCATCAAACTGCGCAGCGCATCTACTTGATAGGTCAGTGGATTCAGATGAGAAACTGCTTGCAGCCAGTTTGGCATCATGGCGATCGGGTAGATGGCGTTACTGGCAAAGAACAGCGGCATAGTCATGAGCTGCCCCATGCCCATCAACCGTTCCCGCGTTCTGACCAAACAGGCGACCATCAGCGAAAGTAGAGAGAAGCAGGCGGCTCCTAGCAGCACAATTAGCACAACGCCCAATAGCGCCAGAGGATTAAAATTTAGCTGTACGCCTAAGAGGAAAGAGATTAAATAAACAATCACCACCTGCACTAGGCTACGTACTCCAGCAGACAGGGCTTTGCCCAGAACTAAAGCGGCACGGGGAGTAGGGCTGGCAAGAAACTTGTGGACAATGCCCAAATCTCGCTCCCATACAATGCTGATAGCGCTAAAAATTGCCACAAACAGGACGCTCTGCGCCAGAATGCCGGGAGCCAGAAAATCGATGTAGCTCAGGCTGCCTGTGGGAATAGCTCTGATGCGGGTAAACACTTGCCCAAAAATTAGCAGCCATAGGGCAGGTTGAACGGCACGCAACAGCAGATCGGTGGGGTCATGCAGCAGCTTTCGTACCTCGACTTCTGTAATCACCAGAGTTTTTGTGATTAAGTTGGCGATCGCTCTCATCCCCCTAACGGAACCGCTACGAGTCACGCTCTCGTTCCGCTTATCCCAATCTCTTTGTGGTGCGCCTGACTCTTGAAGTGTCACTAAAGTTTCCTCCTGCTTCTAGTAGATTGCCTGTGTAGTGAATAAATACGTCATCCAGCGTTGCTGCTGCGCCGTTCAGTGACTTGCCGTTCAGTGATTCACTGTTCAGCGAATCTTTCAGCGCAGCGGGCGTACCCGTGACCACGACTCTGCCATGATCCATAATGGCTACTCGATCGCACAGGCTATCAGCCTCTTCCATGAAATGCGTGGTGAGTAAAATCGTCATGCTGTAGGCTTTCTTCAGCTCTAGCATCAAGTCCCAGACGGCACTCCGGGCGATCGGATCAAGTCCTACGGTTGGCTCATCCAGAAACACCACGGGCGGCTGGTGCAGAATCGATTGGGCAATTTCTAGCCGTCGGATCATACCGCCTGAGTAAGTTCTGACCAGTCTATGGGATGCGTCCTGTAAACCCATGAACTCTAAAGCTTCCGTGATGCGGAGTTTGAGCGATCGCCGAGGAATATCGTACAGCTTGGCAAAGATCAGCAGGTTTTCATAACCCGTCAGCGTACCGTCTGCCGAGAGGGCTTGCGGCACATAGCCCACCATCCGCCGCACCTGAGTTGACTGTCGAATCAGGTCGAATCCTGCAATAGTTGCCCGACCGGAAGTGGGCGGCAGCAGCGTTGTCAGCATTTTGATTGCCGTACTCTTACCTGCGCCGTTAGGCCCCAAAAGCCCAAATATTTCCCCTGCTTCTACCGAGAGATTGAGCGCATCAACCGCGATCACCTGGTCGAAAGATCGGCCGAGCATCTGCGTTTGAATGATGATGGGGCGATCGCTCTGTAGCGGCGGCTGATCCTCCCAATTTTGCTGTCGATTGGTTTGTTCTGTTACACCCATTCTGTTGATTCCCTCCTGCTTGGATTTCCCAGCGCCATAGCCCGACTCACCTGGATGACGACTTGTGTTAAATTTAGTTAGCCCAACTAACTGTTAGTTTGGCATACATTTTAATTTCTGGCTAACGCCCTAAGTTAGATAGCCTGATTCGCAGGAATCAAGGCATTCTCGCTACACTAGCCGATACTTCCTTTTAGGAGATTTGCGATCGCATGAGTTTGGAATCCCATACTCCAGAAAACGCTGACAGCAGCCCAGCGCCACCCGTTATTCCACAAGCCACGCCGCAAGCTACCCAGTGCGCGACTGAGCTAATGGAAACTATTCCGGCGGTTATGCAATTTATCCGCACCGAAATGCGAGGGCAAAACGCGGCTCTGCTGTCAGTGCCTCAGTTTCGGGTTTTGGGCTTTCTTAATCGTCATCCCAACTCATCTTTATCAGAAGTTGCCGAACATCTGGGCGTGACGCGAGCAACGGCTTCTGCTATGACCGATCGCTTGGTACAGCGAGGATTTCTCAGCCGCATAGACGATCCGCAGAAGCGCCGCCAGGTGATGCTGAACCTTACAGAAGTTGGCTCGAATCAGCTTCAGCAGAGCCGGGGAAAAACTAGAGACACGATCGCCGAACTGATGCAGCCCCTCACAGAAGAGCAGCTTTTGAGCCTGTCAGCCGGATTAGCAATTTTGCGAAAAGTATTTGACTCGGTGGAATCTGAACCTGCAAGTTAGCGCAAGAGCTGTGAGGGCAATGATCGCCTGAAATATTTGAGAATTCATGTCGCTGAAGGTATAACGGATGGGATAGCCCCGACAGAGAGGCTGCCCTACTCCGCGATCGCAACCCATGCCCTCTAACTCTCGCACTTTCTTAGCCAGCCCAGATGGAGTAAACCGACTCAACGCCGCCAAAGCACGGCTTAATTTGACTACGGCTGCCATTGCACGACAAGCCGGAGTGAGCGCCGATACAGTCGGGCGATTGTGGCATCCTGAACGGGGTAAGCGGGTGGGTGCGGCTAATATTGCGGCGATCGCGGCAGTGTTGGGGCTGTGTCCAGAAGAGATTGTGTTAGAGGAGGAATTGCAAGACGCAGCTCTGGCTGAGGCAAAACGGCGGATTCAGGAGGCAATTTCAACCGAAGCTACTGAACTGGATTTATCTGGTTTGCAACTGACGACGGTACCGGAGTCCTTGGGCAATCTCGTTAATCTGACGACGCTTTACCTTTACGAAAATCAACTGGCGACGGTACCAGAGTTCTTGGGTAACCTCGTTAATCTGAGAATGCTTTTCCTCTACAACAATCAACTGACGACGGTACCGGAGTCCTTGGGCAACCTCGTTAATCTGACGATGCTTTCCCTCTCCAACAATCAACTGACGACGGTACCAGAGTCCTTGGGCAACCTCGTTAATCTGATAGAGCTTTACCTCTTCAACAATCAACTGACGACGGTACCAGAGTCCTTGAGCAACCTCGTTAATCTGACAGAGCTTTTCCTCTCCAAAAATCAACTGACGACGGTACCAGAGTCCTTGGGCAACCTCGTTAATTTGACAGTGCTTTTCCTCTCCAACAATCAACTGACGACGGTGCCAGAGTCCTTGGGCAACCTCAAAAATCTGAGGGCGCTTAACCTCTATAACAATCAGCTGACGACAGTACCGCAATCCTTGGGCAACCTCGTTAATTTGACGGTGCTTTTCCTCTACAACAATCAACTGACGACGGTACCGCAATCCTTGGGCAACCTCGTTAATTTGACGGCGCTTTACCTCGACAACAATCAACTGACGACAGTACCAGAGTCCTTGGGCAACCTCAAAAATCTGGCAGAGCTTCTCCTCTCCAACAATCAACTGACGACGGTACCGGAATTCATAGGTCGGCTCACCAATTTGCAAAGAATCGATCTCAATAGCAATCAACTCATAGCCTTACCAAAGTTCCTAGGCGAACTCCCAAATCTACAGGCGCTCTTGCTCCATGGCAATGATCAACTCGGCATTTCCAATGAGATTCTTGGCGCCACCTATGAAGAGGCAGAAGAGGGAGCGACTTTAGCCAATCCCCAAGATATTCTCAACTACTACTTCCGTACCAAAGCCGATCGCCAACCCTTAAACGAAGCCAAGCTAATTCTGGTTGGCTTTGGCAACGTGGGCAAAACCTCCCTGGTCGATCGCCTGATTCGCAATGAATTTAATCTTGACTCCAAGAAAACCGAAGGCATCCAGATTACCCAATGGAAACTGCGATTGCACAACACCGAAGACATCAAGCTGCACGTCTGGGACTTTAGCGGACAGGAAATCACCCACTCCACCCACCAGTTTTTCCTCACCGAGCGCAGCCTCTATCTGCTGGTGCTCAACGGTCGTCAAGGACATGAAGACGCCGATGCCGAATACTGGCTAGAGCTAATCCAGAGCTTCGGAGGAGATTCTCCTGTCATCGTCGTGCTGAACAAAGTCAAAGAGCATCCCTTTGATGTCAATCGCAGCGCCCTGAAGCAAAAGTTTCCCGCCATTCGGGAGTTTATTGCCACCGACTGTGAAGCTGAAATTGGGCTGAAAGACCTGCAAAAGGCGATCGATCGAGAAACCGATCGCTTAGAACATCTCCGAGATGCCTTCCCCACAAGCTGGGTGGCGATCAAAAATCGGCTCTCCAGCATGACAGACAACTACATCCCTTTTGAAGAATATCGCAGGATTTGCCAGGAAGATGGTGAACCCGACTCCAGCGCCCAAAATTCTCTAGCCGTCCATCTCCACAGCCTTGGCATTGCCCTCAACTATAAAAATGATCCTCGCCTGCGGGATACCCATGTGCTCAATCCCCACTGGGTCACTAACGGCATCTATAAACTGCTCAACGCCCATGACATAACCGATAACAAAGGTGAACTAGCGCTAGCCAGCCTTGAAAATATTCTCGACTGCCAAAACTATCCTCCGGCACGGCACGGTTTCTTGCTAGAGCTAATGCGCAAGTTTGAGCTGTGCTTTCCCTTCCAGGAAGACGAACACCGCTATCTGATTCCCGATCTGCTCGATAAACAGCAGCCTCCCGAAGCCGAAGACTTCAACCTCGAAGACTGCCTCAACTTTCGCTACGAATATCCTATTTTGCCGGAAGGACTTTTGCCCCGCTTCATTGTACGCACCCATGTCTTGAGTATGTCCCGCCTCCGCTGGCGCACAGGTGCCATTCTAGAGTTTGAGGGCAATCGGGCATTGGTCAAAGCCGATCGCCAGGATCGTTGCGTCACCATTAGCGTTGATGGCGCAATGACCAGCCGCCGCCGTTTGTTAGCCGTGATTCGGTCAGACTTTGAACGGATTCACAGCAGTTTTAAGTTCATACCCCAGGCAAAAGTTCCAGTGCCCTCCCATCCAGAAGTAGTTTTGGCTTATCAAGATTTGGTTGTCCGGGAAGAAGCCAACTCAAACGATTTCACCGAAGTCGTCAATGGCAAAATCATCAAACTGAATGCCCGAAAGCTGCTGGGAGAGATTGATCTAGACGGGACTCGCAGAAAAAGACCAGAGACAGGCATCCGCACCCAGGCGCTACGGCTGTTCTATAGCTACTCGCACAAGGATGAAGTTCTCCGGGATACGCTAGAAATCCGCTTGAAGCTCTTGCAACGACAGGGCTTAATCCAACCCTGGCACGATCGCCGTATCCCTGCGGGTACAGACTGGCAGGACGAACTCGATCGGAATCTAGAACAGGCAGATATTATTTTGCTGCTGGTTAGCCCTGATTTTCTTGCCTCAGACTATTGCTACAAAATTGAAATGACTCGCGCCTTAGAACGCTATGAAGCAGGTGAAGCGATCGTCATTCCCATCCTGATCCGATCGGGCGTAGATTGGAATGCTGTCTCCTTTAACCACATTCAGGCGCTGCCAACCGACCTGAAACCCGTGCCCAAATGGTCAGACCCAGACGATGCTTGGCTCAATATAGAGCAAGGGATCAAGCAAGCCATCCAAGAAAAAATGAAGCGGAGTCGCACTCTACTCAAATTTGAAGACTTTGACGGCATCAAGGTCATCAACCAGGATAGTTTTTAACTAGGCATTCCATCCACTCGTTCTTTGCAGTGAAACCTGCACGTTCATAGAACGTTATACTCTCTTCGCTGATGCTCACGATAAGAACATCAATCTCTTGATGCCTTGCCCAATTCAGCACTTGCTGCATCAATTGGCTTCCAATCCCCTGTCTGCGGTAGGCAGGCTTGGTATAGACATTGGAAACATAGCCATAGGCATTGTTTAGCCAAAAGGGTCTGGGAATTCCCCTAACCCGTTGCACAAAGATATGAGAAACGATTTCTCTCTCTAACTCGGCTATCCAGTAGACCCAGTTCTTTTGGATCAACCCCTGTCGAAGAAAATCACTGCAAACTTCTACAAATTCAGTTTTGCTAACAATAGGGGAGCAGTCATTGTCCTCAACCTGAAATTCCCACCGCATCTCTGCGAGGGTAACTACATCACGTTCATCGGCTGTTCTGTAATGCATCTACTCAGTTGAAAATACTAACAGTCTATCTCTCGGTATTGTCTTCACCAAGAGATGAAGTAGCTCAACCTGACTAGACGATCGCCCCAGTTTTAACCTCAGTTTTAACCTCGGTTTGAGCCTTTTGCGCCAAAAACTCGGCAACTTGAGACTCAATCTCGCGGGTGACGATCGCGCGGTACTCCAAGAAATGCTCAATTTGAGCGCAGACTGCCAGGTAGGGAGCCACGCCGCCCGGATTGTAGCGCCCCATATTCCAGAGATTGCGCCAAAACTGCCAGCGGGTTTTGCGAACTACGCCCTGCCGCCAGCAAATCGTCAAGAACGCCCGAATCATCACCCAATTGACGGCTTTCTGAGGTCTTTTACCTTTCTTGGGGTAGGTCGCCTCACCCAAAATCAGGTAATGACGATAGGCGCGATCGAGAAACTTAGCCGGATCATACAGCTCACAGAACGCCCGGACATACTCACGGGCAATTTCCTCTAGGGGACGAGTCGGCACAAAATTCATCAGCGTCGTTTGGTTGATATTGCCAGACTGGTTACGCATTCGCCCCTCTTTTTCGAGTCGATGCCACAGCGCTGTGTCCGGCAATGCCTGCAACATGCTAAATACTGCTGTCGGGATAGAAGTCTGCTCAACGAACTGCACGATCCGATCGCCCGCCCCTGCCTTTTCGCCATCAAAGCCGATAATGAACCCTGCCATTACCCGTAACCCCGATCGCGTAATCGCATGAACCGCATCGCTGAGGGAATCTCGCGTATTTTGATGCTTTTGGGTCAGCGTCAGGCTAGCCTCATCGGGGGTTTCAATGCCCAAGAACACGGCACCAAAATTACATTCCACCATGCTGTCCATCAGCTCTTGGTCTTGCGCCAGATCGATCGAGGCTTCCGTGGCAAACGAGAACGGATACTGATGTTCCACCATCCAGGGCAACAGCTGCTTCAGAAACAGCTTGACGTTGCGCTTGTTGCCAATAAAGTTATCATCCACCATGAAAATACTGCGCCGCCAGCCCAGCTCATAGAGGCGATCGAGTTCCTTGAGCAACTGCTCAGGAGCCTTGGTGCGGGGCTTACGGCCATACAGAACAATAATGTCGCAAAACTCGCACTGGAAGGGACAGCCGCGCGAAAACTGTACCGACATTTCAGCATAGGCATCAAATTCCAGTAGGTCGAACCGCGGCACAGGCGTAATTGTCACGTCTGGTCTTTCGCCATTGGCTCGGAACGTACCAGAGGTTTCCCCACGCTCGATCGCCTCGACAAACATCGGCAGCGTAATTTCCCCTTCATCCAGAATCAGGTAGTCTGTCCCCACTTCAGAGACTTCGTGAGGCAGCGCCGTCGGATAAGGCCCCCCCACGGCAACCCGTTTGCCGCGACGTTTTGCTTCTCGAATCTGCTCTAGCAAATCTTCTTTCTGCACAATCATTGCCGAAAGAATGACTAGATCCGCCCATTCCCACTCGGCTGAAGTGACTTCTCGAACGTTGCGATCGACCAGCTTAAAATCCCAGGTTTGGGGCAAGATCGCCGCCACCGTAATCAATCCTAGGGGCGGCAGCATCGCTTTACGACCCAGCAGCTCAATGGTTTTCTCAAACGACCAAAAGCTTTTGGGAAACAGGGGATACAGAAGCAAAACGTTCATTAAAAACCTCCAGAAAACTGCGTCCCTAGACTTGACCAGTTGGCTAGGTAAAGCTCTAGTTTAGGGGAAACCTAGGCTCAGTCCGCTGCTCATGTGCCAGATATACGGAGTCAGCAACCTTAACTTACCAAGAGTTTCAGCGATAAGCCAGCCCTATTGCCAGTCAATGACAGATTATTATGCTTTGAAATTATTTTTGAGCTGACTAAACTTTTGATCGCATTTCCCAGTCGTCTCCGATGCGCAGCGTAAAGTCAGATTGCAAATCGCCCGTAGAGGCAGAAACAACTTGACCGATCCCCAGCATATTTTCTAACAGAGTTGCGCCTTGGAGATCGCCACGCTGCACGATAATCTGGGTCTGAGGCTGGCGATCGGGCCAATCTTCCACGACGTAAACATTGCTAAATCCCTGAGACTGAAGATATGCCGCAGCACGACCGCCCAATTCGGGATCGCTGGAGGCGTTTTGAATTGCAATCCGGGTGTTGGTGAAGTTACTTTGCTGACCCACATCCGCAATCGAGCTGATGCTGAAGAATTCATTCATGACCTGATCTTTGGCGGTTTCATCCATCAACCAGTAGCTGGCGACAAATTCATCAGGTGTACTGAAGCGACCGGGCAGCATTACCATCCGCAGATTGTCTTTTTGCAACCCCAGCCCAAAGCTAGCGAGAGACAGCATTTCCTCTGGCGATAAGTTCGTGTCAATGTATTTCTGAAATAGCGCGATCGCCTGAGGCAAACGAGTCACCATCGCCGGACTGGCTAGATTCTCCCGCAAGGCACGAATCAGCTGCTGCTGCCGCTGCACCCGTCCAATATCGCCTTTATCATCCTGGCGGAAACGGGCAAATTGCTCAGCCTGCTTGCCATCTAGCGTTTGCCATCCTTGTTTCAAATCGATATAAAGACGCTGGGTTTCGTCAGTGTATTTCATGTCTTCTGGGACAAATACCCGCACGCCCCCTAACAAATCAACCAGCCCTCGGAATGCCTCTGTACTTACCCGCACATAGCGATCGATGGTCACACCGCTCAGATTTTGGCTAACCACTTGAGCCGCCAGCTTAGAACCTCCCACCACGTTGGCGTAATTAATTTTCTCAACGCCCTCTCCTGGAATGGACACCTGTGTATCGCGGGGAATCGATAGAACGCTCACCGTTTGACTTGCCGGATCGACGTGTAGCAGCAGCATGGTGTCGCTCCGTCCTGCAAAGACATCGCTTGAAACTGCATTGTCTGGCAGGTCTAGTGGTAGATCGATGCCCATGACCAAAATGTTGATGGGGCGATCGATGCGATATCCCCCCAGACCCTGCTGCCAGATATTTTCTAGGGATACAGGCTTGCTGCTCTGAGGCTCGATCGCCGCTGGCAAGGGCGTAGTCAGTGCTAACAGCCCTCCCACAGCTGCTGAAAGCACGGCTGTTCCGCCCAGCATCAGACTGCGCAATAGCCAAGGCATAAAGCCAAATCGTGGATTTGGGGATACAGCGGGAGGAACAAAAACTGTGACACGGTTGCCGCTTGTCTGACTAGAACTGGTCTGACTAGAAATCGTTTGACTAGAAACAGCCTGACCAGGGACTTTAACCGAGCTTTGCTGCGAACCAGCTTTGTTTTCCAACTTTAGATTCTCCCACTCACTTAGGCTGCGAAACCTCAGATTCCGCATCTGTAATGCAAACTACCTGACTAAAAGTTCAAAAATAGTGAACGTTTATACTTTCAGGCTCTCAAAACTACAGGCTCTCAAAACTACAGGTTCTTAAAGCTACAGGTTCCTAAAACTACAAGGCACTACAGCTTATTCCGCCCAAGAGAATATAGATGCAGCTTTACACCTATATGTAGTTTTGTGTTTAACATTCCGAGATTATAGCTTGCTGATGAGCATATCCTTATCTTTCCTTGGAGACAAAAGCATTCCACTTCAGATTGACGGTCTTTAGAGTGCAAAATTTATGTTCTCCCATATGCGAAACCCTGACTAGCATCTGTCTGACTAGCATCTGTCTGACTAGCATCTGTCTGACTAGCATTCTGGACTGAGGCGATCGTCCCGGAGTTCCATCATCCGCAGGCTTTGAATGTTCATAATCCCTTAGCTAAGCTTAAAGATGCCATAAAAAGCCGCTTTTTTAGGCAGGGAAGCGAGAAAAACCCTGATAGGATGGGGCGGAATTCTAAAAAACGGTTGAAGACAGCTATGATCCCTGTAATCCTTGCTGGTGGGAAAGGAGAGCGCTTTTGGCCCCTCAGCCGCAAACAGCGCCCGAAGCAATTTTTGAGTCTGGATGGTAGCGGCAAGAGCTTACTCCAGGCAACTGCCGATCGCCTTCTAGATTTAGCAGGAGGCTGGCAAGGATTATGGGTGATCACCGCTAGCCATTTAGAAAACGGCGTTCAAGAACAGCTGCCCCAGTTGCCGACCGAGAATCTGCTGGTGGAGATTGAAGGGCGGGACACTGCGCCTGCTGTAGCCTGGGCAACGCTAGAGATCGCCCGTCGCCACGGGGAAGATGCCATGATTGGCTTTTTCCCGGCTGATGCCTGGATTGACGATGAAGCGGCTTTTCGTGAAACGCTGGCGGCGGCTTCGGAGCTGGCAAAAACAGAGGGGGCGATCGCCACACTCGGCATTGCGCCCACCTATCCTTCGACAGGCTACGGCTACATTGAGCAGGGTGAGAAGGTGGGCTTGTATGGCGCAGAGGCACAGCCCTTCCCAGGCTATAAAGTCAGTCGCTTCACCGAAAAGCCGGATCTGGCTACTGCCGAGCAGTTTCTCACCACAGGTCGGTTTAGCTGGAATGGCGGGATGTTCATTTTTCCAGCCGGGGTGATGCTTGCCGAATTGCGCGCTTACGCACCCGAAATTCTCTTGCCTTTAGAAGAGCAGGGCGCGGCTTGCTATCCCAAGTTACCCAAGCTCAGCATTGACTATGCAGTCATGGAGAAAACCCAGAAAGCCTATGTTCTGCCTGTCTCCTTTGGCTGGGACGATTTGGGCGATTGGAATGCGATCGATCGCCTGCTAAAGGATGGGAAACCCAACGTAGAGCTAGCCCAGCATATCGGACTCGATACTCAGGGAGCTTTGCTTTACTCTTCTGATGAAGAAGATCTGATTGTGACGATCGGACTGGAAGACACCGTTATTGTCCGAGATGGCAAGGTGACACTGATTGTTAAGAAAGACCGCACTCAAGATATCAAACAGGTGCTGAAGCAAATCCAGGCGAATCCTAAATTGACAGACTTGCTCTAGAGATTGCCACTAGAGATTGCCATTTGTAAAGACAGAGCGCTGTAAAGACTAAGAGAATTGGAAGCTATTAATTGCGGTTAAATGCCCAAAGTCTAGGCAATGAAGGACTTTGGGCATTTGACCATGTGAAAATGCGGTAAAGACAAAGAGCTATATTGTCAAGCAGCGTGTCTTACCTGGTATGAAATCACTACAAAGCTATGTCTTGGTTTTAAGCCAAGACTTTGACTCTCTTCAAGGGCTAGAGTTTTTGCTCACTCAATTGAGATACACCTGGGTTGCGGTTCATTCAACCGCTCAGGCGATCGCGAAAATGAGTCAGGCTTCCCCCTATTTGATTATCCTGGCAGGAAATCAGCCAAGCTGGTCGAACCCGGTTCATGAGCTGCGACGGCGATCGGATGTTCGTAAAACCACGATCGTTGCGTTGACCGATTCCTATGCGCCGAGCTGGCTATACCAGGAGGAAAATCCAGGGTTAGACGGGTTTCTGGTCAAACCCTTGAATCGAGATGTCTTGACTTCAGTGGTACAGTCGGCCTGGGCGAGGCAAACTTACGGAATTGCTACGAGCTACAGCGTCACCCACAGGACGATGGACTGCTGTGGCGCTAGCAACGCTACTCATGCTTACAGCACCAGAAGCGAAGCATGATTTCGTAGCTATATGATTTTGAGCTGAGCTATGGCTGAGCAGTCAGCTTAGTAAGTTTTGCTCCTTGCAATCAGTACAATAGTATTTATGCAGTTTGCACCGATTTATCCCTTCATCCATAAGTTCCTTAAGCCTACTTTCCCAGGCTGTCTCTGGGCAGGCAGGGGCAATGCCAAGACGATCGCCCTCACCTTTGACGATGGGCCTCATCCGCAATTTACGCCGCAGCTTCTAGAAGTGCTAGCGCAATATCAGGTTCGAGCCAGCTTTTTTTGGCTGGGCGCTTGTGTGGAGCGATCGCCAGAGGTAGCCCTGGCGACCTGGCAGCAGGATCACTGGATTGGTTTACATGGCTATCGCCACACCTCATTTCCGCTGCTGTCAGAGCAGGAACTGAAACAATCTCTAGAGGCAACCCAGAGGGCGATCGCTCAAGCCTGTCAGATCGACCTAACCTACGTGCGGCAAAATATTCGAGATGTGCGTCCGCCCAACGGCGTGTTTACGCCCCAGACGTTGAATTATTTAGCTCAATGGCACTATCGCCCGGTGATGTGGAGCGTCGTGCCAGAGGACTGGGTGCGACCTGGAATAGATGTGACAGTTGCACGAGTGGTTCAGCAGATACAGAACGGTTCGTTGGTTGTGCTGCATGATGGCTCCTGTGGTGGTGAAGATGTTGCCGCTTCAGTCGCGCAGTTGATTCCACGATTGCAGCAGCAGGGCTATAGCTTTGTGACGATCGATCAACTGTGGCAAGAGCGATCGCCTTCTCAAAAGGCAGGGTAAAGATCAGGAGAGACAGTTGCAAGATTCGTTGCAAGATTCACACATTACGCTAGCTATCCGCCACCTCAGATGTTGAGGAACTCACACAGATCATTTTGAAGCCTTAGTTTTTGAAGCCTTAGTTTTTGAAGCCTTAGTTACAGTCGTCCCTCTATCCTGTTCGCAGGCACACCATGATAGTCACGTCGTCTGATTGCGCCCACCTTGAAACAAATCTTGTGGAACCCATTGTCCGAGCGGCTTTGGAGTTTGGCGAACTAACTCCCGGTGCAGAAGCTCAGGTGCGGTGGCTGTTGATATGTGGAAAATTGGGAGCGCGCGATCGCTCCTTGCTCTGCCTACTGCAAGACGCGATTCAAGACGGCTGCGTACGCCGAATCAGCTTAGGTGAAGATGCTTTTCTTGATGAAAAAACTCTATAGTCGATCGCAGTGCTGAGCTTACCTAAAGGAGTAGAATTCTGGCTCTAAAAGTGATTTCTATTGCCGCAAAAAGCGTCCAGCCCAAAGGACTGCTGGTGATGCTGCATGGCTGGGGAGCCAATGCTCAAGACGTAGCAACTCTGGCAAACTATCTGGATTTGCCCGACTATCAGTTTCTCTTTCCAGAAGCGCCGTTTCCCCATCCTTACTCATCTGAGGGAAGAATGTGGTATGGACTGCCCAATGACTACAGCTTTTTCAGTCGCCCGGAGTTTCGGCAGCAGCCGGAGCTGCAAAAAAGCCGTTTGGAGCTGATGGAATGGCTGCGATCGCTAGAGTCAACTACAGGAGTTCCCCTAAGCCGAACAATCCTGGGCGGATTTTCTCAAGGCGGAGCGATGACTCTGGATATTGGCTTGCAGTTGCCCTTTGCCGCGCTCATGATTCTCAGTGGCTATCTCCATGCTCCTCTAGAAGTGGACAAGCTTGCGGCACCCATTTCTCCGGTTTTAATCGTTCATGGTCGTCAAGATCAGGTAGTGCCGTTAAGGGCAGCTCAACAAGTGCATGAGATCTTGGTGAAGCTGGGGGTCAGGGTGCAATATTACGAGCAAGACATGGGGCATGAAATTCAGCCGATTGTGTTAAGCCATATGCAAAGTTTCGTGGAAGAAATCGGGACACGAACCGAATAACCACGGAGTAGCGAGTAGGATGTAGAGAGGTAGCTCTGTACAGCAGTGATACCGATCCGCAAAACTGAGGGGGTTAGCGATGAAAACGTTGCATATTTCAGAAGAGCATGTCGTCAGTATTACTGAACAAGAGATTGCAGATCTGGCTATACGGCTAGAGCAAGACGAATACAGCAATGCTTTTGAAGGATTAAACGATTGGCATCTGCTTCGAGCGATCGCGTTTCACCGTCCAGAAATGGTAGAGTCCTACATCTATTTGCTTGATCTAGAAGCCTATGACGAAGCCTAGCGCTCTGCTAGATTTCAGATTTTGGTGCCAGAACAATTGGATGCAAAAGGCTGAGTAAATTGCTCAGCCTTTTGTTTGCTCAGCCTTTTGTTTGAACTCTATTCTGTGATAGCCGCCTTAAGCGTGCGGCAGAAATTCTCGATCGCCTGTAGTCCCTGCTCAGGAGAGCCTTCAGCTAACCGCTTAACGAAGGCGCTACCTACAATTACGGCATCTGCGCCCCATTCCATCACCTGCTTAGCTTGACTCGCCTGAGAAATGCCAAACCCCACGCCGATCGCCTTGTCGGTTACGCCATGTAGTTCGGTGAGCAAATCTTGTACTCGCGACTGAATCTCGGTGCGGATGCCCGTTACGCCCGTGACGCTGACCAGATAGATAAAGCCCTGAGACTGAGCGGCGATCGCTTCAATCCGCGCCTTGGGTGAAGTAGGAGCCACCAGCAAGATGATCTCAATCTCGGCTTTAGCAGCGGCTTTTGACAGACTTTCCACCTCTTCTAGAGGCAGATCTGGTACCACTAGACCACTAACTCCTGCTGCTGCCACATCTTGCAGAAATGCCTCTATGCCCCGGTTAAGGATGGGATTGTAGTAGGTGAAGAGAATGATCGGCGACTTGAGCCTGGGGCTAAGCGCCGTCAGCATTTTCAGCACATCCTCTAGACGCGTGCCCTGCTGAAGAGCGCGTGTCGCTGCCGCTTGGATTACGGGCCCGTCTGCCAAGGGATCAGAGTAGGGCACGCCCAACTCAATCAGATCTGCGCCACTGCGATCGAGTAATTCTAGAGCTTTTGCCGTGGTTGCCAGGTCAGGATCGCCTGCCGTAATGAAGGGAATCAGCGCACATTGACCGCGATCACGGAGCGCATTGATGCAGCTAGAAACAGAAGCCATATCTAGAATGTTTTAATGCTGAGATCTTTAACCGTCCCCTATTTTACGGGACTTCGGTTAGGAAAGGGGAATTGCCCTTGAATCTCAGCAGCTCTCATTGTGGATTCTTTGTTGGGGGAGTTCGCGCCCTCAGAGCGCGAACTCCCCCAACAAAGAATTGCTGCTCGAATCTCGCAGATCTCGCTGTGGCAGATCTCACTGTGGCAGATCTCACTGTGGCAGATTCAGCTTCGTTAGAAAGTATTTAGAATCCTTGTTTATAATCTTTACAGGAATCTTTGTATTTCTACTGCTTTTTAGGCTATAAATCGTATCAATTTTAAATTTAGTGATGCCTCGTATTCTCGTCATTGATGATGATCCAGCAATCTCAGAATTAGTTGCCGTAAATTTGGAAATGGCGGGCTACGATGTCAGCCAAGCCCCAGACGGCATCAAGGGTCAGGCTTTGGCGCTTCAGCTTTTGCCCGATCTGGTTATGCTTGACTTAATGCTGCCTAAAGTGGATGGATTTACAGTCTGCCAGCGTCTGCGGCGCGATGAGCGCACTGCCGACATCCCCGTGCTGATGCTGACGGCTCTGGGTCAAACCCACGATAAGGTAGAGGGCTTTAATGCAGGGGCAGATGACTACATGACCAAGCCCTTCGAGCTAGAGGAAATGCTGGCTAGGGTTCGGGCATTGCTGCGGCGCACCGATCGCATTCCTCAAGCCGCCAAGCATACTGAAATCCTGAATTTTGGATCTCTAACGCTGGTGCCAGAGCGCTTGGAAGCCATCTGGTTTGAGAAAACCGTCAAGCTGACGCATTTAGAATTTGAGTTGCTGCACTGCTTGCTGCAACGGCATGGTCAAACGGTTTCGCCCAGCGAGATTCTTAAGGAAGTCTGGGGGTATGACCCTAATGACGATATTGAAACGATTCGGGTGCATGTGCGTCACCTGAGAACCAAGCTAGAGCCAGATCCACGCCATCCGTGCTATATCAAAACCGTCTACGGCGCGGGCTATTGCCTGGAGCTACCTGCAACGGCTCAAAACCTGATGCCCTCAGTAGAGATGCAGCCTCCTGAAGCCGTCTGAGGGCGATCGCTCCAGCCCATTTCAGCTCAGAACAAATCGATCTCTGCCTTGAGATCGCGATCCATCAGCGCTGCCAGCGCCCTTTGCGGCGTGGTTTTGCCGTTGAGCACTTGATAAACCTGCCAGGAGACAGGCACCGGAATCCCCTCACGCTGAGCTAAGTCAACCAAGACATTGCTGGTGCTCACGCCCTCAGCCGTACTTTGCAATTCCTGCAAGATCTGCTCTAGGGATTTGCCTTGAGCCAAGCCATAGCCTACGCGGTAGTTGCGGCTAAGCGGACTGCTGCAAGTCGCCATCAGATCCCCCAGACCCGACAGCCCAAAGAAAGTTTCGGGTTGTGCTCCTAAATGCGTGCCGATGCGAATCACCTCAGCAAGCGATCGCGTTATCAGAGCCGATCGCGCATTAATGCCCAAATGTAGACCGTCACAGACTCCGGCAGCGATCGCAATCACATTCTTCAAGGTTCCGCCTAGCTCTGTGCCGATCGGATCGGTATTGGTGTAAACCCGGAAGCGATCGGAGGCAAATGCTGCTTGCACCTGCTCGGCAGCCGCCATGTCCTGACTGGCAACCACCGTTGCCGTGGGCAAGCCCTGCCGAATCTCTTCAGACAGGTTAGGGCCTGAGAGTACCACCACCGAATTCTGAGGAAATTCGGCTTGCCATATTTGGGCAGGTGTTCGTCGCGTTGCCGGATCTAAGCCCTTGGTAGCGCTAACCAGAATGGCGGTTTCGGCTAGCCCCACCGACTGGAGCCGCAAAACCGTATCAGACACACCCCGCATCGATACCGCAGACACAATGATTTGCGCTCCTGCGATCGCCTCTCCCAGCATTTGTTCACTCTGTCGCGACCACAGCCGCACTGGATGACCACCGATCGCCGCCAGAGATGCCAATGCCGAACCCCAGGCACCTGCCCCTAGAATGGCGATCGTCGCTTCAGCTTTTACCTGTCCTGCCTGATCTGTAGACGCTACACTCACGAAAACCCGCCCCTACAACTTGCCGATGCGACTCGCCAATTGTAGAGCCTGGATGCGCTATGCCGCCAGACCGTTGTGGCGCAGGAGAGCCGCTGTATTGGGTTCGCGTCCTCGGAAAGCTTTGAACACCTCCATCGGATGCTGGCTACCTCCCGCCGCCAAAACCGTATTGCGGTAGCGCCGACCCACTTGAGCGATCGCCATTTCATCCTCTAGTCCAGCTTCTTCAAAGGCAGCAAAGGCATCGGCGCTGAGAACCTCCGCCCACTTATAGCTGTAGTATCCTGCCGCATAGCCTCCGGCAAAGATATGTCCGAACGCGCAAAGGAAGGCATCTTCCGGCAGGGGTGGCATCACGGTCGTGTTTTGGGCAATCCGCTGGCGCACATCTGCTGCCGTCTCACCCTGACCCGGACGGTAGCGGTGGTGCAGCTCTAGATCGACCCAGCTAAAGTGAATCTGTCGCAGGGTGGCGCTACCGCTCATGAAGGTACGAGCCGCCCAGAGCTTCTGATAGTATTCTTCTGGCAAAGATTCCCCCGTCTGGTAGTGCTTGCCCAAGCTGAGCAGAGTAGCGCGATCGTAGCACCAGTTTTCCATGAATTGGCTGGGTAGCTCGACCGCATCCCATTCCACATTTCGCGTCCCGGCGGCTTTAGCATCGTCCACTTGAGTCAGCATATGGTGCAGCCCATGCCCGAACTCATGGAACAGCGTTTCCACTTCGCCAAAGGTCATCAGGCTAGGCTTGTCGTCTACGGGCGGCGTTTGGTTGCAGACCAGGTAAGCAACGGGCAGCCGCAGCGATGCCGAATCGCCCTTCAATACCTTGGAACGGCTCATGCAGTCCCCCATCCAGGCTCCGCCCCGCTTTTCTGCCGGACGGCTGTAGGGATCAAGATAGAAATGGGCGATCGCTTCTCCCTGCTCATCTGCAACCTGGAAATAGCGCACGTCGGGATGCCACACCGGAGCTTCGCCATCGGCGGGGATAATGGTCACGCCAAAGATGCGATGGGAGAGGGCAAACAGTCCGTCTAGAACCTGAGCCAGCGGAAAGTAGGGGCGCAGCTCTTCGGCATTGAAGGCAAACTTTTCTTCTCGCAAGCGTTCTGCCCAGAAGGTGACATCCCAGGGCTGCAACTCGGCGGTTTCGCCCTTAGCGATCGCAAATTGGCGCAGTTCTTCCAGCTCTTTCTGAGCTGCCTCATAGCTGGCGCTGCGTAGCTCCTCCAACAGCTTTTCGACAGCCTCAACGCTGGGAGCCATCTTTGCCGCCAGACTAACCTCGGCAAAACTGTTGTAGCCCAGCAGCTTCGATTCCTCTAGGCGTAGCTCCAGAATGCGGTCGATCAAAGGCTGGTTGTTCAACTCGCCGCTAGAGGCACGGCTAATGAAAGCCCGGTAGACTTTCTCTCGCAAGTCGCGGCGCTGGCTGTGCTGCATTATGGGCAGGTAGCTGGGGAAGTCGAGGGTCAATCGCCAGGGACCTGACTCAGGGGTTGCCGTTTCGTCTCCGGCGGCACGGGCAGATTGGGCGGCAAGAGATGTCCAGCTGGGCGGCAGTCCAGCAATTTCTTCGGGCTGGGTTAGGGTCAGGCTAAAGGCTTTAGTTGCATCTAGGACGTGATTGGAAAAACGGGTCGAGAGTTCGGCAAGCTCCAGCTGAATCGCATTAAATCGGTTCTTAGCTTCGCCCTCCAATCCGACTCCCGAAAGCTGGGCATCGCGTAGCGCCGACTCCACAATGCGCTGCTGACTTGCGGATAGGGTTTGCCACTCGGCACTCTGCTTCAGGGCTTTGAACGCCTGGTAGAGGGGCTGACTCTGGCTGAGGCGATTCCAGAATTTGATGACTTCCGGCTGCATCGTTTCATACGCCTGTCGTAGCTCTGGACTATTTTTCACGCCCATCAGGTGCGCGACAATACCCCAACTCCAGCCGATGCGCTCCTCAAGCTGCTCTAGGGGCTGCACCAAGCCTTCCCAGGTCGGCACCGCATGGGCTTCCAGGTCAGTCAACTGGGTATCTAGTTCTGCCAAAAGCTGCGTAATGGCAGGAACCACCTGTTCAGGCTGGATAACCTCAAACGGAGGAAGTCCTTTGCCGACGAGAAGGGGATTTTCAGGAGTTGTGGCGATCGCGTTCATATGTAACGTAGGCTCTTTCAAGATGGCACTGAGCGCAGGTTGGGGCGCTTTCTTCACTTTAGCACTGGGGGCATGGAGTAGGTTTTACCTGTGCAACTGTGGAGGCAAAGACTATTTGCGTACAACATCGCCTTGTGTGAAACGTCGCCTGGGAGTTTTAATTCACTCTTCAGCACCCACAAGCTGATCTTTGCCGCCATCCTGAATTTCCTGCCCCGATCGCACTCGCCACCAGGCTAACAGCGTACTAGCAATAAAAATACTGGAGTAGGCTCCCATTAAGAAGCCAATAATCAAGGCTAGGGCAAAATACTTAAGGGTTTCGCCCCCCAGAAAGAAGATGGCAACGAGGGGCAAAAGCACCGTCAGCGTTGTGTTGATCGATCGCGCTAAGGTCTGGTTGACGGCAGCATCGACAATGTCGTTGATGGAGCGATCGCCGCTGGTCTGAACCGTTTCTCGGATGCGATCGTAGATCACGACCGTGTCATTTACCGAGAAGCCAACAATCGTCAGCAGCGCCACGATAAACAGGTTATCAACTTCAATGCCCAGCGCCAGCCCCAACATTGAGAAAATGCCCACCGTAACCAGAACATCATGCAAGAGAGCAACGATCGCGAAAACAGCGTAATCGAGCTGGAAGCGGAAGCTCAGGTAAAGCCCGATGCCTACGAAAGACAGCAGCAATGCCAAGAGGCCAGAGGTGAAAAGCTGTCTACCCAGCGTTGGCCCCACCGTATCAATCTGAGTTTTCTGAGGATCGAATGCGCCAATTCTTTCTGTGAGCGTCTTTTCAAGCTGAGTCCGCTGATCGACGCTGAGCGCCGAAGTGCGGATAGACAGCGCCTGCTTTTCATCGCCCAAAACCTGAATTGTGCTGCCTTCTAGCCCTTGAGCTGCCAGTACTTCTCGTACCAATGCCGGATCGATTGGCTTAGCACAGTTGCTAGGCACAGCACAGTCCAGTTCGATTTGAAGCCGGGTACCGCCCACAAAGTCAAGACCAGGGCGAAGGGGTGCGCCGAGCTGACTCCAGGAGATGATCATGGCAACAATGCCGCTGAGGATAATCGCTGAGGAAAGAGTCCACCAGAGCGATCGCTGGCGGATAATTTGCAGTTTCATGATGCTTTCTCTGGCTGGATTTTATTGGGCTGAGTTTTGCTGGAGGGGGGAACATTGGGGCTGAAGAGTTCGGGCTTCTGCCTGAGAGCCGGGTAGCTAAGCACCAACAGCATCAGGAAAGTGCGGCTGCAAGTCAGCGCCGTAAACATACTCACCCCAATCCCCAGAGCCAGGGTCAGCGCAAAGCCTTTGACTAAGCCTGTACCCAGCACAAACAGCGCTAGACAGGAAATCAGTGAAGTGACGTTGCTATCCAGAATGCTGGAAAAAGCGCGATAGAATCCGGACTCCACAGAGCGATAGAGCGTCTTGCCAGCTTGCAGCTCCTCGCGGGTGCGTTCAAAAATCAGCACGTTAGCATCTACTGCCATACCGATACTCAAGATGAATCCCGCGATTCCAGGCAGGGTCAGCGTTACGCCCAGCATATTAAACAACGCCAGCGTAAACAGCGAATACAGGAGCAGCGCCAGATCGGCAATTAAACCGGGCAGGCGATAATAGACCACCATGAAAACCAGGACCAATGCCAGACCCAAGACGGCAGCATAAATGCTGCTCTGGATGCTGTCTTGTCCGAGGGTTGCCCCGACGGTGCGGTTCTCCACGATTTCGACGGGCACGGGTAGCGCCCCGCCGCGAAGCTGAATGGCGAGTCCGCTGGCTTCTTTCGTGTCAAAGCCGCCAGTAATTGTGGCTGTGCCGCCCGAAATTCCAGTTTCGGCGTACTGAGCGGCGACTGTGGGTGCGCTAAGAAGCTGATTGTCTAGGAAAATTCCCAAACTGCGCCCGGTACCTGCAACATTTTTAGTGAGTTGTGCGAACTGTTCGCCGCCCTGATCGCTGAAATTCAGCACCACCTCCCAGCGATCGCCCCCTACAGGCTGAGGAAAGGCGTTCCTTAGCCCTTCGCCTGTGAGTCCCGATGGCTTAAACAACTCGGCAAGCACCTTAGCACTACTATCTACTTCGGCTTTCTTGGCATCAATTTGGGCTTTGTCGGCTTTGCTGTCCTGAAGCGCTTTCAGCTCATCTTCTTTCTGCTTTTGCACCTGAAACTCAATTGGCAAACGAGCTTCGGTTCCCGGAATCTGCTCCCGGAAATCGAGCTGAGCCGTGCCGCCTAGCACCCGCTCTGCCTGAGCCGGATCGCTGACTCCCGGAAGCTGAACGACGAGCTTGTCCGGTAAGACGGTTTGAACGATCGACTCAGAGACTCCTAGACCGTTAATACGGTTTTCGACGACGCGCTTGACGGCATCAAGCTTGTCTGGAGTAATTTCTGTAACGGTTTCGGTGGTTTGCACCTGAAGCGTGAGCTGAGAGCCGCCTTGCAAATCTAAGCCCAGCCGCACGGGGACTTTGACCAGGACGACGATCGCAGCGATCGCCAAAACCAAAATAAGCGCCAAAATTGAACGTTGTCTGCCCATAGCTGTAGCCGATGCGACAATCGCTATGATAGCCGGATTTCGATGCTCAAGGGGTAGGTTCGTACCTAAAAGATGTTTTGAGATAGGATATACAAAGAAGCATTTGCTCAGTCAATGTACTGAAGCCGATGCACCGATTTGAACCCAGACTTTGAAGGTGCTGGGGTTAAGTTCTTCACTCCAGCTCTTTCCAGGTAGGGGCTTCGTTTGACCGACACACGAGAGGAACGAAACACCATGGCATTTGAACAAGCCCCACTTCCCTACGATCCCGGCGCTCTAGAGCCACATGGCATGTCTGCCAAAACTTTCGAGTTCCACTACGGCAAGCACCACGCTGCCTATGTTGCCAACCTCAACAACTTGGTCAAAGATACTGAACTCGCAGATAAATCCTTGGAGGAAGTGATCAAAATTTCTGCCAAAGACCCTGCTAAGGCTGGTATTTTCAACAATGCGGCTCAGGCTTGGAACCACACCTTTTTCTGGAACAGCATGAAGCCCAACGGCGGCGGCGCTCCCACAGGCGACTTGGCGGCTAAAATCGATAGCGATTTGGGTGGGTTTGACAAGTTGAAGGAATCTTTCAAAACTGCGGCAGCTACGCAGTTCGGTAGCGGCTGGGCATGGCTTGTGTTAGACAATGGCGCACTGAAGGTGATCAAAACCCCCAACGCAGAAGACCCGATTCCTCTGAACCAGGTTCCTCTGCTGACTTTAGATGTCTGGGAGCACGCTTACTACATTGATTATCAAAACAAGCGCCCTGACTTTATCCAAAACTTTTTGGATCAGTTAGTGAACTGGGACTTTGCCGCCGCGAATCTAGCCGCAGCTTAATCTCTCTTCTTCTTGGCAGCTTCGTATTGCTGAACTCACATATCGGTGACCATTTAGCAAGTTCGCTTGCGAACATCGCAATTTCCTAATCTGATGCGAGACTACGGACAGCTATTTTCTAGCTGTCCGTTACATTTTGGAGAATATCTATCAAGACGGTTCCTCTGAAGCCATAACCTATCGTGAAATTAGTGGTAATGTAGATGACTCACTAAAACCTGAGGTCAGAGTCAGGTGCTAACCTCTATGGCTATGGACTAGAGATAGCTGTGGACTAGAGTACGATCGAGCGCCGATAGCGCGAAAATCTCATCCCAGGGCAAAGTTTTTTATTTCTGTATGAATAGTCACGACCTAGCTCAATACATTGAATCGACCAATGGCATCTCTAAGCCCTGGCTTCTGGCACAGCTACGGCTGAAAAAACTGCAGGAACGCAAGTCTCAGCTCTCTGATGAAGAATATGCCAAGGCTTTAGCAGATATTCATCAGGATGTGATGAACTTGGGCGAATGGTGGATTGGTATTGAGCAAGAAGAGTTTTGATGCAACCTCTTTCATCGTTCAGCCGTATAGTTCAGCCGTATAGTTCAGCAGTATGTTGCGGCTGTGCCTGAGTCCAAGCTGTACCTAACTTCATAAGCTCTGCCTAGTTCAAATTATGCCTAAGCGCAAAAAAGTCACGCCAGAACTGAGGCTAGCCGATCCTCAGCTTTACTTTAATCAGGAGCTGAGCTGGTTAGACTTTAATTCTCGCGTTTTACAAAATGCCATTGATCCTCGAACTCCCCTTTTAGAGCGCTTGCGGCTAATCGCAACATTTAGCTCTAACCTAGACGAGTTCTTTATGGTGCGGGTGGCGGCTTTGAAGCAGCAGGTGGAAGCTCAGGTGAGCCAGCACTCGCCTGATGGGCTGACTCCCTTAGAACAGCTCCGGGTGATCGCTCAGCGGTTGCAGCCTGTCCTAAGCCATTGTCAGCAGTATTTTGAGCAGTCTCTTCATCCTCAGCTGGCGGCAAAAGGGATTTACCTGTTGAATTATGCCGAGCTGAATCCTGACCAGCAGCTTTACCTCCAGGGGCATTTTGAGAAGCAAATTTTGCCTGTCCTGACGCCAGTGGTCTTGGGTCAGAGCCGTGCTTTTCCCAATATTTCCAACCTCAGTCTGAATCTGGCAGTAACCGTCAAAAATATGGAGACGGGAGTCAGAGAATTTGTCGGGGTGCAGTTGCCTGCTGTCCTGTCTCGATTTATTGCCTTGCCGCGATCGCTCTGGTATCGGCGCAAAGGTCGGCTCACCGTCTGGACAGGCTTGCCGCTAGAGCAGGTGATAGCCCATAACTTGGCGGCGCTTTTTCCAGGCATGAAAATTATGGGCTATTCCTTATTTCGTGTGACGCGAAACACTGACCTAGAGCTGGTTGAGGAAGAGGCCGATGACTTACTGCTGGCGATCGAGCAGGAGTTGCGTAACCGCAATCGGGGTGGCGTGGCGGTGCGCCTGGAGGTGCAGGCTTCTATGCCGCGCAATCTGCGGAAAACCTTGATGCAAGAGCTAGATCTTTGCGAGCGCGATGTCTATGACTTAGAGGGTTTGATGGGGCTTAGCGACCTGATGAGCTTGGCTTCATTGCCGATCCCCCGGCTCAAAAATCTTCACTGGGCACCCCTTACCCCTGCTCCTTTGCAAAAGGTGAAAGGGCTGAACCCCGAAGAGTCTGTCACTAAGAACAGGCACCGAGAAGATATTTTTTCTGTGATTCGGCGGCAGGACATTTTACTGCATCATCCCTACCACTCTTTCAGTACGTCAGTGCAGCTTTTCGTTGCTCAGGCTGCCATCGACCCCGATGTTCTAGCGATCAAGATGACGCTCTACCGTACGGCTGGGGATTCATCGATCGTTACTTCTCTAATCGTGGCGGCTGAAAACGGTAAACAAGTTGCCGTGCTGATTGAGCTAAAAGCCCGTTTTGATGAAGAAAACAATATTCAGTGGGCACGCAAGTTAGAGAGTGCAGGGGTGCATGTGGTGTATGGCGTAGTGGGTTTAAAGACTCATACTAAAGTTACCTTGGTGGTACGTCGAGAGATGAGTAGTGGCGCTTCTCCCCACGAAATTATTCGCCGCTATGTGCATATTGGTACCGGAAACTATAATCACCGCACGGCTCGCACCTATACCGATTTGGGGCTGCTGAGCTGTCGAGAAAGTCTAGGAGCAGATCTGACTGATTTATTCAATTCATTGACCGGCTATTCCCATCGACAAACCTATCGCCAGCTGTTAGTAGCTCCGTTTGATCTGCGCGATCGCCTCGTTAGCCTGATTCGCCGAGAGATTGAACATAGTAAACGCGGACGGCATGGAAGAATCGTTGCCAAAATGAATGCTCTGGTTGATCCCCAAATGATTCAGACGCTTTATCAAGCCTCTCAAGCTGGGGTCAAAATTGACTTGGTGGTACGGGGCACCTGCTGTCTGCGTCCCGGCATTCCCGGCATCAGCGAAAATATTCGGGTCATCAGCATTATCGGACGGTTTCACGAACATTCCCGCATCTGCTACTTTCACAACGACGGCAAAGAAGAGATTTATATCGGCAGTGCGGATTGGATGCCCCGTAACCTCGATCGCCGGGTTGAAGTGGTGGTACCGCTCGAAGATCCAAGTTTGGTTAAAGAAGTAGCCGCGATGCTGGGCATCATGCTGGCAGACAATCGCCGCGTCTGGGAACTTCAGGCAGACGGGCAATACATCCGCCGCAGACCGCGATCGCAGCCCACAGAGCAAGATTCTCAGGCTATTTTTATGCAGGCGGCAATTCAGTCTCTAGAGCTGAAGTAAAGAGCTGAAGTGAGTGTCTTGGCTGCTTCTGAAGTCAATGAGAGCAAATTTACAACTCAATGCGGATAGCGTAGCTGCGGCTCTGAATGATCAGTCTAAGTTATGAAGTTGTTATGAAAATCTGTCCTAATAGCCGATGGGGTCAGACCCCTCAAAGCAAGGTTTTCTGCTGTTCAACAAGTGATGATTGAATAGCAATTCTCATGGCAACCGCCAAGGCGGTTAGGACGGGGCATTTTGGGTGGGGCGCTGCGAGCCCCACCCAAAATGCCCTCAGCAAACTGACGACAGCCAAAACAGATCGGTAAATCAGATCGATAAATGCATAATTTCTATGATTTGCCCTGAATAGTGTGTAATGGCGAATGCCTCTGTAACAACAAATGCTCTCAGCATTTCATTCCACCTTTCTAACTTTTAGGAGCGTCCCCATGCTTCCCCAGCGCCCCCCCGTTGTCATCCTCGCCCCTCGAATCGAGCAAGACGTTATAGAACAAGATTTGGCGATCGCCGTAGAAACACCTGCCGCTCGCCACTCTACTCAGTTGGGCCGGATCTTGCTCAAAAATCGCATGGTCTTGCCCTCCCAGCTCGGCGCTGCTCTGGCGGCTCAAATGCTTTACTCAAAAAAATTAGGCGAAGTTTTAATAGAGCGGCAGCTCATTTCAGAAGAGCAGCTTGGGGACGCTTTGCGCGAACAGCTATTGCGCCGTAGAGGACACTGGGTGATCTAGCGCTGTGACTAATGAACTTCCTTCGGCTTCGCAAGCGCCTGACGCTGTGCTGTGAACTGCCAGGTTTGCGCTGTAGACGCTACCTTTCCAGTCTGAACTCCGGTCTGCGACCCATAAGTCATCTCTCCGGTGAACGAAGTAGGAGCGACCTGACCCTGTAGCGCGATCGCCGCACCTGTTCCGATCGCCCCACCTTCAACAGCACAGCTCATTAGCGCATCTGTCTCGCCCGATAAGTTAATCTGTTCCGGCTTCCAAAGTCCCGTCAGCGAAAATTTCTCCTCAGAGGTGGCGTCTGTGCTTTGAGGAGTTTGAACCAGATCGGCTGGCTCCAGCGTCAAAATTCCGTTGACATAAATGCCAGACTGTTGAAGCGTTAATACTAAGCGATCGCCCTCTCGACAGCCCGGTGGCGCTGAGGCGCTGAAATAGCGACCATTGAGGTCAGGAGGCGCTTTGAGATTAGCTTCACCATAGACACTAACCATCTGGAAGAGTGTCAGGACTGAGCCAATAATCGCCACATAGAATAGGATATGCCTGGAATGAGAAATACGGCTCATGTTCTAGCTCCTGACTGATCTTTACGTTCTGATGAGTCTTTACTTTTTGGCGGGTCTTCGCTCAAAGGATCACTGCCTGCCGGGTCGCGGCTCAGCGCTGAAGTCGAATCTGAATTGAGAATAGCTGCTAGGTGAGTTGTAACCTGGCTGTAGCGCCGCAAAATTAGGAGCGGCGACTGACACTTCACCGCTAGCTCGTCAGTATACTGACCCAGCGTCTGGCGCTCAATTCCCCACTCTCGGCTCGCTCCGGCAATGGTTAAATCTACATTTTTAGAAGCTTCGACCACTGTTTGTACCGTGTCGACAGAGGTAACCACGGTGAGGTTAATCCGATCGCAGATATGGGGCGGCAACTGCTGCATCACCGTCCGAAATTCGTAGCTAAACTCGCCTACCGCGCGATCGGGCTGGGTAACTCGCAACACCGTTAGGCAGCAAGTCGGACGATTGACCAAAATCCGAATGGCTAGCTCTAGACCCAGGTCGTTGTGGGTACCCACCATGTAGGGCACCAACAGCGTATCAAAGCCTATTTCTTCGCGAGGAAGATCTATAAATACCGCTACATCAGTTTTTGCCGTACTGAGAATTTGCCCGACCCGTCCTCCCAAACGATTGCTGTTGAAGGCAGGACGATGCCAACCCAACAGGATCAGATCAGCCTGCTCAAGCGCCGCAATTTCAGCCGTTTCTCGCGCTACGTCGTTGGCAATGCGCACAATGGGATGCACGAGCGGACGAATAGCGGGTTCTAAACTCTGAACGAGCTGCTGAAGCTGTGCCTGCCTTGCCGCAATTTGACGCTCTGCCTCGATCGGCATACTCTCAAAAGCGTATTCTTCCTTAAGCTGAATCAGGCTGAGTGGATTGATGATGGCGGTTTGTAGGTTCGCACCTGCGATTGCGATCGCCAGCTGTACCAGACCTCTCTGTGTACTGGGATTAGCCACAGCAACCAAGATGCGATAGGTTGGCGCATTGTTCAGCGGCACAGTTTCTAGGACAGGGGATTTTGCCATGTCCTGTTGAATCAAGCGTTTCGGGAAAGTCCACTCCAGCAAAGGCGAGGTCATAAAGGTGGTTACGAGCGCCATGATCACGAGCATGGTGAACAGCAGCGGCGAGATTACGCCCAGGCTCAGACCAATGTTCAGCACAATGAGTTCGGTCAGCCCCCGTGTATTCATCAGCCATCCCAGAGCCGAAGATTCACGAGAACCCATCCCCGATACTCGCGCAGCCACATAGGTGCCCACATACTTACCCACAATGGCAACCAGCAGCACTGCCAAACAGAGCAGCCAAAGCTCAGGACGGTTGAGCAAGCCAATTTGAGTCCGCAGACCGCTATAGGCAAAAAAGATAGGCAGCAGAAACGTTAGGACAAAATCCTCAGTTTTTTCAGCCAGCTCTCGCGTTAGCCCTTCGTTTTTGGGCATTGCTGCGCCTATTAGAAAAGCGCCAAAGATGAGGTGAATGCCAATGATTTCAGTAATCAGTGCCGAAGCCACGACCCCCATATAGATCAAAGCCAGCGTTAGCTGAGATAGCTTGCCCGTACGTTCATACAGCCTTGCCAGACGCTTAAGAAATGCCCGCCCTAGGGTCAACATAAAGCCAATATAGAGCGCAGACGCAATCAGAGTCGGAATTGCTGCCATCACGCTATTAGTGCGGGTGACAGCGATCGCCAACGCCAACAAACACCAGGCAGTAACGTCATCTACGGCCGCACAGGTCAGCGCCAAAGTGCCAAGTCGAGTGCCCTGCAAATTATTTTCAGTCAGGATTCTTGCCAGAACAGGGAATGCCGTAATAGACATTGCCGCCCCTAAAAATAGAGCAAACGCCGTGAAAGAAACGCTGGCGTTTGACACTAGAGGATACAAAAGCAGTGCCAGAAGAGAGCCTAAAGAGAAGGGCACTACAATACTGACGTGGGAAATCAGCACAGCTTTTTCCATCTGTCCTTGAAGGTACTTAGGGTTAAGCTCTAAGCCAATCAAGAACATGAAGAAAATTAGCCCGACTTGAGACAGGATGTCTAGGAATGGGATGGTTTCAGCTGGAAATAATGTCGTTGCTAACTGGGGAGCAACCAGCCCAAATAAGGAAGGCCCAAGCATAATCCCAGCCACAATTTCACCGATAACCAGCGGTTGCCGAATCCAGCGAAACCCCAATCCCACCAGTCGCGATAGCCCAATTACCAGAAGTACCTGAAATAAGACAAGAACAATAGTATTGGACATAGGTTTGAGAACAGCTCAGCACGGCAAATGCAGGATAGACAAGTAGCTTGAATCTGAATTAGAAGTAGAGTAGATACTTAATATTAGGTAAGGCAGATCAGCAATTGAAAGCATTTTCTGAAGACTCTAGAACCTGATTCATCTCGAGCCAGAATTCTCAACGATATCTATATCCTTTGGCATAGGTTAAAATTAAAGCAAAAATCATAAAACCTTTAAGCTTAGAGCAGTAAATCCAACCCATTGATTAATCACAAAATAAGAGCGCTTTAATGGCAACTTTAAAGCTTATGGGCACTAACAGATTCAAGAATAGATTCCGGAAACGATCGCATTAGATTCAGAGGTGTTACGGCTGTTGCCAGTTTGCTTAGGGCATTTTGGTTGGGTGGGGCGCTAAGCGCCCCACCCAACCAAAATGCGCCCGCCCTAACCGCCTTGGCGGTTGCTACACCTATCCAGCGTTGAAATCGCAGTTTGTGATGCCTTGATACAAAGTAGATTTAGCATACCTCACTTCTGGCAAGCATCTTATAGACAACATCATCCAAATTTGAAATCAATAGCAGCACAGGTAGGATATTTAAAGAGAAACTTCTCTTGTTCAGCGTTTTAGCGTTTTTTCTCAAAAAGCGTTTAGAGCACTAGAACACTGTTGAACCGTAACGCTGCTGCGGGCAACCGTATTTTCCGCCGCTTAATATCAGCCATTATGCCAAATAAATCCTTATGATTACCCTTGACAAAGCTAACGCGCCACCTTTCATAAATTGGCAAGCCGTCATACGAGATTTTGAAGCTGTTTTGGGAGCCAGAGGCGTTGTGCAGCGCAAAGAAGAGCTTCTGGTTTATGAGTGCGACGGGTTGACCAGCTATCGCCAGCGTCCGGCGGTGGTAGTGCTGCCTCGAACGACTGAGCAGGTGGCAGAGATTGTAAAAATTTGCGATCGCCATCACATCTCCTTTATTGCCCGTGGAGCAGGCACCGGGCTTTCGGGAGGAGCCTTGCCCGTCGAAAACTGCGTGCTCATTGTCACAGCGCTGATGAACCAAATCCTAGAAATTGATTTTGAAAATCAGCGGGTAGTCGTGCAGCCAGGAGTGATCAACAACTGGGTGACGCAAGCCGTCAGCGGTGCAGGTTTCTACTATGCGCCCGATCCCTCTAGCCAGGTTGTCTGTTCGATTGGGGGTAACGTTGCCGAGAATTCTGGTGGGGTGCATTGCTTGAAATATGGTGTGACGACAAATCATGTCTTGGGGCTGAAGCTGGTATTGCCGGATGGGGCGATCGCGGACGTAGGCGGTATGTCTGAAATGCCGGGGTATGACCTAACCGGGGTTTTTGTCGGCTCAGAGGGGACGCTAGGCATCGCTACCGAAATCACGCTCCGTATCCTCAAAGCTCCAGAAGCCATCCGTGTTTTGCTGGCAGACTTTACCCATGTCGAAGCCGCAGGGCAAACGGTGTCGGACATCATTAGCGCGGGTATTTTACCGGGCGGCATGGAAATCATGGACAACTTCAGCATCAATGCCGTTGAGGATGTGGTTGCCGCCAACTGCTATCCGCGAGATGCAGCGGCTATTTTGCTCATTGAGCTAGATGGATTGGATGTGGAAGTAGTGGCGAATAGCCAGCGTGTGGAGGCAATTTGTCGGCAAAACGGCGCTCGAAACATTACCTCTGCCACAGACTCCCAAGAACGTCTGACCCTGTGGAAAGGGCGCAAAGCCGCCTTTGCCGCCGTCGGCAAAATTAGTCCAGATTATTATGTGCAGGATGGGGTGATTCCTCGAACCAAGCTGCCCTATGTCCTAGCAGAAATTGAGGCGCTTAGCCAAAAGCACGGCTATCGGGTTGCCAATGTTTTCCATGCCGGGGACGGCAATCTGCATCCGCTGATTCTCTACAACAACGCGATTCCTGGTGAACTGGAAGCTGTAGAGGAGCTAGGCGGCGAAATCCTCAAGCTCTGCGTCAGGGTGGGGGGCAGTATCTCTGGAGAGCATGGCATCGGAGCTGACAAGCGCTGCTATATGCCGGAAATGTTTACTGAGGCTGATATGGAAACGATGATTTGGGTGCGGCAGGTGTTTAATCCTAAAGGTCTGGCGAATCCGGAAAAGATTTTCCCCACCCCGCGCACCTGTGGCGAAGCGGCAAGAGCGCATCAGCAGTTTCCCTCTGTAGAGAAGTTTTAAGAGAAAAGTTTGGTATCGGCTAATCTGGGTATAAATTTTTGAGATCGCGTGCGATCTCAAAAATTTATACCTTTTGAAGACTACCCTCAAAAAACCTGTGCTTGAAGTCAGCAGCACCGTGAGTTTTTGGGAAAAGTAATGTATCCAAACTGCATTGAGTTGAGGTACATATGAATGATCCATTGAACAGAATGGATGCTCAGCAAACAAAGCTATATCAGCGGATTCAGCACTTTTCGTTAGATCAACCGGAGTCTCCCCTATCCTTTAGCAAACGGTTAGCGCGAGAGAACGGCTGGTCGCGGGATTATGCTCAGAGAGTAATTGAGGAATATAAGAGATTTGTCTTTCTGGCGATCGCAGCAGGGCATCCCGTTACGCCATCCGATCAGGTGGATCAGGTCTGGCATTTGCATTTGAGCTACACGCGATCGTATTGGCAGGAGTTTTGTCCAAAAGTTCTGCAAACCCCGCTGCATCACGAGCCAACTCGCGGCGGCAGCTCTGAGCAGACAAAGTTTGATGATTGGTATGGCAGGACATTAGAAAGCTACGAGCGGTTTTGGGGTCAAGCACCCCCAGTTGATATCTGGTCTGCACCCAAGGATCGATTTGGGCGCGACTTGCATTTTGTTCGGGTCAACACGCAAAAAAACTGGCTTGTGCCTAAGCTATCTGTGAGCTGGAAACCTCAAGCTCAGCTGCTCCAGCTACAGCAGGCAGCAGTTTTAGCTCTTGGGTTCACTTTGACATTTGCGATCGCGGGTTGTCAGGCTGCTAACTTGCCTAATCCATTGGACTTTGGAGGCGCAGAGTTTCTAACTTTTTATCTGCTGCTGTCAACGGTCGTCATCATCTTAGCCGCTCGCCTCCGAGCCTTTCTGCGCCTACCGGATGGCGATCCAAAACAGCGACCTGTATCGCTCGATATTTATGAAACAGCTTATCTTGCAGAAGGTAAAAGCCGCGTTGTGGATACGGCGATCGCGAGTCTAATCCAAAAAGAATATGTCACTGTGCAATCGGGACAGAGTAGCCTGACCCTAAATCAACCTGTCAAAGGGCTGTCCCATCCTATGGAACGTGCCGTTGCCAATGCGATCGCGTCAGATGGACGGCTTGTTAAAGTCCGGAGTGCTGCAACTCAGGCAAACCATGCGGTTCAAGATCGATTGTGCCAGCTTGAGCTTTTGGTTAGCAAAGACCAATCCTTTAAAGCCCAAACTTATCCAGCTCTCTTGATTGCTGCTCTCCTCGGATTGGGCATTGCCAAGATTGGGATAGGTCTCTCGCGCGGCAAGCCTGTGGGATTTTTAATCATGATGTGTATGATTGTGGCGATCATTGGGTTAGCATTTTGGCGAAATCCGGTTCGCCGCAGTCGTTACGGCGATCGCGTTTTCCAATCGCTCCAGGGTCATATTCGCTCAACAGTCGTTAATCCTGCCGATCCTCAGCTGCCGCTGGCATTTGCACTTTGGGGAGCATCCGTTTTGCCAAACGAGATGGTTGGCTTAAAGCAGCTATTGATTCCAGTATCCGCTGGTGGCGGTGGTGGAGAGGGTGGTTATGCCGGGGGCGATAGCGGCGGTGGGGGCGATAGCGGCGGTGGAGATAGCGGAGGCGGCTGTGGCGGCTGTGGCGGTGGAGACTAAAATTATTGACGAGTAGCTTGTTTTCTCGAAACTTTGACCCGTCATTTGAAATTCATAATGCGATCGCTCCTTTTCTGCCTGACGCTTTTTGCCGTCCTCACCGTTTCAGCCTCACCGATTCGCTCAGAGCAGGGCTTACCCTTGCAGCCTGTCGCCTCGCCTGGTTTAGCCCAGGGGCTAGACAATCGCCTTTGGGGAACAGGTGGCAATTCTGGCGATCGCTCAGCGCTAATTCAATCGATCGATCGTTCCCTTACCTATCTGGCGAGTCCGGCAGCTAGAACCGCCTATCGGCAATATGCGATTCCAGCTTTTACGGCTGATCGGGTCTATCGGAGCTTAGAGCGGTTTCGAGAGCTGTTGCTGGGGGCACGATCGCCTGAAGAGCTTCAAGCGTCAGTGATACAAGAGTTTGTCTTCTATCAATCCGTGGGCAAGGACGGGCAGGGAACCGTGGGGTTCACGGGCTATTTTGAACCGACCTATGCGGCTAGCCGAGTGCCCACCGCAGAGTATCGCTATCCGCTCTATCGCCTGCCGCCCAACATGAGGGACTGGTCACGCCCTCAGCCTACGCGACTTCAGCTCGAAGGTGCAGATGGGCTGCAAGCATCTCAGGGAAAGCTGCGAGGATTAGAGCTGGTCTGGCTACGCGATCGCCTAGAGGCCTATCTGGTGCAGGTGCAAGGCTCGGCTCGGCTCCAGCTCAAAGAGGGCGGCACAATGTCGGTGGGCGTGGCAGGGCACACGGACTATCCCTACGTCAGCATAGGACGAGCCTTGGTGGATGCGGGCAAATTTAAGCTGGAGGAGCTAACCCTACCGCGTTTGATCCAATACTTTCGGGACAATCCAGCCGATCTTGATTTGTATTTGCCGCGAAACAATCGGTTTATCTTCTTTGAAGAAACGGGCGGCGCACCTGCAACAGGCAGTTTGGGTTTAGCCGTGACGGCAGAACGATCGATCGCCACCGACAAATCTCTAATGCCGCCCGGAGCATTGGCGTTCATCCAGACGCAGCTGCCTACCAATAGTCAAGGACAGCTTGTACTAGAGCCTGCGTCTCGCTATGTGTTGGATCAGGATACAGGGGGTGCTATTCGAGGAGCCGGACGGGTGGATGTGTTTATGGGTACGGGTTCCCAGGCGGGCGATCGGGCGGGGCTAATCAACAGCAACGGGCAGCTTTATTATTTACTGCTCAGAGAGTAGTCTCCATAGCTGTCGCCAGTTTGCTTAGGACATTCTTGGTGGGGGGCTTCGCCCCCCACCAAGAATGTCCCTGTCCTAACCGCCCTAGCGGTTGCCATATCAGAATCAGGCGTTTCTGATTTTATGTATGAATTTTTTGGGAAAGGTTACGGAGCGTCCCTTTCCCAAAAAATTCATGCCCAGATTGAGTAATGCCCAGAATCCTATGGGTATAAATGAAGTGGAGGTTTAAGGTCAAGACTTTTCGTAAAAGCTTCAAGCAAATCTTTTTGTCTGCTTCTAACGTTCCTGATTTTGTAACTCTGATTTATGGATGCGGCTCCTGAGATTACCCTGCAAATCGTCATTACCGTAATTGCGGGCATCAGTGCTCAAGTCCTGGCAGACTATTTGAAAGTCCCCAGCATCGTTTTTTTGCTGTTGTTTGGCATGGTTCTGGGTACAGATGGCATTGGCGTATTGCATCCTAACTTGCTGGGCACCGGGCTAGAAGTGATTGTTTCGCTGTCCGTAGCGCTAATTCTGTTTGAAGGCGGGCTTAATCTAGAGCTACGTGATTTGGGTAGAGTATCAGGCAGTTTGCGCAATCTGGTGACGTTTGGATCGCTGATTACGCTGATGGGTGGCGGCATGGCGGCTCACTGGTTGAGCGAATTTCCTTGGGCGATCGCCTTTCTCTATGCGGCGCTGGTCGTAGTCACTGGCCCGACAGTGATTAGCCCGCTGCTCAAACAGGTGAAGGTCGATCGCTCCATTGCAACGCTGCTAGAGGGCGAAGGCGTTTTGATTGATCCGGTGGGCGCAATTCTGGCGGTTGTGGTGCTGGATATTATTCTCAACGGCGATGCTGATCCGCTGTCGGTGATTAGCGGTCTGCTGCTGCGGTTGGGTATTGGCGGAAGCATCGGGGCGATCGGCGGCTGGGGGCTGGGGCTGGTGCTTAAACATGCAAAGACACTCTCTGATGATTTAAAGAATTTAGTGGTGCTGGCAGGGGTTTGGGGGCTGTTTAGCACGGCTCAGCTGATTCAGAGCGAGTCGGGATTAATGACGATGGTGGTTGCCGGACTGGTCTTGAGTTCCTATTCCCTACCTGAAGAGCGGCTATTGCGGCGATTCAAAAGTCAGCTCACGGTGCTTGCTGTGTCGGTGCTGTTTGTGCTGCTGGCAGCTGAGCTATCGATCGCCAGTATTTTTGCCCTTGGAGAAGGGGCACTGTTCACCGTTGCTGCTCTGATGTTTGTGGTGCGCCCCGTCAACATCTGGTGCTGCACCTGGAATAGCGGACTCAACTGGCGACAAAAGCTGTTTCTATGCTGGGTGGCTCCGCGAGGCATTGTCTCGGCTTCGGTGGCTTCTCTATTTGCGATCGTGCTGACCGAACGCGGCATCAACGGCGGCGCTTCGATTAAAGCGCTAGTGTTTCTAACGATTCTCTCGACTGTGTTTTTGCAGGGTCTAACGGCGGGTTGGGTGGCGCGGCTGCTGGGAGTGACTTCAACTCAGGCAACTGGAGCTGTGATTGTGGGCTGCAATCCGCTAAGTTTGCTGGTCGGAAGGATGTTCCGCGATCGCAACGAGTCTGTTGTGCTGATCGACACCGATCCTGAAGCTTGTCAACAAGCTGAACAAGAGGGCTTCAAGGTTTTCTCAAGCAGCGCTTTAGATGCCAATGTCTTAGAGGAGGCAGGTCTGGCAACAGCCGGGACGTTCCTAGCCATGACGAATAATGGTGAGGTAAATCTGGTGCTGGCTCAGCGTGCCGCTGAAGAATTTCAGCCGCCTAGAGTGCTGGCGGTTTTTCCAAGTGGCGATTTGCAAGCTAACGGCAGCGTCATTAAAGTGCAGCAAGCCTTTGCTGCCCAAATTTCCCTCAAGACCTGGAATAGCTACTTGACCGATAAAGCCGTAAAGCTAGGCGAAACAACGCTGCGGGAAGACAGCTTCCAGTTCCAGCAGGCTCATCTCAGGGCGCTAATCCGGGCTGAAGAGCTGATTCCCATCTTGATGGAACGAGACGATCGCCTTATGGTGATTCCCAGTGCCGAAGAGTGGCAGATGGGCGATCGGATCATTTATCTGCTGCATGATCCACGACCGAAGCTACTCCGCCAGCTTTCTGGCAGCAATAGTCAGCCGCTCCTAATCGCCGAAAAACTGCCGCGTGTCGAGGAAATCCCGATGGCGGCATTATCTCTAGATCTGGGGGATTAGATTGAGTCTAGATCTCCTCTCCGAGCTGTCGCAGTCGTTCGGCTAGCTGGTCTGCTCTTTGCTGCTGCGCATCTGCTCTTTGTCGTTCTGCCTCTGCTTCGCTCAGCCAGCGATCGCCTTTCGAGTCATACCAGCTCAATACCTCTCGCTCCAAGGGATCGGCTGGCAATCGACAGCGCCCAACTCCTAACCCTATTTCCGGCATCCAAAACGGTTCGCCAACCTGTAACTCATAAACATCGTTGACCAATCGATAAACCTCAAACGGTAGATGCCCATCGCGCCGCCAAAATTGCGGATTGTAGACTATATAGTACAATACGCCCAATCTGGCATAAATCTCTAGTTTCTCGTCGTACTCACCGCCTGGGGTTTGAGACACGACTTCCAACGCCAAGATAGGCGGAATACCATTTTCTTCCCACGTAATGTAGCTCTTGCGCGCTTTACTGCCCTTACGCCGCTCCACGCCTAAGCTCAGAAAACCATCAGGCACCACGGGCACTTTGGGATGCGCTCCGGTCGTGTGATAAACCCCCATGTCTACCGCAAAAAACCAGTCATTCCGGTGTTTCCAAACGTGTTCCAAGAGAAACAGCAACACGTTGGGGATAAAATTCTGCTCCTCGTTATCCACAGGAAAATCGTCCGAATCAACTAATTCGTCACTGCTCGGCAATCTAGATTTCAGGTCAGATGGCAGCATTGTCCGCCCTCCCGATAAGCAACTTTACTCTAAAAGGTTTTTGGGCACCCCAAGATTCAGATTCCAGGACTGACCCTTTCCAGCATCAGTATGCCCGAACCGACTACAGGGCTACGAGCCAAAAGCACTCCTTCTGGATCAGTGAGTTCGAGCTGATCAAACTTCAGTTTGTACGATCGCTTCAAGACCTCATTGGCAAGTTTATCCTGCTGTCCTGGCTCCAGAGCATACCAAGCATCGCCGACTGTCACTTTCAGGCGACTATGGCGATCGACCTGCACAGATTCCACCAGACCTTCAGCATAGGATGCTGTGATTTCGGCGAGCTGATCCTGGATTTTGGTCAGCTTATTTAGGCTGACGGCATTGGGAAGCCTCACAGGCGCTGGCTCATTAGGCAGATTCGGCACGTTAGAGCTAGGAGCTTTGACCAAGGAAGGAGGCTTTCCGGGCAGCAGCGCCAGTGTGACCGACAGGAAAGACAAGAGAAAGAGGAGAGCGATCGCCGTTAAAATCTGCTCAGGCAGCTTAGTTTTCCAGGGTTCTGGAAGGCGCGATCGGATTTTGGGCAAAGTGGCGACCCACCAAACCTGAATACTTCTCAGCCCTTTTAATCCAAGCTGGGCAAGCTGACGCAGAAGATTAAACGCCAACGGCAGCGCAGCAAGCACAATGCCTAAGATCTGCCCCAGCATCCGAAAAAGTGCCGCAACTTTATTGCTGGACTTGACTTGACTGCCAGATTGGGCTTTATTGCCAGACTGGATAGTGCCATGAACAGGTTCGGCAGGTTCTACGGGCTGCAAAGGTAGTTCTGTTGAGCGATCGTCAGGTGGTTGCGACATAGCGGGTTCCCTTAAAGTAAGGCAATGCTGACTCTATTTCTTGTCCACCTCGATTTTGCCTTAGATGTCGGAGAATAAGGTTAAGAAATATAGCTTCAAACGAATAGATCTCTAAAACATAGACTTCCAAATGGCAGTCCATAGGTCAGAATCGCAGAATTGGGACATGAAGTTTCAGGAGTCGGAATTCCACTATGACACAGGCACTTGAACAGCAAACCTACACTTGCGAAGAGTATCTAGAGTTTGAAGTTGTCTCAGAGGAACGCCATGAATATGTCGGTGGAGCAATTAGGCTCATGGCAGGGGGTACACCTGCCCATAACGAACTAGCAATTAACCTTATAACCCTTCTAAAATCTGCTTTGCGAGGGAAAGCTTATCGATTTTTTGGTGCCGATCAACGGCTTTGGATTCCGCATCGCAATCTCTATACCTACCCTAATGTCATGGTTGTCAAAAAGCCGCTGCAACTCCAGCCTAGACGAACCGATACCATCATGAATCCTTGCTTCATAGCTGAAGTGTTATCTCAATCGACACAAGATTATGACCATGGCGAAAAGTTTTCTGCTTACCGGGCGATCGAAAACTTCTGTGAATATCTCCTTATCGATCAGTATCGCATTCATGTAGAACACCATGTAAAGACGGCTGCCAATCAATGGCTGTTCTCAGAATACGATGATCTCAATATCACGTTGTCCCTCAACACATTTGAAGTTCAAATCCAAATTACTGATCTCTATGAGAATATTGATTTTGCAAGTCTTTGATATTCTTTGATATTTAAACAATCAATATGCTTGGGACTCATAATTTATCGGCGTTTCTCTTTTCCAGTTTTCTACTCTGGATCACGCCAGGATCAGATACTTTGTATATTCTCACCCAAAGTATTGCACGAGGTCGCCAAGCAGGCTGGATATCAGTATTAGGGGTTAGTACGGGAATACTGATTCACACATTATTTGCAGCATTTGGATTATCTGCTATCCTGGCAACCTCAGCCTGGGCGTTTTTGACCGTTAAGTTTGTTGGAGCAGCATACCTGATCTACCTCGGTGTTCAAGCTCTGCTGAAAAAATCTCGACCCTCAGTAACTCCTGAATTTCACACCGTTTCAGAACTCCATTCAGTAAGTTGCTGGAAAATTTATCGTCAGGGCGTTTTGACCAATGTTCTGAATCCTAAAGTAGCCATTTTCTTTCTTGCCTTTCTGCCTCAGTTTGTGGTGCCAACAGCTCAACTTGGCGCATTACCCTTTCTCTTTCTGGGCACTGTTTTTGTTGTAGGCGGTACGTTATGGTGCTTGCTCGTTGCACTGTTTGCTGCAACTGCCTCCAGAAGGCTACGAAGGGAAACAAGAGTGATGAAAGAACTGGAACGAATTGCAGGATGCGTGTATATTGCGTTAGGTTTCAACCTTTTGCGAAGTCAATCTCAATCTACCTAGCTTTGAAAGAGCCGATCGCCCTATGCCGCTAAATCGCCGTCAGTTTTTGTTGTTGGGTGGAGCCTTTGGCGGGGTGGGCTTATCTGTCGTGGCTCAGAGATGGGCAGCAGGTCAAAGCGCACTGACTGAGGCTCGTAGCTCCATTGATCTCAATGAATACAGCAGTCCAGCCAGCCAGAACCCTGTGGCTGCTCCTAGCCCAAGTGCGGTGCCTGAGATCACCGATCCCCTTAATCCCCCTAGAGGGGACGTGCGGATTGTCGTCATTAGCGACCTCAATAGTCAATATGGCTCTACGGATTATGAAGTAGAGGTAGATAACGCGATCGCCCGAATCCCCTCTTGGCAGCCCGATCTGGTGCTGTGTGGCGGCGACATGGTTGCCGGACAGCAGCCTTCGCTGACGCGCTCGGAGATTGAAGCGATGTGGGCAGCGTTTGATCAGCATGTCAGCGCACCTCTGCGCACCGCCAAAATTCCCTACGGCTTTACCTTGGGTAATCATGATGCTTCTTCGGCTCAGGCAATCAATGGCGGCTTGCTGTTTGGCGCGGAGCGCGATTTGGCAAACGACTACTGGAATCAGCCTCAGCATGATCCGGGGCTAAACTTTGTCGATCGCGCCAAGTTTCCTTTCTACTACACCTTCCAGCAAAAGGATATTTTCTTTTTGATCTGGGATGCCTCTAGCGCTCAGATTCCGGCTGATCAATTGGCTTGGGCAGAGCAAAGTTTATCGAGTCCCGCAGCAAAGGCAGCAAAACTACGGATTGTAGTAGGACATCTGCCGCTCTATGGCATCACGGTCGGGCGAGCTGATCCGGGTGAGTATCTGGAAAACGCGGAAGGACTGCGATCGCTCCTAGAGCGCCACCAGGTTCATACCTACGTTAGCGGACATGATCACGCCTATTATCCGGGGCACAAGGGTCAGCTTGAGCTGTTGCATTGCGGCATCTTGGGTTCTGGTGTGCGACCTTTGCTCAATGGCGACCTGCCCCCTCGCAAAACTTTGACGATCGTTGATATCGATTCAGCATCCGCACACACACGCTACACCACCTTTGATGCCTCCACGATGGAGCGAGTCAACCAGCAGGAATTACCCAAGCTCATTGCCTCACCTGGCGGCAAGGTGCTACGCCGCGATCTGGCTTGGGAAGATCTGACTCCGGCAGAGCAAGCTGTGGACTATGTGCCGAGAGGCTAGGGGGCTACGGTTTGGTAAAATTTAAGCTTCGCCCCCAACTCCTCAGGGAGCCTTTTCTATGGCAGTCAACACGCAACAGCTCACTCGCTACAAGAAAGAAGGACGGCTCATTACCGTTTTGACTGCCTGGGATTACTTGATTGCCCAGGCGATCGATCAAGCCGGGGTGGATGTGATCATGGTGGGCGATTCTCTAGCCATGGTTGCCCTGGGCTACGACACGACCATTCCTCTAACGCTGGAGGAGATGATTCACCATGCCAAAGCCGTGCGACGAGGCGTAAAAGCGGCGCTTCTCGTGGTCGATCTGCCGTTCATGACTTATCAAGAAAGCCCAGAACAGGCAATGCGATCGGCAGGTCGCATCCTCAAAGAAACGGGAGCACAGGCCGTTAAGCTAGAGGGCGGCTATCCCTTAATGGTGCAAACCGTGGCGCGGCTGGTGCAAGTTGGAATTCCGGTGATGGGGCATGTAGGTTTAACGCCGCAGTCTGTGCATCAGTTTGGCGGTTTTCGTCAGCAGGGCAAGTCGTCAGAAGCTGGAGAGCGAATCTTGCAGGAGGCGATCGCTCTAGAGCAAGCTGGAGCTTTTGCGATCGTGCTAGAACATATCCCAGATGATCTGGCGCTACGCATCTCCCAAAAACTCATCATCCCGACAATTGGCATTGGAGCAGGTGCCCATTGTGATGGTCAGGTGTTGGTGACGGCAGATTTGCTGGGCTTATCGGATTGGAGTCCGCCTTTTGCCAGGGCTTATGCCAACTTGCGGGAAACGATCGCTCAGGCAGCTCAGGCTTTCTGTACCGAAGTGCGCGAACATCAGTTTCCTGGATCAGATACCCGAAAACCAGATACCCAAAAATAGGTCTAAAAATGCCGCGAATTGGGAAAATTAGAGTCTTGGGAAGGATCGTTGGATTGATCGGCACAGGGTTAATCGGCAGCCTGTGGCTATGCAGTGTGGCTCAGGCGGCTTCAAACCCTATCCGACGAGCGATCGCCTGTCCTGATCGACTAGAAGATTTGATGCCACTGCTGCTGCGCGATTTGCCTAGCTACGCCAATCGAGTCAATCAGAGGGCTTATCTCACGCCCCCCGCTGCCCGTAGAGAAAATGACCCGGATACACCAGGATATGTCTTATTGGCTGGGCAACCCGACTATCAGGCATTGCCGCTCAACTCTAATCGCTTATTGAACGAATCCTCATCCGGCGAACCTTCACTCAGCGAGCCACCGCAGATTTTTTTCACAACTCTAGAACGCCAATATGCTTCAGGTGAAGCAGTTAAGCTTCAGCATTATCACTGGCTGTTTCTCACTCAAACGCAGAGCTATAGCTGGCAGCTTGTGCTGATGTTTTCGGCGATCGGGGATTATCCTACTCAGCAGCAACCCACCCAGCACCTTACCTCTGCACCACAAGATGCGAGTCAGGGCGTAATCGCTCAGGCGATTCGACTCTGGCTGACCGATTGCCGTGCGGGTGCAGTAGAGGGCGACCTGTAGCTTAAAGTCTACTAAAACTATACTGCCCAGTAGTTCTCCTTATTTTTATATCGGAATTTTTATATCGGAGAGTTCGCGCTCAACAAAGCCCGAAAAAAGCCCGTTGTAGGCAGGCTTTTTTCGAGCTTTGTTGCAAAATGAGCATTACTGCATACTGTCTAATACCAATTTGAATTGGAACCACGACAGATCCCGGTAGGGGCTTGGCAGTGCCAAGCCCCTTCTGAGGTTCGATGTGCCCACAAATTCGTTTAAATCGGTATAAGAATCACTTGACATCAGCTTCTGTCAAATCTGCTTCCGTCATCTCTTGCAGCGATTGCCAACCGGACTGCCACAGCCGTCGATCCTTAAACTGCTGGGCATTAAGCCAAAATCGAACGGTTGGATCACAAGCTGCGACCATTTCGGCAAATACCCACTGACCCTGATTTTTACGGTTCATCACCTGAAAATGTCGCCATCCCCAGGTGGTTTGTTGTGCCGTCCACTTAGAACCCACTAAGTAGGGAAACTTCTGCTTTTTAGACATTTTTGATGGGATTTCACCTTGCTTTTTCGATTGCGAGTTTTTGAAGGTCTTACCGTAAATTTTGTATTGAGAGAATACATGAATTAACTGAAGAGCCTAATAAACACTCAACATGAAGCTAATGTTACTTCTGCTAATAAGTATTACTAATTATTAAGGCATTTAGCATCAAGGTATTTGGCATTTAGCTCATCTAAAGCCCGACCTGCATAACGTCCAGCTTTAATTAGCGAAAAGTTTTGAGCCGGAGCTAGCACAAAAACTCATAGTTTTCATCTCTAGGCAATTTGTATGTAATTGTGCTGAACTTATTAAAATAGCGAGTGTAGGCTACATGCCTTCGTTATATCTGCCGCATAGTTTAGCGCTGTCCCATGGTGAGGTCTCGTAGTTGGGATCTCGTAGTGCGACAGAAGCAGGACGGTTTAACATCTAACTCGGTAAATCTGACTGGGTACCTAAGTCGCAAATTTTTTGTTAAGTCACTCTTGAATGCTAGATTTTAATCCTGAATTGAACATTATTGCGATCGCTTCACGCCAACTTCAAGCATTTCCGTCACATGGCTGTGACAAAACGTGCGAAAAAGACGTGCAAGTTTTGTGAGAAAAGTTACAATCGGAGAGATATTAGCATCATCCGTTACAGGCAAAGAATTCCGAATGGGTTGCTTCTGCCCAGCGCTCTCGTGTGGCTGTGGTGAGGTGAGATGTGCCGAAGGATAGCTATGAACAATAATCTACTGAACCTGTTTTCTGTGGATTCTGCATTTTCTGTAGATTCTACTGGCAGATGTTTCGCTTTTTGCAAAATAGCTTAGCCAGAAAGAAATCTGTTAGAAAGAGGGAATTTCGTCAATTTCCTTGTATTGATTGACCTGAGATTATCTGACACCAAGGAGCATGAGGAGCGCGGCATGACCCAACAAAATGGCGTACTCGAACTGGAACTAGATCAACCTGAGGCGGAAGATCTTGATGCCTTAATAGGAGATGACGGAGACGATCGAGACGACTCAGATGCCCAACCTGGAGAGGAAGACACTAAGGCGGCGAAGGGAGCTTCCCGTCGTCGGGCGCCCGCAAAGAAGAAGCACTATACCGAAGACTCAATTCGGCTATACCTCCAAGAAATTGGCAGGATTCGTCTGCTTCGGGCTGATGAAGAGATTGAGTTAGCGCGAAAGATTGCAGACCTTCTGGAACTAGAGCGGATTCGCGATCGCCTGTCTGAGCGTCTCGATCGTCCGGTACAGGACTTCGAGCGCAACATGGAACTGTGGGCAAATGAGGTCAACCAAACTTTGCCGAAGTTCCGTCGTCGCCTCTATGAAGGGCGCAGGGCGAAAGAGAAAATGGTGCAGTCTAACCTGCGATTGGTGGTGTCGATCGCCAAGAAGTACATGAATCGAGGCTTGTCCTTCCAAGATTTGATTCAGGAAGGTAGCTTGGGTCTAATTCGGGCAGCTGAAAAGTTTGATCACGAAAAGGGCTACAAGTTCTCGACCTATGCCACCTGGTGGATTCGTCAGGCAATTACGCGGGCGATCGCCGATCAGTCTCGCACCATTCGTCTCCCTGTTCATCTGTACGAAACCATTTCTCGGATCAAAAAAACTACTAAGCTGCTCTCTCAAGAAATGGGGCGTAAGCCAACGGAAGAAGAGATTGCAACTCGGATGGAAATGACGATCGAGAAGCTGCGGTTCATTGCCAAGTCGGCTCAGTTGCCTATCTCTTTGGAAACTCCGATCGGTAAAGAAGAAGATTCTCGCTTGGGCGATTTCATCGAATCGGATGGCGAAACGCCTGAAGACCAGGTGTCGAAAAACCTGCTCCGCGAAGATCTGGAGAGCGTATTGGGTACCCTTAGCCCCCGCGAACGCGACGTTCTGCGTCTGCGCTACGGTCTGGACGATGGACGCATGAAGACGCTTGAGGAGATCGGTCAAATCTTCAACGTCACTCGTGAGCGAATTCGCCAAATAGAGGCGAAGGCCTTGCGCAAACTGCGTCATCCCAATCGCAACAGCGTTCTTAAGGAATACATCCGCTAGGGTGACTTCATTCTTCAATGAGTGAATTACGGAAAAAATTCCCTTCATTGATTAAGTTTTTGAAATTTACAGACCTACCAGAGCAACTGGTAGGTTTTTTACGTCTGTAGTATGGCTGTCGCCAGTCGCTGTGCTCAGTCATGTTGAGAATTCTAGTCTCTCTGCCGAAACAATGCAGCGCGCGGCAGCCTACTTACAGACGATTGCAGATTCCTGAGATTGGGCAGACTAGAGCTGACGACTTGCAATTCCTGGAAGCTGGGTTTAGCGCTATGAATCGGGCGATCGCACAGGTGAATGGAGACGTTGATAGTATCCTGGCAAAGTTGCCAGCAGAAGCGCGTGTTTGGGTAGAAAGTCTGTCCTGGCATCAGCGGCGCTATATGCTGTCTTTGTGTCATCTCATGTGTGCCTCTACACCCGAAATTCAGGCAGAATTTCTAGATGACTATACGGCTGACGGCTTGGTTTCGCGCAAGTTGGAAGATCAGGAAACAAAACAGCGCGTTGGGCAATACCTCAGTGATTTCCATATCCAAACTGAGTTATCAGAAGCAGTTTTGCGGAGCTACATCAAGCAGTTCTATATTCACTCTGCTCAAGACACCCGGAGACAGCCCGATCAATACCTTCAATCAGCGCTGAGACTGGTTTTTAGCTCCGAGGAACGCAACAATGTGTTCAATTACATCTTGGGGTTTGAGCTGCTAAAGATGATGTTTTGTATGAGCTGGCTCCAGCATGAGCGGCTTTATCGGCTGCAACGAAGCCAGGATGAATTTATCAACGTTTACATTAGACCGATTCAACATGCCCATCGCATCAACGGCATTGTTGTCCCTAAAGATGAAGGCGTGTTTTTTGCCAAACGGAACTACTTTGTTCAGCAGCCTGAAATATCGCCCAAGAAACTCATAGAGCTGGTGATTGCCACTTTCACGACAGAAATGACCTCTAGCTTTGGGTTTAGCGTGATTCGGCATGGCAATGCGCTTTGTTTTGACTATAGCTACATTTTTCAGCCAGAGTCAGACATTATTTTTGTACCTGAGTAGGGGATTGATCGAGTGGCAGTGGGGCGATCGCCCATCCTGTAGCCACGATAATCGCGACGAGAATGCTGAGTCCAGCGCTGAGAGTATAGAGTGTGGCGGGTCGCATAGAGAACCCTCTGAATCTTGTAGTGTGATACCTTAGCTGACGATTCAACTCAAAAAGGGGTTCCTTAAATCAGGGCTGCGATCATCCGATTTGCCTGAGATTCATAGCTGCCCCCAAACAGATTGAAGTGATTCAGGATGTGATAGAGGTTGTAAAGAGTTTTGCGCCGTGGATAGCCCGGATCGATCGCCCAAACCTCTTCATAGCCCTTATAAAAAGGTGCCGGAAAGCCGCCAAACAGCTCAGTCATTGCCAGATCAACCTCGCGATCGCCATAGTATGCCGCCGGATCGAGAATCACAGGCTCTCCTGCCATCGTGACTGCTGCGTTGCCCGACCACAAATCACCATGCACCAGCGAGGGCAAGGGGCTGTGGGTCAGAATTTCGGGGACGATCGCCAAAAGTTTCTCCTGCTGAGGGAAATAGCCGCCGCGACGCTGGGCAAGCTGAAATTGATAGCCCAGGCGATGCTGGGTAAAAAACTCTGCCCAGGTTGATGTCCAGGGATTGGGTTGAGGGGTGGAGCCAATCACATTGTCATGATGCCAGCCAAAGCGATCGCTCGTGACTCGGTGCATTGCGGCGAGATTTCGCCCCATGAGTTCCCAAGATTGGGCATTGCCGGAGCTGAGATCGAGCCATTCTAGTACGAGATAGGATGAACTCTCGGCTATGCCGTGACAGATTGGCTGCGGTACTCGAATGGTATGAGAGTCTGCGATCTGTTGAAGCGCGAAGGCTTCAGCCTCAAACATAGCGATCTGGCTAGCTTGGTTGAGTTTAACAAAGTAGGTTTGGTGCCTATCAGCAACCCGGTATGCCTGGTTAATGCTGCCGCCGCTGACCGATTGGCGATCGCTAATCTGGAAATCTTGGCAGGTAGCTTGGCTAATGGCTTGGTTAATGTGAGGCGCGATCGTGTGCCACATAGGAAATTAACGAATATCGTAGCCAAATAAGTTGAGATCGACTTCGCCCAACTTCAAGTTGGCCAAGCCATACTCTGCCCAACGCCGCTCTACCATCGCCGCTACTGCCGGATCAGCCTCCAGCGGCGCTCCCCAAGGATGATCGGTTTCGGGCGCAACTTTTGTGGTGGCATCAATGCCCATGCGTCCGCCCAAGCCGACCCGCTCGCTGGCAAAATCTAGGGTGTCAAACGGAGTTTCGGGCAGGATGAAGACATCACGCACGGGATCGACTTTGGACGTAATCGCCCACACGACCTGGCGCGGATCGCGAATGTTGATGCTCTTGTCCACCACAATCACAAACTTGGTGTAGGTGAACTGCGGCAAAGCACTCCAGAATGCTAGGGCTGCACGGCGGGCTTGTCCCGGATAGGCTTTGTCGATCGAGATAATGGCTGCCTTGTAGCTGAGCGCTTCCATTGGCAGAAAGAAGTCCACGATTTCGGAGACTTGCTGCCGCAAAATCGGCGTGTAGATGCGGTTGAGGGCGATCGCCATCATTGCCTCTTCCTTGGGTGGACGACCGCTGAAGGTGGTCAGGTGAATTGGATCTTTGCGATGGGTCATACAGTGAAATCGCACGAGCGGCGAATCTTCTACGCCGCCGTAGTAGCCCATGTGATCGCCAAAAGGACCATCTGGCAACACTTCGCCAGGAGTAATGGTGCCCTCTAGGACAAATTCAGAATCGGCGGGCACTTCTAGATCGACAGTTTTGCACTTTGCCAGATTCACGCCCGAACCGCCGTATAGTCCGGCAAACAGCCACTCGGAAAGGTCAACGGGAATTGGGGTTGCGGCTGCCATGATGATCAGCGGATCGACCCCTAGGGCGATCGCCACCTCCAGTTTTTGCCCCCGCTCTGCCGCCTTGCGCAAATGCCTTGCGCCCCCTCGCACCGAGAGCCAATGCACCGTCATCGTGTTTCTGGACTGGAGCTGAAGTCGATACACGCCGACATTGGGGGTTCCTGTCTCGCAGTCCCGCGTGATCACCAGACCTAGAGTAATGATCTTGCCCGCATCACCGCTGTAGGGACGAATCATCGGCACGGTGTTCAAGTCGAGATCGTTACCTTCTACCACCACCTGATGGCAGGGCGGAAAAAAGTCGCGATTGGGTTTAGCCTTAACCACATCAAACAAGACCTTGCCAAAGTCGATCGCCTGAGAGATTTTCTTAGGAGGTTTAGGCTGTTGCAGCATTCCCAGCTTTTTGCCCAGAGTCTCCAACTCTTCGGGATGCTCCATATTCATTGCCCAGCAAATGCGCTGCACGGTGCCCATGACGTTGATGGCGATCGCATGGGGAGAGCCTTTGACGTTCTCAAACAACAGAGCTGGGCCGCCCTGCTGCAATAGACGATTAGAAATTTCGGCAATTTCCAGATCGGGATCAACTAGAGCGCTGATGCGGCGCAATTGCCCTCTCTGTTCAAGCTGTTTCAAAAAGCCCCGTAGATCTCTCGCCATAATTCAGTCTTATAAAAATAAAGCTTGCAAAGATGAAGCGTTCAAAGGTGAAGCGCTCGAAGGTGAAGCGCCCGAAGGTGAAGCTATGTAAAGTGTCTTCTTATCATTATGGAGGAGATAGGGCATCTGAGGGGGAGCCGCAAATTTTTCTGAAGCTTCGCCCAATATGCTCTATTCAGAGGTTGCAAAGGTACTATTGGCTATGGCGTTTTCACATCCACTTTTCACATCGATTTTTTGCAGGAGTTGCTCCATAATATGAAGCTACTTTTTGGATCGTTTCTTGCCTAATTTTGCGGCAGGAGCGCAGCCTTGGTTTTTGGTTGTTTGACTATCCCCATCTATGGGTTTTGAGGTATTTGTGGACGATACGACTGCCATTCAACAAATGAGTCATCAAATTAGCCTGCTGATCCACAAGGCGATCGTGTTTGTGCAGCAGCAGCAGATGAATTTTTTGGTTGAAAAGTATCGTTCACTTGACTGGAATCAGCCTCAGCGGCAATCAGATTTTATTCAGGCTGTCTCTACGCAAATTGTTAAGGGAGTAGAACGATCGCCCGATTCATTGACCCAGCAAATTGAAAAGATCTTGAGGGCGGTATTTGTCCCTGAGTTTTTCAAGCTCAATATTTACCGATCGCTGCTAGAGAAAATTGAGCGGATCAAAGCCGCGTTTTTCATCCCGGTTGACGGTGAACCGCAGGAGGATCGATCACAGGACGACAAGCCGCAGGAAAAAGCGATCGCTATTCTGCTGCTGGATGCCGAAAATATCAAGCTTTCTGTTGAAGAAGAGCGCTTTTTGCAACATAGCTGTGATTACTCGATTCCCATCAAGATCGCCTTTGCCAACTGGCGCACGATGGGCAGATATGATGCGGCGTTTCACGCTCGCGGCTACCAGTTGATTCATGTGCCGCTGGGTAAGAATAGCGCAGACATGAAGATGACGGCGATCGGTTCCTCCATTTTCGTCCATTATCCCCATGCCAAAGCCGTATTTATCTGCTCCTCTGATCAGGATTTGAGCCATCTCAAAAATGCCCTGCAAGCTCATGGACTGACGGTGTTCTCGGTTCGCAAGCGGGCACAAATGCTGATTGTGCGCAACTCGGTAACGGGAAAAACCGAAACCTACAGCCTTGAAGCGATTCGGGAAGTACCGACGATCGCCCGAACTCTAATCTGGCTGAAGGAAATTATTCAAGCTGAACATGAGGCTACGGGAACTCCTTGGGTGAAACTATCGCGCATTTCTTCGCTATTTGCCGCTGCCCACGGCATGACCCTCAGCGACGTGACGCGGATTCAGTCGGGCAAGCGCGTCAAGGATATTTTTCTAGAAAATCCCCAGTTGTTTAGGGTTCACCAATTTTTTGAAAGAGGTGAACTCCATATCTGTTTGTTTATTCCGCCGCAGCCAGGAACCATTCCTGTTGCCTCTTTACAGCCTGAGGAGGAAGCCAAAGTCTATGAGATTATTACCTCAGCAGAGCATCTGGAAGAGGCACTGCTCAGCATTTTGGAAGACTTGATCGCCCAGTCTAAAAAGGAGGCTATTTCGATCTCCGAGGTTCACACCTATTTTCAGATAGATTATGGTCAAACCATCAAGCAAGTGTTGCAGACCCTCAATATCAAGCAGCGATACATTACCTTTTTGGCGGCTTGCAATGCGTTTAATCTGACCAAAACTGAGAAAGGATGGCTGATTTCACCCGCGAAAATCTGATCGGGCTAACTGAAGCTCTACCTTTCGCATTCTGGCACTGCTGGTTTTATGGAGCGCTACGCATTTAGATCCAATGAGATATTTTTTGAGAGCCGCGCTCCGCGCGGCTCTCAAAAAATATCTCGTCCTAACTCAACGAACCTCTTGCAGATTAAAGCTTTGGGATTAGGTTTAGTGGGAGCTGCGCCCCACTAAACCTAATTTGCAAGAGGTCTAAGCGTGAACTAAGCAGAAACCGCTTTATCAACGTGGTGAGCTTTGTCTGGATTGTAGTCGGCACTCATGGGTTCATGCTCCACCACAAAGACATTGGAATAAAGATTGGCAATCACCTGTTTACCTTGCTGCGTTAGCTCCAAATAGCGCAACCCATCTTTGACGTAAGGATACACGCCATTCCAGTAAAACTTGGGGTAATTCTGCCGCAAATCTCCAGGATGCCGATATCCCAGAGCTTTCGCAACACCCGTCTCTTCAAATTCGTAATACAGTGCCCCAATTTTTTTCAGGTAGCGCGGATCGCTGAGCTGCCCGATCAAATCTGAAGCGCGAATCAAGCCCGGAAAGTTTAGAGTGTCCTGATGATCTTCGGCGTTGGGAACTGGAAACCGCGTCAGCTCAATATTTTGCTTTACCCGACTGGCATCAATTAGGCTGTGTCCGCCAAACCGCTCTTCTACGAATAGCTTGGCGCGATCGACATGATAGGGAGTCAGGCTAGCATCGGAACAGCCCGGTGCCAAATACACCATTTCACCATTGCCTTTGTCGTACCAGGTTTCCTGATCGTTACGGCAGACTCCTTTCACATAGCCTATGTCGTGACAAACCAGGGCAATCACAAAATGCAGCCAGTCTTCGCAAGATACGCCACCCTCGCGGATGTGCCGTCCCCGCAGAATTTCTTGCCCGACCAGCGTCACTAAAATTGTATGCTCGACGTTGTGGTAGAGCGCATCGCTATTGGCGATGTTTTCTAACGCCATGGCTCCGACCCAGCCAATAATGTCTTCATAATCGTGCTTCCAGCCGCCATAGGTGCGACGGTAGCCCTCTTTGAGCTGGCGCACGAAGTCATCAATCAAAAGCTCAGTAGCGTTATACATTCTGGATACTCCCTTATCTGAGTCAGGGGGGGCGAAAATCGGGCTAGGACTCGCATCAGCCCAATGGATCAGTTTGTGTTAAAGAATCTGTGTTGGAAAGTTTTGTTTTAACGATTTTGACTTTGACAATGTGCGGATCAGGGTTATGCGGATCGGGGTTATGCGGATCAGGGTTGTGCAGACTTAGAGTTGTGCAAATTAAACTTTTGCGATCGCCCCTATGGAATACAGCCTCAATTCCAGGGTACCCATATCTAGCGATACCTGTACCTTATCGCAGTCCGATTCTTAATAGTGTGAGCGGATAGACACTTAGGTGTGAGTTGGCTCAATTCTGTAATAGCTTCTGTCGCCTACAATGCGGGGGAGCTGATCAGCATGGGTGCCACTGTAAACCTCTGTAAAGTATGAAGCTGGTTTCTATTGCTGGGCGCGTCAGCAGTCTCGGTTCCTAGGCAACGGGGAAAATCAGACATTGAGTATCTCATTGAGAAAATTGCTGAGTTGGGCAGTAAGCATGAACAGCAGTCGGAGTTGTGGCGGCGGATTCTTTTTGCTTACTTACTCGCGGGTGAAGTGCGCTATGATGTTGACCTGGTATAAACATTGATCTACGAAATGCGGGCGTAATTCAGTGGTAGAATGTCACCTTCCCAAGGTGAACGTCGTGGGTTCGAGTCCCATCGCCCGCTTGGTTAAAGAGTCTTAAAGCTTGTAGTAAGGATCGCGAAGCAGATGCGATCGAGAATTTTAAACAACCTCGAAGCAAACGACGACATTTTTGGGTGAGCCGATGAGTTTTCCCAATCTTTGACGGTAGGCTTCTGCTTCGTTGCGAGCTTCGACGTGAGCGCTCAGCCGAACAGTGTTGAAGCGATCGACAAATTTACGCTCACCGTTGGGCGTGTAGAACCAAACTGACCACATAGGGCAATGTCCCGTGCTAAATGTTTTGTGTTGAACGTTCTGGAAGTCCCAACACTACCCTTAAAGTTTTAAGGCTGTCAATACTTTAAGGGTAAAACTTTAAGCTAAAGACTTTTAGGGCAATATATTGGTATTAATCCTTTATGGGAAAAGTGCCAGTGTCTAAAGTTGCCGAACTCCGTAAGCGTGTTGGATTGACCCAACGGCAATTAGCCGATGAGGTGGGTGTCACGGAGTCTACAATTTCTAATTGGGAACAGGGGCGGAACTCTCTGGTTTGGCTTGAGCGTGTTGCGAAGCTCTGCCATGCTTTGAAATGTACGCCGGATCAATTGATTGATTACATAGATCCTGATTCTGAATCAGTGTCGAAGTCTGAGTTAAAGTAATCTGCATCAAAATCACTGGAGGTCAGCATGGTCTTGACAGCTAAGGATCTTCAAAAGCTTCAGGCTGAACATCCCGACTTCAGAATGGAATTGGTGAGTGGGGAAATTATTGTTATGAGTCCGTCTGGGTATGAGTCGGAAGAGGTTGCCAGCCGGATGCTGGGCAAGATATTTCCTCATGTCGATGCAAATCGATTGGGACGGGTAACAGGTTCTAGCGCTGGGTTTACGCTGCCGAACGCTGATACTCGTGCGCCAGATGTTTCTTTTGTGGTGGCTGAACGGCTGCGGCGGAGTCCGCGATCGTTTGCTGAACTAGCGCCTGATCTGGTGGTGGAAGTGAAGTCTCCGACGGATAGTGTGGCGAAACTGGAGGCGAAAATCCTGAGCTTTCTAGAATTGGGGACGCGAGTGGGAATTTTGGTGAACCCTGACGACAAAACGGTAAGGATCTATCGTGCTGGACAGGAAGCTATAGCGCTAAGAGATGGCGACATGCTGACGGTGCCTGAGCTACTTCCAGGATGGGAGGTGGCGGTGTCTGACTTGTGGCCACCTATATTTGAGTAAGCAATGTAGGGTTGAATGGATAATCAGGATTTCTGCTCGGCATAATCACTAAACCTCTCACAAATTAGGTTTGGTGGGAGCCGTGCCCCATCAAACCTAATCCCAAAACTTTAATCTGCAAAAGGTTCACTATATTGGACGAAGCCGAGTCAGCTTAAGTTTGAAGTCTCCAAGCCCCTGCCCTGCATAAGGACTCACGCGAATGATGTAATTTCCCGGTCGCGTAATGCGAGAAAAAAGCAGGGAATTAGTAGAGCCATCAGGACCGTCATCGTTTTCGCTCACGGTCGAGCCGTCTGGGGCAATCAGCGCAATAATGGGGTCAAAAGCTTCAGAAGAGAGATCCAGTACAATCTGATCGCCTACTGCAAAAGTCACCACATAGTCTCGGTAAAAGCCGCCAGAACCCGTCGGAATATCTTTGTCGGTCAGTGTGCCCGAAACTTCGTTGCTGGCTGGCATCTGGATAGGGTTATAGAGAGGCGTTTGGGCACCCGCAGATTCGACATTGGCAGATAATGCGCTCAGGGCGATCGCCAACGCGGTCATCGGCACCAGCAGCGGCAGACTCAATTTCGAGACGAGGGGTTTGCTCATGGAAGATCTCATAGAAAACAGTGCGTTATCTCAGTAAAACAGTCAGATTTTGTCAATTATGCCCCATCTTACTCAGCAATTCTCATTTTGAAACAAAGCCCGAAGAAAGCCTGCCTGCGGCAGGCTTTCTTCGGGCTTTGTTGGGGAGGAGTTCCCCGATATGAAATCCATAACAAACGCGATGTGCAACTTGGTCTAAAAGTCTTGTAGGATAGGCTTCTTACCCGTCCGAATCTGGGCAGGCAAGATGGCTGCTCCGCGTAGATCAAGAGCTTTAGAAAAGAAGTCGCACATCGCGTTAATGAGGACTGCTGCATCTTGCTGGCAATGAGCATCAAGAAACGAGCATCAAGAAATGAGCATCAAGAAACGAGCATTGAGAAACGAGCATTGAGACTGGTGAAGCGCACCCAACAGCAGCTAGAACCTGGATTGAATTAAGATAAACAAGGATTGCTACAAGGAATTTTATGGCTGCAAACGTTGAGATTTATACCTGGAGTACCTGTCCTTACTGCATTCGGGCGAAAGCGCTGCTGAACCGCAAAGGGATAGAATTTGCTGAGCATTGTATTGATGGGGATGAGGTCGCGCGGGAAAAAATGGCGCAACGGGCAAACGGCAAATTCTCTGTGCCCCAGATTTTTATCAACAATCAGCACATCGGCGGCTGCGACGACATTCATGCCCTAGATGCCAAAGGCGGTCTTGATCCGCTTCTGCAAGAGGCGGGCTAATGCCCCGAAAGTGAACTGCCTTTTGGATCGACCTGCCCAGCGCTGAGCCATTTTTTTAAGGAGTTACGCGGTGAAATTTGCGTTTATTATTGACCCGATCGCCAAGCTTGATCCGGGGCATGACACCAGCGTGGCGCTGATGGAAGCCGCTCAGGCTTTGGGGCATGAGGTGTGGATTACAGAAGCTCATGGGCTTAGCGTAGTCAGGGGAAATGCTTGGGCGATCGCCCAGCCTGTTTTGCTGAAGCCCGTGCAGCTTGAGAGCAGTCTGGAGAGCGGCGCTGAAAACAGCAAGTGGGTGGCAAAACTCGACTGGTTTACGCTGGGCGATCGCGTTTCCGTTGCTTTAGAAGAGATGGATGCCGTGTTCATGCGGACTGACCCGCCTGTCACCATTCCTTACCTTTACGCTACCTATATCCTTGACTATGTTGATCCCGCGAAAACTCTGGTGGTCAACTCACCTAGCGGCATTCGGGCAGCCAACGAAAAGATGTATGCGCTTCAGTTTGCCGGGGCGATTCCAGAAACGATCGTCAGTCAAGATAAGCAAATTATTCGGGAGTTTGTCGAGCGGCAGGGCATGGCGGTAATCAAGCCCCTAGGCGGCAAGGCGGGAGAAGGCATTTTGTTGATTGAAGCCAGCGATCGCAACTTCAATTCCCTGATCGAAATTAGCACCTTGGGCAAAACGCCGATTATGGTGCAAGCCTACCTCCCTGCCGCCAAAGACGGCGACAAGCGAATTATTTTGCTAGACGGAGAGCCGATTGGCGCAGTGAATCGGATTCCGACGGGCAAAGAGTTTCGTGGCAATATGGCGGTTGGTGGTCGAGCGGCACAGGTGGAAATTACGGAACGCGATCGCCAAATTTGCGATCAGGTGGCTCCGGCTCTACGCCGCGACGGACTATTTTTTGTCGGCATCGACGTAATCGGCGGCTACCTAACAGAGGTCAACGTCACCAGCCCCACCGGAATTCGGGAGATCGATCGCCTGGATGGCGTGAAGTTGGGCGATCGGGTGATGGAGTGGGTGGTAAAGCGATCGCAAAAGTGATGCGGACAGAAAGCAAGAGGGCATCTAAAATCACAGTTAGGATTATGGATTAAATAGGGCCTAGACTACTATGACACCACGCTACCCCTCAGACAGATCGCCCAAAATTACCCAGATTAATCGCCGCAGGTTTATTCAATATGGCGCGATCGCCCTTGGCACAGGTGTAGTTACAGCTTGCGCTGCCAATTCACCTGTGAGTTCACCTAGCAGTTCACCCAATCTGGGTGCTTCTCCCAGCCCCACAGGAGCGCTAACAAAAGTCGGATTTGGCACAAACTGGTATGCCCAGGCAGAACATGGCGGATTTTATCAGGCGATCGCGACCGGAATCTACAAGTCGTATGGGCTAGATGTGACGATTAAAATGGGCGGTCCCCAGGTGAACGGAACGCAGTTGTTGATGGGCGGGGCGATCGAGTTTTTCATGGGCTACGGCTCAGATGCCATCAAAGCCATTGAAGAAGGCATTCCTAAAGTCACCGTCGCGTCTATCTTTCAAAAAGACCCGCAAATTCTGATTGCTCATCCTGAAGCAGGAGCTAAGGATCTCAAAGATCTGAAAGGCAAACCAATCTTCATCTCATCGGCTGCAAATGTCACTTTTTGGCCCTTCCTCAAAGCCAAGTACGGCTTTACTGACGGTCAGAAACGCCCCTACAACTTCAGCCCTGCCCCCTTCTTGGCAGATAAAGCCTCGGTGCAGCAGGGTTACCTCAGCTCTGAGCCGCTCTCCATCAAAAAGGAAGGAGGCTTTGAACCGACGGTATTTTTGCTGGCAGACTACGGCTACGATCCCTATTCCACAACGATCGAGTGCAAGCAGGAGCTAGTGCAGCAAAATCCTGATCTGGTACAGCGTTTCGTTGAAGCCTCCATCAAAGGCTGGTATAGCTACCTAGAGGGTGACTCAAAACCGGGCAATGACCTGATCAAAAAAGATAACCCAGAGATGACTGACGATCAGCTTGCCTTTGGCATTGCCAAAATGAAGGAATACGGAATTGCCACGTCAGGCGATGCCGAAACCAACGGCATTGGCGCTATGACGGACGATCGCTGGAAGTCCTTCTTTGACACCATGGTGGCACAAGGCGTCTTCAAACAAACCACGGATTACAAGCAGGCGTATACGCTCCAGTTTGTCAACAAGGGTACAGCCGCCTACAAGGGGTAGAGCCAGCATCCCCAAACCTACGCCCTATCTTCTGACAGCCATGCTCCAGCCCGTAATTAGCCTCACCGATGTCAGCAAAGTTTATGCTAACGGCACGATCGCCCTTAAAGCGCTGGATCTGTCGGTGCAGACCGGAGAGTTTGTGAGTTTGCTAGGACCTTCAGGCTGCGGCAAAAGCACGGTGCTGCGGCTGATTGCCGGGTTGGGGCAAATGAGCACTGGCCAGATTTATTGGGACAACGGGCAAGCGCAACGGAAGCTGGCGTTTGTGTTTCAAGAGGCGGCATTGATGCCTTGGGCAACGGTGCAAGAAAATGTGTATCTGCCGCTGAAACTGTCAGGTATTTCCAAGCGGGCTGCGGATTCGGCGGTTGCAGAGGCGATCGAGCTAGTGGATTTGCAGGGGTTTGAAGCCGCCTATCCGCGCGAGCTATCTGGCGGCATGAAAATGCGGGTGTCGATCGCCCGTGCTTTAGTCACCCGTCCAGATGTGCTGCTGATGGATGAGCCGTTTGGTGCCCTTGACGAAATGACCCGAAGCCGTCTGAATAGCGATTTGCTCAACCTCTGGAGCCAGAAGCATTGGACGGTGGTTTTTGTCACCCACAATGTCTACGAAGCTGTCTACCTCTCTAGCCGAGTGGTGGTCATGGCAGCTCGTCCGGGGCGGGTGGTGGCTGAGGTGGCGATCGAGGCTCCCCAACCCCGCACCGAGGAGTTTCGGCGATCGCTCCTTTTTAACGACTACTGCCGTCAGATTTCGGCGGCTCTGTCGGGTAGCCAACCTGAACTGTTTGGGTCTTGAATGGGTATAGCTGTCGCCAGCTTGCTGAGGACATTGGGGGTGGGGCGCTTCGCGCCCCACCCCCAATGTCCCCGTCCTAACCGCCTTGGCGGTTGCTATAGCCCTACGCAATTGAGTTAGGAAGAATTATTTTTTGAGAGCCGCGCTCCGCGCGGCTCTCAAAAAATAATACCAATTTGAATTGGAACCGCGACAGATCCCGGTACGGGCTTGGCAATGCCAAGCCCCTTCTGAGGTTCGATGTGCCCACAAATTCGTTTAAATCGGTATAACTCATTGGAGCTAAGCGCGTAGCGCTATACATAAGCCTCCAAAGTGAAGCTTGAAGCAAAACGGGCTAGATGTGTTAGCTGACACACTTTACCAGAGAGGCTACGTTATTCTATTAGAAGGCTAGCTCTAGCCGCAGCTTTCTCTACTCCTTCCTTGAGGTCGATATCCTATGGTTCCCTCTCCTCCACCGAGTCAATTTTCTGAAGATCTCACTTGGGATAGCTTGAAACGGGCGATCGCCTCAAGTTCTGGGTTTCAACGATGGCACGCTGAGCGGGTGTTTACCCAGGCTCAGCTGCAAAACTCCAGCTTAGAGCAGTTGGTCAGCAGCTATTTGCGAGAGACTCTAGAAACCCTAGCGTACTAGAAGCTAGACCAGTAAAAGAGGGCGTGAAAATCAGTTGAACAGGCGAATCCCTTCTAGGAGGCGGTCTAAGGTACTGCTTAACCCCTGTAGCTCTTCGTAAGCGTCAATAATTTTATCTCCATCCAGGATCACTTCTTGGGTGGGATAGTTTTGCAGAACTTCCAAAATGCTAATCTCATTGTCTCCGTTAGCCGACAGCACCAGAGCGGCTCGGATTGCCTTGTCGTCGTCTTGGCGAGAAGAGGTGTAAATATATTGGCTCAGCTGACCCAGGGCAAGATCTCCCACAAAGCTATTTAGTACCCGGTCGAGTGTCACCAGATTCACCGCAACGGGTTTAGTTAAGGTTTCCCGAATTTTTTCGGGATCTTGCCCCGACATCCGCAGATAGGTGCGCAAAGGACGAGAAGTTTCACCTGTTTCAGCAAACTGAGTCAGATCAGCTACAGCAACCGATCGCCGGAAAATTTGATACTTCAACACAACTTTTTCAGCGGCAAAGGCAGGAGAAGTGGCGCTCGGCACCAGTAGCCCTAACCCTACGACCAGCAGGCTGAAGCCCTTGAGCAAACGAGACTGATTCGATCGCCATCTCTGTAAATTCATGTTTTCCCTGAGATTATTTTCCCTTAGATCAATAGTCTTGGCAGCAGTGCTGAATCTGGCTATGAATTTCTTGAAGGGGTCACTCCGCGCCTTCAAAAAATTCATCCATAAAACCAGATAGCCTGCAAGGTTTGCATCACGAACCCTGCAGGCAAGAAGCACTATTGCTGTCTTAGCGTAATCTGCGTCGTGGGGCTAGTTTGATTGCCTTCACGAGCCGTTGCCTGAATCCTATAGCGCAGCCCAGGAACAGATACTGGAATAGAAGGTACCTGGACTTGAAATCGCCCGTTAGCGTCAGCAGTGACCGGATCATCTACGAGAGTTTGTCCGCCAATACTGACTCCCAAAATGGACGCACCTGCCACAATCTTGACATCAACAGTGGCGTTGGGACGGGTCTGTCCTACGAGCGTAAAGCCACTGCTGCCCACCCGATCGCCCTCCTGATGGCTAGTAAAGCGGGGCTGTAGCGTTGCGGCTGGTGGTGTCGTGCTGCCGCCCGAATTACCGCCTTCAGTGCTACCCGTGTTGAAGGCAACTGCCTGAGAAGCCGCCGCAAAAACGCCGACATTTTGACCCTGACGACGCAACCGACCGACTACAGCGCCTTCAGTAAGGCGATCGCCTCGCTGCACTACTAGGCTTGCCGTATACACCCCAGAAGCGGTTTCCCGTGCCGGAATTTCGCGGACTGTGCGGCTGTCCTGCACCAGCAGAAAAGCTCCCTGCAAGCCCGCTGTGCCGTTCATAGTCATGGTTAAAGTTTGTCCGGTGGTCAATACAGCACCGCCGCTATCCTGCGTCACCGCAGAAATTTGTCCGGCGGGTTGGGTTTGCTGCACAGTAAACGCCCAGCTAGCCGATCGAGGCGTACCGTTAACATTTCTAAACTCAACCCGTACCTGCACCTGACCGGGCGGCAAAGGCTGAGGAGAGAGATAGGTGAAAAACTTGCTTGTAATAGTGCTTTGGCTAGTCACATCTCGCCCATTCACAAATACCTTAACGGTGCTGAGGTCAATACCGATGCCTGTTGTTGTGTCAAATTGCCCAGAAATAGAGGTGCTAGGTGACACATTCACACTATTGGAAGCCGGACTAAAGTCTGAAATGCGCTGAGCCAGTAGAGAAGGTGAAAGATGAGGTGAATTTAGCGGTGAGGACTGCGCCAAAAGAGCTTGAGGCATCACGAGAGGAGCCAGCACTAGGCTTGTGGATGTCAACAACGTAAACAGGGAGGGTTGCATCGTAGATACTCTGTAGATATTTTGTAGATATTAGATCTCTTGCAGGTTCAGTAGATTGCAAAGTTCACACTTGATCCCCCCAACCCCCTTAACAAAGAGGGCTTCAGAACTCAAAGTCCCCCTTTTTTCTAGCGCAGCGGCGCGATAGCGCGGGGATTTAGGGGAATCAGACATGAATATTTCTAACGTGAGCATTGGTTTGCGATCTACTGAGGTTAGAGCTTTGGGATTAGGTTAGGTAGAGGCTGTGCCCCTACCCAACCTAATTTACAAGAGGTTTATCGGACAGATGCAGAGATGGGATAGATTCAGGGATTGGATAGATTCAGAGCCTTTACAAATACTTTTTCAGCAGCAGACCTAGCCGTTCTTTAGCAGCGATCGGAGCCTTATCCAGCGGGGTAATAATGGCATATTTAAGCGCTGAATGAGCCTCTGAGGCAGGCGGATCTTGGCTGAGACGACGCACGGTTTCTTGAATGATGCGCTGGGCATTGACCGCATTTTTCATCAGGTTGCCAATCACCATTTCCACCGTGACGCTGTCATGATCGGGATGCCAGCAGTCGTAATCGGTCGCCATAGCCAACGTCGCATAAGCCATTTCGGCTTCGCGGGCTAGTTTGGCTTCTGGGAGGTTGGTCATGCCAATAATGGTGGCTCCCCAGCTTCGATACAGATGCGACTCGGCTTGGGTCGAGAAGGCAGGGCCTTCCATACAGACATAGGTGCCGCCCTGATGCAAAGTAACGTCAGGCAAATCAAGCGAGGCGATCGCCTCTGTCAGCACTTTCGCCAGAGCCGGACAAATCGGTTCACCAAACGCAATATGTCCCACAATGCCTTCGCCAAAGAAAGTCGAGATGCGGTTTTTGGTGCGATCGATAAACTGATCCGGTACCACCATATCTAACGGCTTCACCTCTGCTTTGAGGGAGCCAACTGCCGAAGCAGAAATCAGATACTCCACACCCAAGCTTTTCATAGCGTAGATGTTTGCCCGAAACGGTAACTCAGACGGCATCAGCGTATGATTGCGCCCATGCCTTGCTAAAAAAGCTACGCGGTTCCCCTCTAGCGTACCTAAGATCAGTGCATCCGAGGGACTGCCAAAGGGAGTATCAATTTGTACCTCTTCGACCTCCTTCAACGCATCCATCTTGTAAAGACCGCTACCGCCGATAATCCCAATTTTGACTTGTTCCATACTCACGCCCTATGCTGCATTGACAAGCTATTTTACCGGGAAGTGAGGAGGGAAAGACGGATAAGAGTCGAGAGAAGTTCCTGAAGGAGAAGGAGCGATCGCCCTAGCGGCATGATTGTCTCCTAGAATGCAGGTGCAGACCGATCCTGGTTGATTATGACCTCATATGATTACGACCTGGTGATTGTGGGCGGCAGCGCTATAGGTCGTTATGCCGCAGCCCAAGCTGCGCAGACCGCAAGAGTAGCCTTAGTAGAGCCTGAAACCCCCAATTATCTGAGCGCCCTATACCATTCCACTTTTCTACACGCAGCCCAGCTCAGCCACCAGATCCGCCGATCGCCCCACTGGGGTCTAGGCTGCAATCCGAAATGGGAAGAATCGGGATGTTTGCCTCTGCAATGGCAGGAGACATTAGCCTGGGCAAAAGGAGCCGCCGACAGCCTAGAAGATCAGTCAACCGAAGGCAATTTAGCTTTACTAGCGGCATCTGGAGTCGATGTCATCGTAGGACAAGGCGAATTTTTGCGCCGTCCGCGCTGGGGATTCAGCGTCAAGGGGCGATTGCTGCGATCGCGATCCTTCCTCCTTGCCCCTGAAGCCCCCTGCAGCATTCCAGACCTTGCCGGACTTGAAACGGTGCCCTATCTGACGCTCGAAACCCTGTGGCAGCAACCTTGGCAGACTTTGCCCGATCGCTTGGCAATTGTCGGGAGTGACCCCAGAGGGATTGAACTGGCTCAAGCCTTCAATCGATTAGGAACACGGGTCGCGCTCATTAGTCCGCATCCTCTACTGCCCTCTGAAGACCGAGAGGCAGCAAACCTAATTCAAGCCCAACTAGAAGCAGAGGGCGTGGATATTTTTACTCAGGCGATCGTCCGACAAATTCACCTCTCCGATCGTTCTTCTGAGATCCAAGTTGGTTTGGAGTGGAGCGATCGCGAACTTCATCACACAGTAAAAGCTGATGCTCTACTGCTAGCCACTCCGCCGCAGATTGATCTTGCCTCTCTCAATCTGGACTCTGTGGGCGTGGAGTGGCAACCCCACGGCATTATCGTCAATCACAAACTGCAAACCCGCAATCCTGACATTTATGCTTGCGGCGCAGCGCTGGGGGGCTATGCAGATCTGGCAATAGCACGACATGAAGCGACAGTTGCCCTCAAAAATGCTCGATCGCCGCGATCTTTTCGATCGCTTTTTCTCAAAAAATCTACCGTTCGCTATGAGCAAGTGCCCTTTGTCCTGAACACTGCCCCAGAGCTAGCGAGAGTCGGACTCACCGAGATTCAGGCTCGACGACATTACGGCGCAGATGTAAGGCTCCTAAAGCAGTTCACCAAGACGCTGCCCAAAGCCCAAATCCAGGGAGAAACTACTGGCTTCTGCAAGCTGATTGTGCGTCGCAACGGCGAAATTTTGGGCGCGCACTGGATCGGGACTCATGCTAGCGAAGGCATTGGCACGATCGCCCTAGCAATCCAGCAGAACATCAAAATACAGGCGATCGCCCAACTTTCACTGCCGGGGTTTACCCATGCTGAGGTGCTGCAAGCGATCGCCCAGCAGTTCGCCTCCTGTAAAAGCCTGAGCTTGTAGAATAGTTGAGCTGACTCATTTAGCTATAGCTGTCGCCAGTTTGCTTAGGACGTTTTTGGCGGGGCGCGCCCCGCCAAAAACGTCCCCGTCCTAACCGCTTTGGTGGTTGCTATATGTGGACGGTTTCTGAATGCTTGTTACTGTAGGGATAAACTATCTAGGTATTACTCATGCCTTTAGCAATCGTGGCTGAATCCGCACCACTCGAAACCGATGCTGATGGCGTAGTTAGAGTTGGTAAAACTCGCATAACCCTTGATACTTTGATTGCTGTCTTTAAGCAGGGCGCAACGGCTGAAGAAATTGGCTATCGCTATCCATCACTTCAGCTAGCTGATGTGTATGCAACGATCGCCTTCTATCTCAAACACCAGCAAGAGGTGGAAATGTATTTGCAGCAGCGGCAGCTAGAAGCTCAAGAAGTTCGCAGAATAAATGAGGCAAGGTGCGATCCGCAAGGGTTGCGTGATAGATTACTTGCTCGTAAAGCTGAACAGGAGGCATGTTGAGGCTGCTTGCTGACGAAAACTTTGATAACACTGTCGTTAGGGGACTATTGCGACGTAGACCCAGCATCGATATTATCCGAGTTCAAGATGTTGGTTTATCGGGGAAAGATGATCCAGCGATCTTGGCATGGGCAGCCGAAGAAAACAGGATCTTGTTGACTCATGATGTCTCTACTATTACCCGCTTTGCCTACGATCGAGTAGTGCAAGGTCTATCAATGCCTGGTGTGATTGAGGTTAGTACTGATATACGAATTGGGCAAGTGATAGAAGATATCTTACTCATTGTTGACTGTAGTTTAGAGGGTGAATTGAAAGGTCAGATCCTATATCTTCCTTTCTGAGACACAGCCTAATAGTCGTGCTGCACCGGAATGTAGCAATGTGGTCGGCTGGTATGCAAAAGCTACTGCATCCGGTGAGCAAGAACAGTCAGCGCTAAACCTTTGCTAGGGTCACTTTCTGCGGCTGGTCTTGATATTTGCCAGAGCGATCGGCGTAAGTGGTTTCGCAGGGTTCGCCCTCCAGAAAGAGAAGCTGCACAATGCCTTCGTTGGCGTAAATGCGGCAGTCGGCGCTGGAGGAATTGCTGAACTCTAGGGTCAGATGTCCGCGCCAGGAAGCTTCGACGGGCGTGAGATTGGCAATTAGCCCGACCCGCGCATAGGAACTTTTGCCGATACAAATAACCGTAATATTGGGTGGAATCTCTAGATGCTCTAGGGCAACGCCTAGCCCGTAAGAATGGGCTGGGATGATGAAATAGTCGCCATCTTCGTCCGAATGCAGCGGCACAGATTCCAGATTTTTGGCGTTAAATCGCTTGGGGTTGACCACGGTGCCAGGAATATGGCGGAATACCAGAAACTCCTCTGGCGAGAGGCGAAGGTCGTAGCCGTAGGAAGACATGCCAAAACTTAAAACCTTGCGTCCTAGCCCGTTACCTTCCGCCGCCACCGTGCGAATCAGCTTTGGCTCAAAGGGCGAAATCATTCCCTGTAGCGCCTGTTCGTGAATCCAGCGATCGTTTTTCAGCATTTGCTCATTTCCTTGGGGTCAATATCAAAGGAATTATAGGGAGGCTGGCGGAGATTGGAAAAAATATTTTGCGATGCTAGCCCCTTTCTCTCTACATTTCTGATTTCAAGGCACAGCGGGAAAGGGCAATTTGGCGGAGAAGGGCGGTTTAAAGGCAAAGGCGGCATTCGACGGGGCGAAGCTCGTTACGTCATCCTGGATGCGCTACGCGATCGCCCCAAGCACGGCTACGAGATTATCAAGACATTGGAGGAGCGATCGTCCGGTCAGTATGCACCTAGCCCTGGCACCGTTTACCCAACCCTGCAATACCTCGAAGATAGGGGGCTGGTGCGCACCGTTCAGGAGGCAACCAAGCGCGTCTATCATCTGACCGAAGCTGGACAGACGGAGCTAGATACTCATGCCGAGGAAATCAATGCCTTCTGGACACAGTTTGCAGTTGCAGACACTAGCCCAGCTGAAATCCGCTTTCTGCAAGATGAGCTAGATCTACTGACGCAGACCGTCTGGGGTGGACTGCGATCGGCTCAACAAGATGAGGCTCAACGAGATGATGCCCTAATCCGGCGAGTTCGACAGGCGGTAGAAAACTGTCGCAATGAGATTCGCCGCATCCTTACTGAACCGGATCGGTCTCTGGAAAAAACGGAATAGCCGTTGCGAAACAGTAGCGTCACTGTCTAAAGGCTTACTGAACATTTAGCAAGCGAGAACCCACAAACCGATCCATCCAGCCTTCCAGATAGGCGCGATTAGCCTGCTGCTGTTCTGGATCAGTTGTGGTGCGGGGGTAGGGCATTAAGCCAAAAATAGCCGCTGTGGTGACGCAAAACATGGATTTTTGGAAGCTGAGGCAAATTTTTACCCGCAGATCGTCATCGCCTCGCAGCCCCTGCATATAGACCTCGCGCAGGTAGTTGGGAATGTAATGCAGCATGTCCTGCATCAGCAGCGTGGGTGGAATGCCGGAACCGCCGATCGGCAGCGGATCGGCAAACAGCGCGCCATAGTTAAAATCTGCCTGATTATGAGAAATTTGCCCTGCCTGGGCGTTGTAAGACACCGTGCCAAAGAAAGGGAACGATCGAAAAAATACAGCCTCAACGTAGGGTATCGCCGTGTCCTTCAGAAAGGTTAGCCCCACCGATGCCGGAATAATGTCATACACCTTGCCCTTAATTTCTACCGCATAGGTAATTGGGTTAGCGGCAGCCGCCACCAGCGCATCCTGAATATGCTGCACGACCTGAGCAATGGTCTGAATTTCACCGCGATCGTAGCGATCGGACAAACTCAAAAACATCCGGCTCATCACATCCCAAAACTGACCCAAGGCACTGTAGTAGCACATCATTCTCACCTGCTCTGGCAAGAAGTCTGGAAACAGGCGATCGAGTCCTTGCACCAGAAAGTCACCCTGGATTTTTGCCCGAATTGCCGCTCTGACATGTTGGTCGAAGGCTTCACTATCCAGGTAAGTATCCAGCCCCTCTGCCCCATGCCAAAACATTGACTTCATGCAGTATTCGGCAAATTCATAGTTGATGCGATCGTGCCACCAGTGTTTCAGCAGCTTAGGCAGCGTCACTTCACCGTTGAAATACTTGAAGAAGGGAAACATCACCAAAAACTGATGCTCGGCGATGTAGTTGAGGTTGCGCTGATAGGCATCCAACACGTGACCATAGCTTTTGAGTACGCCCACTACCTCCAACACATTTTCGGGAGAGTCGGGCAGCAGAGCGCCTCCTGCTTCCAGATGGTAGAGGATATCGGCAAGCGGATGATTGGAGGAAGGCAGGGCGAGGGTTTGAGTCATTGCAGGAGGGCGAGGAAGCGATTTCCCGATAGAGATCTCTAGCGGTAGTGTTCTTTTATCTAGTGTTCCTTTCTGACTGAGCTGAGTCAAGGAAAAAGTTGAGTCAAGGAAAAAGTTGAGTCAAGGAAAAACAGCTATGTGGACGCAACCCGCAGCGTCGATCGAATCTCTGTGGCATCTGAGAGGTAGCAAATGCCGCCAAACTTGTTGAGAATGGGGCGAACAACTTCGGTCACGCGCTGCGTGAGATCAGGCGGAAAGAAGGCAATGACGTAGACGTTATCAAGCATACTCATCACCAAGTCATCTGTAACCTGACCCTGCTGACCTTTACCTACAACGTTGCGAACTACAGTGTAGCTAGGCACACCTACTTGATCGAGGCTAGCCAGAATTTTTGCCAGTTCGGCAGAGCTGGCAATGATTTCCATGCGGGTAACGGGAGTCATAGGAAGAGTGGGAGATGAAAGAATATCAAGGCCAGAACAGGCGAATAACGTAGAAGTAGAGCGGAATACCAACAATGATGTTGAAGGGAAAGGTGACGGCAAGCGCAGTTGAAATGTAGAGACTTGGGTTTGCCTCTGGCACGGTGAGGCGCATTGCCGCCGGGACTGCAATGTAGGAAGCGCTGGCGCAGAGGACGCAGAATAGCAGCGCATCGCCTTCTGACAGCCCAATCAACTTGGCAATGGCGATCCCGATCGCTGCATTTAAGATGGGAACCAGAACGCCAAAGGAAATGAGAAAAGCTCCCGCCTTCTGCAAATCTTTGATTCTGCGGGCGGCTACTAGCCCCATGTCTAGCAGGAAAAGCGTCAGAACGCCGTAAAATATGTCTTGGGTGAAGGGCGACAGAAATTTCCAGCCATGCTCACCCGTCAACGCACCAATCACCAGGCTACCGATCAACAGGAAGACTGAGCTGTTGAGGCAGGCTTCTCGAATCACCTCCGACCAAGAAAACTCCTGATCATTAGTCTTCGCGGCATATATTTTGACCAGAATTAAGCCAATAATAATGGCAGGCGATTCCATCAGCGCCAGGGCAGCAACCATGTAGCCGTCATACTGCAACCCAATCTCCTGGAGAAATGAGCTAGCCGTGATGAAGGTGACAGCGCTGATCGAGCCATAGGTTGCCGCGATCGCCGCCGCATTGTAAGGATCGAGCTTCCGTCTCAGAATGAAAAACGTGTAGATGGGCACCACAACAGACATGAGGACGGCGGCTGAGAGCGTCAGCAGCACTTCTAGACTGACTCCGCTTTTGACCAGCTCAACGCCTCCTTTGAAGCCGATCGCAAACAGCAGATACAGGGAGAACAGTTTAGGAATCGGCTGAGGAATTTCTAAATCAGACTTGGCAAATACCGCCAGCATCCCTAGAAAGAAAAACAGGATGGGCGGGGTCAGGACATTAGAGAGAACCAGGCTAATGTCCATGGTCGCTAGGCTCCTGAGAGATGAGATTGGAGGGGGGGAAGGGAGGAGCGATCGCGGAGTAGGGCATTAAAATATTAGATTCACAGAAACTCCTATCAGTCCACTGTATAAAATTGTGGGTCATCTGGACGATAAGAATCGCGAATGTTGGATTTTTCTGCAAACTTCTGGGCGATCGCAGAAGTCCCTATGAAGTTTGCCTACACAAAGTCTCGACGATCGATCACACGGAGGCTCGTATCTTCTATCAAAATGCCAGCATCCCCTGATAGGCGATCGCCTCCACTCAGAAAATGAGCGTTAAAGAAGCTGCTTAAAGCAGCTCGCTAGAAAGAGCATATTTACACTACTGACTGTTCAGTGAGTGAATCTGCTCACAAATTTCAATGAGGCGTGACCTTAGCCACTGCTGTCTACCCTCAAGATGATTGCGTTCATGCCACATCATCTTGAGGGTAGTGGGTGCCAATTCGATCGGCAAAGGCACAATATGCAACTGCTTTGCTACTCCACTTAATTGCACAATGCGATCGGGCAATACGGCAATCAAATTTGATTGGGCAATGATTCCAGGCGCAACGGCAAACTGGTTGACGGTCAATGCAATCCGCCGCTGCAATCCTAGGTCTTGCAGTAGGCGATCGATCGGTCCTGTGGATTCTCCAGAGAGAGTAACCAACAAATGCGCGGCTTGGACGTACCGCTCTAGGGTCAGCTTTTTTGCTGCGAGCGGGTGATGCTGACGCATGATACACACGAAAGGCGAGGTAAGGAGCGAGTACGATCGCAATCGGGAGCCAGGATTGGGAAACACCCCGATCGCCAGGTCAATTTCTGCCTGTTCCAGCAGCATGGGCGCATCAATATAGGTTGTTGGAATAGTTCGCAAATCGACTCTGGGAGCTGTTTCTTCCAGCACTATGACTAGCTTTGGCAGAATTAAGTTTGCCGTAAAGTCGTTCATGGCAATGCTGAATGAGGTGGCTGCCGTCGCTGGGTCAAATTCAGCAGGGTCTAAAGTTTGCCGAATTTGAATTAACGCTTCTCGCAAAGGCTGCCAAATCCGGATTGCTTTGGGTGTGGCACGAACCCCCATCGGCACTTTGATGAATAGCTCGTCCTCTAGTAAATGGCGTAACCGTTTGAGTGCATTGCTAACCGCAGGTTGCGTCATATGGAGACGATCGGCTGCCCGCGTGACATTCAGTTCTGTCATTACGGCATCAAAGACCCTAAGCAAGTTGAGGTCAAGCTGTTCGTAATTCACTGCTCGTCATTCATCATAGTGATAATGCTCATAGTAATAATCAATTAGACAATATAATAATCTGCTTTTATCTTCAAGATGTAAGCAGTAAAGGTTATGCACAATGCAATTAGAAAACCAAAACGTAGTGATTATTGGCGGTAGTTCTGGGATCGGTTTTGAGACTGCACAATGGGCAAAAAAGCAGGGTGCGATCGTCACAATTACGGGGCGCAATCTGATTAAGCTAGAGCAAGCTGCCAAAGAACTCGGTAATGTCACAATAGCAATCGTGGATATTGCTCAAGAATCTAGTGTGCAGCAGTTGATGGAAGCTTTTGATCACGTCGATCATCTCGTTGTATTGGGTGCGAGTCTAGCGTCGGGGACAGTCGTAGGAACTCCACTGGAACAGTTGGCACGACCAATTGATGAACGGATTTGGGGTGCAGTTTATGCTGTGCGTCATGCGGCTCCCAAAATGTCAGGCGGTTCAATCACATTGATGTCAGGGCTATTTTCCTCTCGTCCCATTGCTGGAATGTCGATCGTCGCGGCGGCTGTAGGTGGAATTGAAGCCATGACTCGATCGTTGGCGTTAGAACTGGCACCGATACGGGTGAATGCGATCGCCCCTGGCTATATCGATACGCCTTTGCTCCAAGCCGCCTTTGCAGACCAGTATGAAGGTGTAGTCAAAGCTCAAGCTGCAACATTGCCGACCCAGCGTATTGGCACAGCGAGTGAGGCTGCTCAGTCCATTCTATTTTTAATGACTTCTGGCTTTATCACGGGTGAAGTTTTGCATTTAGATGGTGGGGGTCGCTATGTCTAAATATGTAGGGTGGGTCACAATTTCACGGTACTTTTTGTAGAAGGATAGATTTGCAAGGTTTGTACTTTGACATTGCTAAACTTCTGGATTTTCCAGGATATATTTCCCAATGTAAAGTCAGAAAATGTGCCTTTAAACTCAGCGCCTTTGATCTTAATGCAACAGGCTAGACGATGCGGATTCTGTTAGTGGAAGACGATAGCCAATTGGCAGAATCTCTGACTGAAGCACTTAGCCTACAGCGATACATTGTGGATTGCGCCAGAGACGGTGAATCTGCATGGGAAAAGACACAGGCATTTGCCTATGACTTGATCTTGATGGACGTGACCCTGCCGAAGCTAGATGGCATTCGCCTTTGTGAGCGGTTGCGCGATCGCGGTTGCTCTTCCCCTGTTCTCATGCTCACTGCCCGTGATACAAGCCTCGATAAGGTAATAGGGCTAGATGCAGGTGCAGATGCCTATATGGTGAAGCCGCTGAATTTGCAGGAACTGCTGGCGCAAATTCGGGCTTTGCTGCGTCGTGGGCAATCTGGCACCTCTCCCGTTTTACGATGGGGCGATCTGTCGCTTGATCCGGGGAGCTATGAAGTCATGTATGGGCGATCGCCGATCCGCCTCACGGCTAAAGAGTTTGCGCTGTTAGAAACGCTGCTCCGATATGGCAAGCGCGTCTTGAGTCGAGCGGCCATGATTGAAAGCGTTTGGACATGGCAAGAGTGTCCAGAAGAAGACACTATCAAAACTTATATTAAGAACTTACGAGCAAAGCTCAAAACCGCAGGCGCGCCAAGAGATCTGATTGAAACGGTGCATGGCGTGGGATATCGCCTAAAAAGCCTAGATTAAGCGAAGCACTTGCGTTTTTAAATACAAGATGCACTCAGGGCGATGAATATCAGTATTCGCTCTGAATGAGCTTTGAATTCTTCAAGAAACCCTGACATTCTCCACGATTTCTCCACGAAAGCATCCCTGAAATATACAGGTTAGATCTATACGCTGATGCTTAACTTTCGAGAGGTGATTTCGCATCGGAGAAGGGAGAGGGATACAAATTTATGAATCGCTTTTTGTATCTTTTGATGCAATTCTAACCTTGATTTTATCCACTGTAAAGGTGAAGCCCATGAAGATCCACAGACGACATTTTCTTCAAGTGAGTGCAGGTGCAGCAGTAGCGATCGCAGCTCACGGCTGTACGCAACCTCAAGCTCAATCACCCGCTACGATCGCAGGTGCAACAAACTCAGAGAATCCCGGTAAAATTTCGATTGGATTTTGGCCCGTTGCAGCTGGGTTACCTTTATTTATTGCTGAAAAGAAGGGATATTTCAAAGAGGCGGGGCTAGATGTGGAGGTGGTGAAATTTGCCTCGGCTAACCAGGTGGCTGAGTCTCTGATTGCAGGACGGCTCCAGGGCACGGGGAATGGGGTCGCTAGCGGTGCCCTAGGGTTATCAGAAATTGCGTCACCGGGGTTGTTCAAGATTATTGCAGCCAATCCCAGCAGTGCAGAATACAAGCTGGAGCAGGTGATCGTGGCGAAAGACAGCCCGATTCGCTCGATCGCTGATCTGAAAGGTAAGAAACTGGCATCTGGGCCAGGGGCACAAAATCTGGCGATCGCCCAGGAAGTTTTGGTCAAAGCAGGGGTTTCAGATCCTCAAGTGCAGCAGCTTGAGATTCGGCAGCATGTGGCGGCGATCGAGTCTGGACAAATTGATGCGGCTTACACTTTGGAACCCACAGGTACCGTTGGTGATATGAAAGGAATCACCCGCGTTTTGGAATATGGGGTAGTCTCCAAATACATTTTAGGGAATGCAAAAGCGCCCTGGTTTGGCGGGGCAGCAGTCCTCAGCAGCAAGTTTATTGAACAATATCCCTCTACCACCAAAACCTATATAGAGGCATACCGCCGCGCTGTGCAAGAGATTCGCGATAAACCCGATGAGGTGCGGCAATATCTTGTGGGTTATACCGCGATCGAAGGGGAGCTAGTGCAGAAAGTGCCCCTTGTTGCCTATACCCTGTATGACGAATTCAAGCCAGAAGACGTCAGCTATTTTCAGAAATTCTTTGATTTTATGACCGATAAAAAGGTGTTCTCGAAGCAGGTTGATGTTGCCAGCCTGATGTACAAACCTGCTTAATTGTTCACGTTCGATTCATCTGGAGACACGCTGAAGACCCTTATTCTGGGAAAACTTATTATGACGAGAGATGCCGTACTCACGCCCACCATTGCCCCACCCGAACATTTCATTTCTGTGCAGGGCTTGTGCAAGTCGTTTGCAGGGCAACCGCTGTACGAGGACTTCAACCTCGATTTACCCAATAACCAGTTGGTATCCGTTTTTGGCCCTAATGGATGCGGTAAGTCTACGCTAATTAACATGATCAGTGGATTGATTCCCATCGATCGCGGTGAGATTCGGATTCATGGCAAGCCGATTCGCCGCGCCAAGATTGGCTATGTGTTTCAAAACTACCGGGATTCCATGTTTCCCTGGATGAGTGCCTATGACAATATTGCGTATCCGCTCCGGGTTAAAGGAATGCCAGAGCCAGAATGTCGCGATCGCGTCGAGCGCTTAATCAGCACCTTCAATATTCGTCTTGATCTGAAACGCTATCCCTACAGTTTCTCTGGGGGACAGCAGCAGTTGGTGTCGATTCTGCGGGCGCTAGTTGCTGATCCAGAAGTGCTGTTTCTGGATGAACCCTTCTCGGCGCTAGATTTTGAAACGACCCTATTTGTCCGTGACAAGCTCCAGGAAATCTTCATGGCAACGGGCATCCCCATGCTCATGGTCGTTCACAACTTGGAAGAAGCGGTGTTCCTGGCAGATACGGTTCTGCTGCTCAGCAAGCGTCCTACGCATCTGGTAGAAGCCGTCCCCTTCCAAGTTCCCCGTCCTCGCACTCCCGATACTCTCACCTCTCCCGAATTTATTGAAACTAGCCGTCACTGTTTAGAAATCTTTCGTCAGGAGATGCGGAAATGACTGCTTCAAGCGTTCGTTCATCTAATCGCATTCAAAAATTCTCTCTTGCTCGTGCCGATCAGCTATTGCCGCTAATTGGTGTACTGGCGCTGTTCGGAGTTTGGTGGCTAATTGCGATCTCCGGGTTTGTTAACCCCGTACTGCTGCCTACGCCGATCGCCACCCTCGGCACCCTGATCACCGGAATGCTGACGGGTACAATGCTGCCTGACTTTATTGCCACCGTGCTGCGAACCTTTAGCGCCTTCTTCATGGCGGCGGCTGTAGGCGTGCCAATAGGTGTGGCGTTGGGTAGTTCTGAAAAGCTCTATCGCAGCTTCGAGTTTTTAATTGACTTCTTCCGTTCCACGCCTGCAAGCGCGCTGATTCCCATGTTCATTCTCTTTTTTGGCGTGAGCGATTTTTCTAAAGTCGTCATTGCTGCCTTTAGCGCGTTCCTATTGATTGTGTTCAACAGCGCCTATGGCGTAATTAACGCCAAGCAGTCGCGTATCCTCGCGGCAAAGGTGATGGGCGCGAATCGTTGGCGAGTGTTTAAAGATGTATTGCTGTTGGAAAGCCTACCGCAAACCTTTATTGGGTTACGGAGCGGTATCAGTATTTCACTCGTGATTGTGATTGTTGCCGAGATGTTCATTGGCACTGAGCAAGGGCTGGGGAAACGGATTATTGATGCTCAGCAGGTTCTCAACGTTAAAGATATGTACGCCTCAATTCTGATCACAGGCATTCTAGGATATTTCCTTAATATGCTGTTTCTGCTAGTAGAAAAACGGTTCATTCACTGGAGTGGCAAATAGTCGGCAGAGGGTTCTACTCTAGGGGTAGCCGTACTGTTATGGTGGTTCCCTCATTGATCTGACTCTCGATCGCCCATATCCCTCGATGCAGTTCAACGCAGGTTTTTACTACTGCCAATCCCAATCCTGTTCCAGTTGCATCTCCTACATTGCTGCCTCGATAAAAGGGGTCACAAATGCGGGGTTGATCTGCGGCGGGAATGCCAATGCCGCGATCGCTAATCTGAATGATTGCCCTATCTAGATCGGCGCTTAACCTAAGTTGGATGGGGGCATCGGGAGATGAATATTTTGCCGCATTCGAGAGCAGATTGGTGAGGAGCGATCGCAGCAAATTCTTATCTAGAAAGGCTTTGATTGGCTGTCCTGCATTCGTAAACTGAATGGGTTGGCTGATGCCTAGCTGCGTCTCTTCCATAACCTGCTGGCAGAAGCATTCTAGATCCAGTAACTCTGGGTGAAATTCCAATTTCCCCACCTCTGCCCGCGTCAACATCAATAAATCTGCAATCTGCTGGCTCATCCGCTTTGCTGTCAGATGAATTCGCTGAATGTTGGTTTGCTTCTGTGCCTCTGTGAGCTGATTGTGGTTGATCTGCAGCGATTCGCTGGAGAGCAGGATAGTGCTGAGGGGCGTTCGCAGTTCGTGGGATGCCATCGAGAAAAAGCGAAACCGTAAGTTGCTCAAACTTTGAGTTTGTTCTAATTCACGATTCAACTGATGCAAAAACAGCACTAAACCGCTGGTCAGTAGCAATCCGGTCATCAGCGTCGCGATCGCTCCATATTGCGTTCCGGTATAGCCAACGGAGGGCGAAAAGACGATCGACCACTGCCGCTGTCCTACGGTTAAAGTCTGTGTGCAGCTCTCAGCAGAAGGGCAGAAAGGCTGTATTCCGTTAACTGATGACTGATTCTGGCTTGATTGCTTCTGACCTGACTGATTCTGGCTGGCAACGACCTGCTTGCGAGCCGCATCATATCGTCCTAAAAACTGTTCTGCGGGGTTGGCGCTCCGATCGTATACCGTAAAGTCAATCTCGTACTGCAAGTCCTGCAGAGATTCTTCCACAACATCAGATATGCGAAACACACCCAGCAATACCCCTGTGAACTGCTGGCGACGCAGGGCAGGTGCCTGATCATTTTGAGCTTGATAAATTGGCTGAAATACCAGAAAACCAAACTGATTACGTTTTTCCTGAACTAGCCGAATTCGTCCAGTAGCGGTTATGCTGCCCGTGTCTCTGGACTGCGCGATCGCGGCAGCGCGAGTCACATTAGAGTAAAGGTCATATCCTAACGCAGACTCATTGCCTACGAACGGCTCCACATAGGTGACAGGAACATAGTAGGGACGCTGAACAGCCCTCACCAAACTGCCGTCTCCCCCTAATTCAGTGATATTGAAGCGGGGATAGCCTTCTGACTGTACGGTTTGTTCGTAGGACAGACGATTGGCTTGCGGCACTACAGGTGCCCATTCCAAAGCCTGAATGCCAGAATAAGTTTGAAGCGATCGTTCCACAAAACTGGCAAAAGCTTGGCGATCGACGGGAGATTGCTCCACCTTATAGTAATCGCTCAAGAATGCCAGCAAGTCCGTATATCGGTTGAGGCTGCGCTGAAGGGCGGTCGCCAAGTTTTCAATTTGCCGTTGAAAGCGAAGCTGCCGATTAGATGCCTCCCATCTGCTAACAAAGGAAGTTACCAAAACCGACAATCCTATGCCTAAACTGAGAATCAGACCTAAGGTAGATTGGCGGTGCAGAAGGTTCTTTGGCATGGCTGCCCGTGGTGTTATTCTTAGCTATCCTGGCTGTAGCACCGTAAAACTATAGCAGTGCTTAATTCCTAGAGCGTACTATCAATCAGAGGCTTACTGTCGGGGCAGAAAGTGGATAGCGGGTATTATGAGGCGATTTTGGAAATGCATAGCGCTACGCACTTAGATCCAATGAGTTATTTTTTGAGAGCCGTGCTCCGCGCAGCTCTCAAAAAATAACTCGTCCTAAATTAATTACGTAATGTCCTATCAAACACGTACACCCGAATTTTGGGAAGGTCGCTATCAGGAGGGCACCGATCGCTGGGACTTAGGACAAGCCGCACCGCCTTTTATCCGATTGCTAAATGCCGCTGATGCGCCGCCGCCTGGATCGATCGCCGTTCTGGGATCGGGCAAAGGACAGGACGCTCTGCTGTTTGCCGAGCGAGGCTTTGAGGTGACGGGATTTGACTTTGCACCCTCTGCCGTTGCCCGTGCTGCGGAGGTGGCTCAGACTCGCGGATTGTCAGCTCAGTTTCTTCAGCGCGATATTTTTGGGTTGTACCCAGAATTTGCCGATCGCTTTGATTACGTCTTGGAACACACCTGCTTTTGTGCGATCGATCCCGCTCAGCGAGAAGCCTACGTTAATCTAGTGCGATCGATTTTGAAGCCTCAAGGTGAGCTAATTGCCTTATTTTGGGCACATGATCGTCCCGGCGGTCCGCCCCATGGCACAACCCCTGATGAAATTTTGCGGCAGTTTACCCCCAACTTTGAACCTGCTGTCTTTGAACGGGCACAGGATTCGATCGCCAGCCGCCAAAATGAAGAATACTTTGCCAGGTTTCGTGTCAAATCTGTTCTGCCTACAGGCAAGGGCTAGAAACCGAGGTCTACAAACCAGACACGCTCAAAGCGCAATGCCTAGCCTCCAGTCTTCAGCCTCCAGCCCTTAAATTTCAGGTTTAGGGAAGTTGGGCGATCGCCTACGACATCGACTGAATCATGTAGTCGAAGTAGGGAGAAGCCTCCGAAGCATCAGCATCGCTCAACAGCGCCAAAGAAGCCGCCTTCAGGCAGCGAATAGACTCCACCATGCCAGGGACAGGCACACCCAAAGAGTTATACATTTCTCTGACGCCGATCAGCCCAATCTTCTCAATCGGTCCTTTATCGCCTGCCAGTACGCCGTAGGTGACTAGACGTAGATACCAGCCGTAATCCCGCAGACACAGAGCGCGCTGCTTGTCGCCATAGGCATTGCCCCCCGGAGCAATGAAGTCAGGACGTTTGCGCCAGAGACTCTTGCTCGCTTCTTGAACAATCTTTTTCTCATTTTCAGCCAGCGTGGCGGCGATCCGTACCCGCTGCTCACCCGTTTGCAAAAACTCTTGAATGTTCTTCAATTCGCCGCTGCTAGGATAGCGCAGTTCTTCATCGGCATTGAGAATGACCTGACTAATTACACTCATAATTATGGGAATGACTATTGCAGTAATTCGGCTATTGGTCGTATTTTATCGAGTTTGGGGGACGAAAAGAAAGGGAAAAAGCCAGAAGGCTGAGAGGGAAAGCGTTAAGAATCAAGAATTCTTAATCTTTCAGCCCTATTTTTTAATGTCTGTAGCAACCGCCAAGGCGGTTAGGACGGGCACATGGCGGGGCGCGAAGCGCCCCGCCATGTCCTAAGCAAACTGGCGACAGCTATAGATCTGACCCGAACTGCGTGACCTCTATATAAATATGCTCTAATCGCACAGGTTGCCGACAAACCGAATCTAGAGGAATGCCTTGAAAACACTGCAAGATTTGGGATAGCTCCATGGCTTGAGGCAGCCAGAAAGCCAGATCGCTGCCGTATCGCCGGGGCGTAAAGCCGTGGGTCAAGGCCCGATCGATCGCCTGCTCTTCTTCAGGCGTTTTCACGATCGCAATTTCGATCGCCGGGATATGCCGCTGGAGTTCAGGCAAAGTGCCCTCAGCCAACAGCTTGCCGCCCTTCAGAATACCAATCCGCTGACAGAGGCGCTCGGCTTCTTCGAGCAGATGGGTCGTCAACAGCACTGTAGTCCCCTGATGCCGAAGCTGGCGAATCAGCTCCCAAATTTCGTACCGCGCCTCAATGTCTAGCCCAGTCGTAGGTTCATCTAAAATCACCAATCGGGGCTGATGTACCAGAGCGATCGCCATGCTCAACCGCCGCTGCATACCGCCACTCAGGGTTTCTACAGGGCTATGGGCGCGATCGCTCAAATTCACGGCTTCCAGACAGTAGCGCACCTGCTTCAGGCGAGTCTGCCGCGACAGACCGTAAATTCGGGCAAAAAAGTTGAGGTTTTCGGCGCAGGTGAGGCTGCGATAGAGCAAGTTCTCCTGGGGAGCAATGCCGATCAGCTTTTGGGTGGCTCCAGAAATGGGCTGACCATCAATTTTTACTAGACCGCGATCGGCTTTTAGCAGATTGCAAATAATGTTGATCGTGGTGGTCTTGCCCGCGCCATTGGGTCCCAGCAGTCCATAGATTTCTCCAGGTGCGATCGCCAGACTCAGATCTTGGAGCACAGAGCGATCGCCGTAGCCTTTGTTTAGCCTCTCAATCTGCAGCACTCATAGCCTCCTTTCGAGGGTGAGCATCTGACGGTAGGCCAGTCCGCTGCTGATCACCATTAGCAGGGCAAAGCCGATCAAGAAATAGAGGTGAGGAGCGATCGCTTCCACGCCATCTCCTGCGGCTGAAACTCCAGTCAGCGCTTCATTCATGTGATAAACCGGGTTATATTTGGCGATCTGTCGTAGTGGCGTGGGCAAAAAGCTCAGAGGCACAAATGCGCCGCCCAGCATCAGCAGGGGCACCCCAAATGCCGCAACCAAAGCATTAACGTCTTCAATCCGACGGGCAACTTGGGTGCCGAGGGTAAACCCCAATCCCACATAGGCAACAATGCTGAGCAGGATAATGAAACCGCCTAACCACAAGGAGCCATTGAAACGTGCTTCTAGAAACGCAGCGCTTGCATAAACCAATAGCGCTTGTCCAATACCAATGCAGCTATGAGCCATCAAAATTCCGCAAAAGTAGGACAGACCGCTGAGGGGGGTCAGAAACAGCCGCTTCAAGGTCTTCTGCTCCCGCTCGGAAACCACGGTAGCGATCGTGCCGCCCAAGCAGCTAAAAAACAGAGCCGCTCCCACCAAGGTCATTGGCGCGGCTGCTTCAAAAGCTCCTTTAAGCGTTGCCTGGGGCTGATCGGCGAGAATATAGCCATTGAGCAGCAGCACAAACACAGGAAACATGATCCAGAGAAATAGCGATCGCTGTCTACGGCACAATTCCAACAAAATTCGTTGCGCCACGGCAAGCGCTTCCTGCCAATACTTCATCAATACCCGAATGCCCTGCCTACGTCCTTCTGTGCGATCATACCCCGAAGATCGTGAGGGAAGAATGTTTGGCGATCGGCTTCATTAGATTTAGACAAGTGTCTGGAGTTGATCATGGCATTATATCTGGCGTGATATTCTGGAGGAGTTCGACTTCATCTGTAGGATCAGACAACCTGATCTTCCTTGAAAACCCTGCTTAGAAATGAAGACATTCTTAAACTTTTGGGTAGCATAGGCTAGATGCAAAGGTTGAGCTTCTCAAATTTTGATCTGAAGGCGATCGCTGTCCTTCCCATCTCGCCATCAGATTTCCCAAGATTTCCCAAGCCCGATAAGGTGTCACCGGAGCTAGTGAATGGCAAGGTTTGCTGACACAGGTTGTGGGGAGATAGGGATACAGGTAAAGGCTTACAGGAATAGTTTTCTTAGTTTCCATCTAAAGTACTTTCATGCAGACTGCTGTTTTTAGCGAACTGTTTCCGCTCTTCAATGCTGCGAGTCCTGAAACTGTTGAGTGGTTGCTCTCCATCACGGTTGAGCATGAGTATCCAGCAGACAGAGCCATTCTCATGGAAGACGCATGGGGAAATGCGGTCTATTTCGTAGAGTCGGGCTGGGTTAAGGTTCGTCGCCATGCTGGGGAAGATTTCTCGACGCTGGCGATTTTGGGACGCGGCGATTTTTTTGGAGAAATGGCAATTCTGGATGAGTCTCCGCGATCGACTGATGTGGTTGCCCTTTCTTCCGTCAAGCTCCTCAGCATTTCGGCGCAGAGGTTTATCCAGACGCTATTCAGAGACTCTCAGCTGCATCATCGAATGCTACAACTCATGGTGCGGCGACTTCGCCAAACCAATTTTCGCTTTCAGTTGCGCCACCAGCCGCCTGCCATCAAGCTTGCCAACACGCTCGTCTCTCTGGGCGAAAGCTATGGGCTTCCTAGTGAACATGGCACCGAAATTTACAACATCCCCTTTAGAGACTTGGCAGATGTCAGCGACATTACGCTAGACGAAACCGCCAAAATCATGGAAAAGTTGCATAGTAAAGGCTGGATCAGGGTATCTCCCAGCAGTCAAGCGATTTACCTAGTCAATATGCGGCAGCTTGCTCATCTGGCAGGGAAAATGCAATAGGGAATGCCCTAATTCTTCGTATCAAACTACCGTATTCATGACAGAAGCAACTCAAACTCGTCCTGCGGCTCTGCCTCGCACCGTGCAGATGCAATATCAGGTGGCAATGCCTCAGCCAGAGTCGCATCTGTTTGAGGTGACTCTACAGGTGAAGGGTTGGTCGTACAACCTGCTGGACTTGAAAATGCCCGTCTGGACACCCGGTTCCTATCTGGTACGAGAGTATGCACGACACTTGCAAGATTTCACGGCTAGCCACGGTACTGCCAGTCGCGGTACTGCCAGTCACGGTACTGTCAGTCAGGATATTGACCCCGCAGAAAGCAAGCTCACTTGGCATAAGTGCAGCAAAAATCACTGGCAGATCGAGGCAGACGGAGCCAGCGAGATAGAAATCCGCTATCGCATTTTTGCCAATGAGCTGACCGTGCGCACCAATCACTTAGACGCAACTCACGGCTTTTTCAATGGCGCAGCTCTGTTTTTATTCATTCCTGGATTTGAACAGCAGCCCATTCAAGTGGCGATCGCCCCTCCTCCCGAATGGCGCATAACTACGACGCTGCCGCCTGTGACCGCTCAGGAGAATACCTTCCTTGCAGCCGATTTTGATACGCTCGTAGACAGCCCGTTTGAGATTGGCACCCATCAGCTCTACGAATTTGAGGCAATGGGCAAGCCGCATCAGTTTGCCATTTGGGGACACAGCAACCTCAAGATCGATCGCCTGATTGCCGACACCCAGAAGGTGATAGCCGCCGAAGCTGAGATTTTTGGGGGCTTACCCTACGATCGCTATGTATTTTTGCTGCATTTGGCAAGCCAGGGTTTTGGCGGCTTAGAACATAGGAATTCCTGCACGCTCCTCTACTCGCGGCTGGGCTTTCGCACAGACGATCGCTACAACACTTTTATGCAGCTCGTGGCGCATGAGTTTTTCCATCTGTGGAACATCAAGCGGATTCGACCTAAAGGGCTGGAGATTTTTGACTATGAAGCCGAAAATTACACGCCTTCTCTCTGGTTTAGCGAGGGCACGACCAGCTACTACGATCTGACAATTCCTTTACGGGCAGGCCTCTACGATGTCAAAGCCTTCCTAAAGCTGCTGGGCAAAGAAATTTCGCAGTTTCTCTCGACTCCAGGACGGCGGGTGCAGTCCCTAAGCGAATCCAGCTTTGATGCCTGGATCAAGCTCTACCGCCGCGATGCCAACAGCAACAACAGTCAAATCTCCTATTACCTCAAGGGAGAGATGGTATCGCTGCTGCTAGATCTGCTGATTCGAGCCAAACATGGCAACGGACGATCGCTGGATGATGTGCTACGCAGCCTATGGCGGCAGTTTGGGCAATCTGGCTCAGATAACTCTGGCTTGGATAACTCTGGCTTGGATAATAGCGGCAGTCAGCTTGAAATCGGCTTTATGCCAGAACAGCTTGAGGAGACGATCGCCGCTGTCGCCGAGACTGATCTGTCGGAGTTCTTCAGCCGCTATCTCCACACTACTGCCGACCTGCCCTTTGACGAATATCTGGAACCTTTTGGACTTCAGGTGCAGCCCGAAAGCCTCGATCACTTGCCGCCTTACCTGGGGCTGGTGGCAAAATCTGAGAATGGCAAAGAGGTCATTAAGTTTGTGGAAAGCGGCTCTCCGGCAGCTCAAAGCGGCATTGATCCTGAAGACGAGCTATTGGCGATCGATGGGTGGCGTGTCAAAGCCGACCAGCTGGGCGATCGCCTCAAGGACTATGCTCCGGGCGATATTCTCAGCGTTACCCTGTTTCACCAGGACGAGCTGCGCACCTGCTCCGTCATCCTGAGCCTTCCTCGCCCGACTGCCTATCAGATCGTTCCGATCGAGCAACCCTCGATCGCCCAGCAGCAGAACTTTAGAGGCTGGCTGGGTGCAGAGTTGGCGGAACTGCAAAAAAGTTGAAGAAGAATAAAGGGGTGGTTTGAGCCAGACTTGATATGCTTTAAGCCAGACTTGATAGGATGTGTGGGGTGCAGCCAATGTTGCTGCATTGTGGAGTGGTTTAAGATATGACCGGAAAACACGGAAAGCCAGACCGACGATCGCCAAAGAGGTCGGGCAAAATTCCCCAGAAGCCAGTAAACTCATCAATCCCGCCGCTGAAATTTCCTTTGCCCCAGGACATGCCAGCCGCTCAGTCCCCTAGTCTCACAGATCCGCGCCCTGCCAAGCATTCACCCTCCTCTGGCGGGGTTGCCGTGCAGCCTGTGCGTTTGCCATCCCCGCCTACAGGGCAAGACAAAAGCCTATCGCTGCCGCAGTGGGTGCCCCGAAACTGGCAGTTTTGGGGTGCGCTATCCGTGATCACCTTTAGCGGGTTAGGCATTTTCTCCGCTCTGACCCTGTTTAGCCTACCAGATAGCCCCAACTGTCCAGCTATTTTTCTGCCGACTGCCTCTGCGTCTATGCGGCTCTACTGCGCTCAGATGCTAGCAGGTAAACACACGGTAGAGTCTCTGCTCAAGGCGATCGATTTAGTCAACGATATGCCCTCGGATCATCCGTTGCGCTCAGAAATCGATCGCAACGTCGAAGATTGGTCACAAGAGATTCTGAAGCTGGCGGAAGGCTCGTTTCAGAATGGCGAACTAGAAAAAGCGATTAGCACCGTTCGGAGAATTCCTGCTCAGACCGCTGCCTATGGATTGGTCACTCAGCAGATCGAAGATTGGAAAACTCTCTGGGCAAAGGCAGAAACAATTTATCAAGAAGCTGAGGAAGACCTGCGGCAGAACGATCTGAAACAAGCTTTTCTGACGGCAACTCGGCTGTTATCCGTGGGCAATAAATATTGGGAAACTACGAAATATAAGCAGCTCAGTGCTTTGATTACCGATACGCGCGTCGATGGTGGCAAGCTGGATAAAGCCAAAGGGCTGGCTGAACAGGGCGGCGTGGAAAATCTGCTGGCGGCGATGAAATTGGTTGAGGAAATTAAGCCCACCAGCCATCTGTATTCAGAAGCAACCAGCGTCACTTCTCAACTGGGGCAGAAAATGCTGGATTTGGCAGACGCAGCGCTCGATCGCCGCGACTATAAAGGAGCGACCAACATTGTTCAGCAAATTCCTGAGCGCGCCAACCTCAAAGCCGAAATCCAGGACTTCAATACTTTGGCACAAGCCAGGGCACAGGGCTGGGGCGGTACATCAGATGATCTGCAAGCCGCCATCCAGCAGGCTCGGAAGCTAAAGAACGATCGCCCTCTCTACAGCAAGGCTCAGCAGCTCGTTACCAACTGGCAATTAGAAATTCAGGACATTGCCTACCTAGAGCGTGCCCGCCAGCTTGCCCAACCCGGCAGCATTGGGGATTTATCTGCCGCCATTGCCGAAGCACAGCAAGTTCCTGCCAGCAATCCGCGCGGCAAGGAAGCCCAAGACGCGATCGACGGCTGGACAGCAACGATCCAAACGATTGAAGACCGCCCTTATCTGAATCGAGCCGAACAGTTTGCCAGCATTGGCGATTTGCCCTCGCTTCAGCGCGCCATCAACGAAGCCAGCCGTATCGGAGCCGGACGCGCGCTCTATGACCAGGCAGATCAGCTCATTCGCGATTGGACGAATCGAATTCAGCAAGCGCAGGATCAGCCGCTGCTCGATCGCGCCCGTCAATTTGCCAATCAGGGCAATCTTCGAGCTGCGATCGATACAGCTTCCCAAATTGGTGACGGGCGGGCTTTGTCGAGAGAGGCTGAAGCCAATATTCAAGACTGGACGCAGCGCAGCGAACAAGTTGAAGACCGCCCCTATCTGGAGCGCGCCCGTCAGCTTGCTGCCCAAGGCGATCTCTCGGCAGCGATTGCCACGGCAGGGCAAATTCGGGAAGGGCGATCGCTCTATGATGACGCTCAGGCTGATATCCGCACCTGGAGCAGTCAGTCTGAAGGATTAGATCGAATGCAGCAAGCCTATAGCGCCGCTCGCGTCAGCACGCCCCCCATGCTGCTATCTGCCATCCAAATTGCGGATCAAATTCCTGCCAACAGTCCGCAAAGATCCGAAGCCGATCGCATGATTGAACAATGGAGTTTCCAAATTCTCCAGAATGCTGAAAGTCAGGCGCCGTTTAGCCTCACGAGCGCCATCGCCATTGCCGAAAGTATTCCTCCAGGCACGGGGGCATACGGAGCTGCCCAGAAAGACATTCAGACCTGGCGACAACAGCTCCGCCGATAGTTTCCGCCAATAGTTTCCGCCGATAGTTTAGCCTAGCGCCAGCCTATCTGTGCTTGGTTTAGCACATACTCTGCGACCGACTGAATTTGCTCTGAGGTGAGGCGATCGCGATATGCCGACATATTGTTTTTGCCCTGAGTGACCAGAGTGGCGATCGCTTCTAGGGAGTCCACCTGATTTTTCTGGAGCGCCTTCAGCTTCAAATTTTTGCCTCGCCGCACGATGTTGCCCCCCTGAGCGTGGCATCCTGCACAGTGAATTTCAAAGACTTTTGCACCTGTAGCCAGTCCTGAAACGCCGCCGATCGGATCAGAGGCAGCAGGAGCGATCGGCATTGTGAGCAGGAAAATTGTTAATAAAAGAGCGATAATTTTCACGGATTCTCTGAGTCTTCCTTTTTTCTGTTGAGACGCATGATTAAATTGCGTTATTTAAAGTAAAGCGCATTATTTAAAACTATCTGGAAAAGCTCCTCTAAAGCCATTCCAGATGCTTTTGCCATCATAGAAATCACGCTTTTCTGAGCAAAAGAACAGTATAGTCCTGCCTCCAGAAACCAAGGTTGCCCGCTTGGATCGATGCGGAAATCAAACAGGCTGTAATGCCGACAGCCCAAAGCCCCGTGACATTTTTTAGCGGCATCCGCAACCCGTTCTGTGATCGGGTCGTCTGGAGCAACGATCCAAGCTTTGGTACTGTCCTTAGCCACCAGATTTAGGTCACCGTTTTTGTCCTGGTTGATCTTATCGTCGTAGTTCCGAATAGGCTTGTGATCTTTGTCCAAGCTGTACTCTTCCAAAGGCAGACAAACAAGCTGACCATCCCGAACGATAATGCCGCATCTCACTTCTCTACCAAGTTCAATAAATCTCTCTACCAGCACCTCATCTGCGTAAGCAAAAGCTGTCTTTAAGGCAGTGTCGTAGTCTGAGGCATTTCTGACCAAGGCCACTCCTAGAGAATTGTCTGCATCTACAGGTTTGATGACTGCTGGAGGGATAATTTGAGGATAGATTCCAGGACGAAGCAGTTCTCCTTGAGGTACTCTCACCCCTGCAGCTGCCACAACTGCTTTGGCTTTCGCTTTGTTAGCGGTCAACGCCATGACATCGGGTGTATTTCCAAGATAGGGAATGTTGAGTAGATCAAATAAAGCTCGATAGTAGGTCATGCCGGGGATGCAAAACATCTGGGGCAACATCACGTCAATCTTGAGCGCGGTCAAAACTTGAACAGCCTCAGCCAAGGGTAGGGGAATAGCTGTAGCGATCGCTTCATGACTCAGATCAGCAGGAAACCGCCATTGGCGATCGGGAGTAATGTAGGCAATATGAAATTCATACGCCGGATTAGCGATCGACTCCAAACAATCTTGAGCATAAAGGCGCGATAGATCACAGTAAAACTCGCTCACCGCAGACCCCACCAAGTGCAAAACCCGCAGTGCCATAATTAATCTCCTGCCATTTCGACAAGCTTACCAATATTAAAATCAATCCGAATCCAGCCTTTGAGCTGCCGCAAATTTTTGATCAATAGCCAGGGGATTTGCACGTGATGAACCATTAAAAATGGGAGTGGATCAGACCAATCAAAAATGGCATCTTTGCCGCTAAAAATAATTTGTAAGCGCTGCCTTATCTGGGTCGGCTGTGTTACCAATCGCCAGATTTCGTGGTAAATCCAATAAGTTGGGCGACTGGACTTCAGGGGTTGAATAACGGGAAAGCCATTTTCTAAATACGCCCTTGCCACATCGGCATGGTTATAAAACATCGTGATGGCTGAATGGGTGCGTGGATTACATTCGATCGCATAAACAGATCCATCCTCTGCCTGAATGAAATCAAAAGAAACTTGCCCCGTGAGATTTAAACCGCCAACAAACTGTCTAACCCACGCTTCGATTTCTGGCTTGTCCACCCTTTCATAATTGATCTGAAAAGCTGATGACTTACAGCAACAATGCATCTGCAATTCTCCATTGCGCACGGTGCTATGGGTGCAGTATTCTTGCCCCGGAATAAACGCTTGCATGATCCAAGGATTGCGATCGGAGATGGGCAAATCCTTGACAAATGCTGCTGTTTTCAGAGGTGTTTCACAGGGGAGCCGAGTCAGGTCTAGTCGTCGCACAGAGTCGTAGGGAATGCTCTTGAGAATGTATTTTCGCTCTTGCTTGGAAAAATCAAAGTCCGTTACCTGCTGCGGTTGGGTAATGCGATAGGAATCAGGGACAGTGAGACCTAGTGACGCTGCAATGACAGAGAATTCATATTTGTCATCTAGTTTTTGAACCGTTTCCGGATCAAAATGCATGACTTCACAATAGGCTGAGAGTGTCTGCTTCGCTTCAGCATCATAACGACTGGCAACTGGACTACAGACCGGAATATAAACATCTACTCCCTCATTCTGCACGATCGCCAGAAGCGCATCAGCATAGTCCTTTGCCTGCGGATTAGGTACGGTATAAAAGCGATCGACTGCCCAAGAAAAACGATGCCCCGTTAGCCAATATTTATGCGATTCGATTAGGATGACCCGATGACCTGCCTGATGAAACGATCGGGCTAGCTGCAACGCCTTCGTCATCTTGCCACCGCTGACCAAAATTGTTTTAGGATTCGCCACCGTCTTACGAGAGGGTCTCACCACGAGTGCCCTGAGCAAAGCGATCGCGGTCAAAGCGAGATTTAGAGGCAACACTAACAGCAGTAGGGCTAGGGTTGCCACCGTTTTCACTGCGTTTGCCGGAGCTTGCAGTCCCCTGTTGTCTGCCTTGTTAAAGACCATAGTGAGAACAATTGAGATATTAAAAAAGCTCTAAAAAAGCGATACTCCTACACCCTAATCTGAGAACATGGATGTAGGAGCATCGTTTACACTCGGCGAATTAAGGTGAGACCATCTCTCAACGGCAGCAACACCTGCTCTATTCGAGGGTCGTCCACAACAGTTTGATTGAAGGAGGCGATCGCGACTCCATTGGCTGTAGACTCACTCGACAAGTAGGGCTGTCCCTGCATCAGCGTATTGTCTACACAGATCAGACCATTGGGTGACAGTAGACCAGTGTCTAGCAGCAGATTCAAGTAGTCTACATATCCTGCTTTGTCAGCATCGATAAAGACTAAATCGAACGTTTCATTAGCGGCAGCTAATTGTTTCAGCGTCAACAGTGCGGGTGCTACTTTGACCAAAATTTTGTGACCATCGGGTGACTGATCAAAACACTGCTGAGCAAACTTTGCCACATAGGCATCGACTTCACAGGCAACTACTTTGCCATCATCGGGCAGAGCTTCAGCCATCGCTAGGGCAGAGTATCCGGTAAACATCCCAATCTCTAGCACCCGCTTAGCCTGAGTTAGATGCACAAAGAATTTCAAAGTTTGACCTTCTACATGCCCTGACAGCATTTCTTGCTCCAGCTGCTGTACGGTTTCACTGTCAGAAAACCGCTGGCTCCAATCTTCTGCCTGGGTACGTTTGACAAGAGAGGCGAGAGCAGAAGATTCTGGCGTTGTGCAATGACTCAGGTAAGGATCTAGCCCGCTGGCTAAGGCAGAGGCTTGTCGTAGTTCAGACTTCAGATTTGCATCAACGCTGTCTAGGGCTTCTATCTGCTGGCTGAGATGTTCAAGCTTTGCCACCAGAATCCCTAGCGGTGTCACAGGTCTGGGCGATGTCAACGATTTGGAAGTCATGCGTCTATCCCTACTGAAATAGGATGGCTCGCTGCCTCCAATGACATATACATATCTTCTCCCTCTCCCCCGCGAGGATAGCCGCGACATATCTCTTTGTGAATCGCCAAAATCTCATCCAATTCAGTCCTTGTCAAATCATTGATAAAGAAGCAGCTACCAATAGGATGAGGAACGGCTGCCCGCAGCAACCCATCCCGCGTCCGGCTGATCGATTCTGTCGCTTTCCACAGCAGCTCAGGAGTGAGATAAGGACTATCGATCGCCAGACCGATACGGCTCATCAGTCCGATAATGCGATCGCGATCGCTGACCGAAATGTAGCCCCGCTGCTGAGCAATAGTTGCCGAGAACGCCATGTCAATGTTGACTCCATGACCGTGGAACATAGGAATCTCAGGCGTTAGCTCTAAAGTCGGACTCCAGGTATGACCATAGGCAATTACGCGATCGAGATCCAGTTCATGTAGGTTGGGCACTTCTAATCCCAGCATGGTGTTGATGGCATCGTACGTGACCCTGTGCGCCACCTCTCGCAGCTCAGGCGTCCCATTCAAGTAGCCAAATCGGGTGTGCAAAAGTTCTTCACCGTGGTTTTCTAACAGCTCAAAGATGCTGCTGTTAGCAACGACCGCAATTTTAATCAACTCTGCCATGCCGTTGCGTACCTGATCCACGGGTAGCGTCTTTAAAAAGGAGAAGTCGAGAATCACCTTTTGAGAAGCATGATAAGCACCCAGTCGATTCTTTAGCTTGCCGTGGTTAACAGCCACTTTGATGGCAACACTCGCATCAATTAGCCCAATCAGCGTTGTGGGCACTCGGATGTAATTCGTGCGACGGCGATAAGTAGCACAAGCAAAGCCCGTTACATCGGTAGTTAAACCGCCACCAACGACTAAAACAGGCTCTTTACGGACTAGCCCAAAATCTGCGAATGCGTCCACAATCCGCTCAAAAGTCCGCAATGTCTTATCAGTTTCCTTAATCGTGACTGGGAAAACCGTTAAGTCAATTTCATAATGCCTGAAATAAGTCCGGATCTGCTCACCGTACAAGCCATAGACTGCCTCATCTATCACCATGAGACAGCGCCCAAACTGACGATAGCTCTCTGCAATCTCAGAATTCTCAAGTGCAAAGGCTCCATCCACATAAAGCAAGCTGAAGTCAATCTTCTCGTATCCCTCGACATGAAAAGCTTTTTCCGTAGCTCTGAAAGTTGCCTGGATGTTACCCATGAAGTTTTCCTGATAGCTCGACTACATATAACTTAACAATCTTTCTCATCATTATCACGGTAATCAAACGCAATATCAACGTGAGCGCAAGATTGATGTGGGAGCGGGTTTCTATGGTGGCGACGCTTGTTCTAGACGGTTCTAATTTGCGCCAGCCCCTACAGATAGTATTCTTGCTTTGATGATGAGCAAGTATGTCTTTAGAGGTATTTTTTGAAAATTTATTAAGATAGATTGCGCTTGAATATAATAATTAAGGCTGCTGCTCTTTCAAAGGCAGAGCTTTTAAGCTGTGCTCTTGTCGGCAGCGTCTAGGCGCTCAAGTCTGGGCAAGACGGATTACAGAGAAAACATATGTCAGCTATTCTCTTTGGCTCTATTGGCACGATCGCAGACACTTCCGAACTTCAAAGACAGGCTTTTAATCAGGCTTTTGAAGCTAACGGACTCAATTGGTACTGGAATCAAGAAGAGTATCTGAAAATGCTAGAGCAAAGCGGAGGGCAGAAGCGGATTGCTGCCTACGCGAGTTCCACTGGACAGACCGTTGATGCTGCGGCAATTCATAGATCAAAGTCAGAGATTTTTCAAAAAAACTTAACGGAATCTCAGGTGTCGCCGCGCTCAGGCGTGGTCGAAACCATCCAAAGCGCTAAAAGCAAAGGTTTGAAGCTGGCCTTGGTGACAACAACGTCTCAAGAGAACATTGCACTATTAATCGAAGCACTGCGTCCCAATATTCAAGCCACCGATTTTGATGTAATCGTCAATGCCTCCAGCATCGAACACCCGAAACCAGACAAAAGCGCCTATGTCTTTGCGCTAGAAAAACTGGGTGAGAAATCAGATAGCTGTGTTGCGATCGAAGATAACGTGGATGGGGTTGAAGCGGCGACATCGGCAGGCTTAGCTTGCGTCGCGTTTCCCGGCGAGAATACGGCTCATCACGATTTCGTGAAGGCTCAGCTCTTGGTAAACCGCTTGAATTTTGATGAGTTGCAGCAGTTGATTTTAAGCGAGTAAGCTGCATAGGGTAGACATGGTTATGAATAGAGAAAACATTGCTTTTCGCCCGCTTTTACCTTTTGGTAGGGAAGCATACGGGATTAGCATCACTGACGTGAACGATAAAGATATCAACTCTTTGAAGAACGCCCTTGCCAACCATGGATTTGTTGTCTTTCGGAGGCAGTTGGTCAGTGATGCAGACTTTGTTACCTTTCTCGATCGGTTAGGGCAGCTAACTTTTACAGTGGGTGAGACACCTGTCTTACACCAGCCCTCTCTCAATGTTGTCAGCAACATTGGACGAGTTCACCCACCCAGAAGCGTTTTTCATACAGACACGAGCTACGTTTCTCAGCCGCCTGCATTCACGGCTCTGCGGGCTTTGACAGTACCTTCGGCTGGGGGTGAAACGCTATTCTCAGATCAATATCGTGCCTACGACACATTGCCCCGATCGCTCAAAGAGAGGTTTGCAGATGCAAAAGTTCTCCATGTCGTGTCTGGTCTCACATTAGGTGAAGATCAGGAAAAACAAAGCTGGCATTCTTTGTTTAGGCGGCATCCTATTTCAGGTCGTCTGGCGCTATTTTTATCTACACCAGAACGGTGTCAGGCTATCTCAGGAGTAATGCCTGAAGCGGCTCATCGAATAATTCGGTTGCTCTACAAACATTCAATTCGTCACTACAGGCTTTACCGTCATCAGTGGCAGCAAGACGACATTGTGATCTGGGACAACCGCTGTACGATGCATCGTGCTGATCATGCCAAAGTTGTTGGCGATCGGCTCTTACATCGGGGTCTTGTATTGGGCGAAGCCCTTTGACTTTAAACAAATCTTATAAGCTGCCGTCAACTTGCTTAAGACATTTAGGGAAGGGCGCTTCGCGCCCTTCCCTAAATATCCCCGTCCTAACCGCCTTGGCGGTTGCCATAACACCTAAGCCAGTAGTTCTCCACGTAAAACCGTCACGGCTTGTCCACCTAAGTAAACACGATCGCCTTCATATTGCACTTTGATCACGCCGCCTCTAGCAGAAGCTTGATAAGCCAAAAACTCCGATTTGTGGAGGCGATCGCGCCAGAAGGGAGCCAAACAGCAGTGGGCAGAACCCGTTACCGGATCTTCGTTAATCCCCATCTGAGGTGCAAAGAAGCGAGATACAAAGTCAAAGTGACTTGCCTCATCTGCCAAACTTGTGACGATTACCCCATGCACAGGCAGGTTTGCCATTACCCCAAAATGGGGAGAGAGTTCGCGAACCGACTTTTCTGAATCTAAAGCAACAAGATACCCTAACGAGCTTTGCCAAACCTCGTCAATTGCCGCACCTGCAAGGGCTTCAGTGAGCTGTGGCGGGATATCAATTTGCTGGGAGAGATTTACTGGAAAATCAAGCTGAATCCATTCCCCCTGCTGTTTTGCAACTAGCAAACCGCTGCGGGTATGGAACCGTGCCTTTATTTCAGGCGGTAAGTGACCCTCTGACCACAGCACATGGGCACTAGCCAACGTCGCATGACCACACAGATCGATCTCAACAGCAGGCGTAAACCAGCGCAGGTTATATCCATCCTCCTGTTTCAGCAGAAATGCTGTTTCCGACAGATTCATTTCTTGCGCTATGCTCTGCATCCAGCGATCGCTCATGGGTTCTCGCAACAGGCAAACTGCCGCCGGATTTCCTGCAAACGGTGCATCTGTGAAGGCATCAACTTGTGTAATGGCAATGGCTAAGCCCATGGGAGTGCTAAGGTTTTAAGATCAACAGGCTAAGCTTTCGGCGCATGGACTGTCAGAATTTCGCAGGGCGCATGGTGTAGCACATAGTTACTGACGCTGCCTAGAAAAAGCTCGTTGAGGCTAGAAGTTCCTCTTCGCCCCACTACAATCAGGTCAGCCTGCCAATTTTGAGCCAGTTCGCAAATCACACGACCCGGATAGCCCGGTGTCTGCGTAAACTCAGTTTTGACCCCGGCATCAGTAGCAATCTGAACATGCGATCGCAAAAAACCTAGCCCCTGCTCTTCGTACTCCTGCCACTGCTTTTGATAAACATCAAACACAGCCGCCTCCATCGTCAGGCTAGATCTCAAACCTGTTGCCGAGACTGGCATTTGGGGACTGCCTGCTTCATCAGCCGACAGAACATGCAAAATCATCAGTTCTGCCTCTAATGCTTTGGCAATACCCAGCGCCTTGCCAAAGATGATTTCTCCTAGGGGAGATTGATCGATCGCTACCAAAATCTTATGAAACATAAAAGCGCTCAGGTTCAAGAATACAGGTTGTAGAAGCGCATCTGCTTCTCTAAAAGATTACTACCACACGACAGCGCTGCCGAACGAATAAGCAGCTTTCTTAAACTTTGCGGCTAGACACCCGTTCTCTCAGTCATCGTATACCGATTCAAAGATACAACCTCTGCTCCGCTCTCACGGGCAACCCGAATCAGTAGCCCTGCTGCTAGCAGACTAGCAATCATAGAGCTACCCCCATAGCTAAACAGCGGGAACGGTAGCCCCGTTGTCGGCAAAGCCCCAGTCGCTACGCCAATGTTTAGCAAAGCTTGCCCCACCATCAAAACCATCACGCCGATCGCCACGAGTTGATGGACTTTGTTGTTAGCTTTAACCGCCACCCGCAGCGCCAATGTGCCATATATCACCAGCATCAGCATCAGCAGCAAACATCCGACGAAACCAAATTCTTCAGCAAACACTGCAAAAATAAAGTCCGTATACTGAATCGGCAGATAGAACAGCTTTTGCCGCGACAGACCAAAGCCTGTGCCTAGAAATCCGCCAGACCCGATCGCCAGCAAACTCTGAATCAACTGATAGCCATCTTGCCTGGGATCTGCCCAAGGATTCAAGAAGGAAATCAGTCGCCGCCGCTGATAAGACTTGAGGCTAACGCTAACGATCGCCGCCAGTAAACCCGCCCCCGCAGCGCTCCCCAAATAGGAAAAAGGCAGACCCGATGCTAGGGCAATCAGCCAGAGCATCATGCCACACAGCGAGGCGGTGCTGAGATTGGGTTGCAGCAGAATTCCGGCAAGCGTCACGACAAAAATTCCTAGCCAGGTGAGCCGCGTTGCCCAACTCAGCCGATCCCATTGCCCAAAGATTCGAGCCGATTGCAGCACCAGAAACGGTTTAATCAGCTCGGAGGGCTGAATGCCAACAGGGCCAATCACCAGCCAGCGCGTCGCCCCATTCACCGAGGTGCCCAAGCCAGGGAGCAGCGTCAGCAAAATTAGCCCCAGCATCAGCAAAACGCCCCAGTCTGCAAAGCCCAAGATGTACTTTAGGGGTGAATGCACCAGAATATTGAACCCGACTAGCCCAATACAGATCCAGACAATCTGCACCTTGAAGTAGTACAGACCATCGCCCCAATCTTTGTCGGCGATCGGGTAAGACGCAGAAAACATCACTACCAGCCCAACAAAAATCCAGAGAAATGTTAGCCAGCGTAAGAACCGAGCTTCTGCTGACCAATCTTGGGTTGAGGTGTCAAAGAAGGGGAGAAAATGGCGGAGTTTCACGGCTAGATAGCTTGAGGTGGAGTTGAGCGATCGAAAGCTCAAATACATTAACGCAAGTCAGCCCAATTTTTTCTCAACACTCAATTTTTTCTCATACCAATTTGAATTGGAACCACGACAGATCCCGGTATGGGCTTGGCAATGCCAAACCCCTTCTGAGGTTCGATGTGCCCACAAATTCGTTTAAATCGGTATAACCTTGATTAAAACTCAAACGCGGCAGATACCTTTTAAGAGCCACAGAGAGAGCGGTTCTCAAAAAATATCTGCCGCATCAACAGCATGATGGATGTAGAATCCAAAATCTGAAGTTTTTAGGCGATCGAGCAAGGTTCCCCAGAGTAAAGTTTTCTGGATAAAGCCCAGACTCTACAACAAGCCCGTGTTCGCGCCTGGTTTGCCCGTTGCCAACTCAACTTTAACGATTTTGCCACCCATCTTCATGATGCGCTGCTGCTCCTTAAACCAGTTGTCGTAGGGAACTAGCTTGGTGAAGTAGGTATTTTGCAGTTCCCGCTGGGTACGAATCCGGGTTTGGCTAGGAACACAGGCCGTAATTTTGAACATCCGCATGGGCTTTAACGCTCCCGTTTAAACTGGAAAATTTTGATTAAATCTAGAGACTGAACCTAGAAAATTTTAGGTACTTACTGCAAGTCTGGGAGTCTGATGTCAATCCTAGACCGTCACAGCGAGCCATTAGCTGCCGTTGACCCCCTAGCACTCACACCAAACTGCCCAGACCTAAAAAAGCTACGAGACTGAAGCGCTCACGTTCAAACTCTCAACTCAAACTCTTAGCTCAAGCCAGAGCAGATGTAGTCGAGGTAAACGCCCATTTCCTTCCCTGCATCAGCGCCCACCAAGCTGGCGGTCACTTCTTTGATGGCTTGGATTGCTTGCACTGTTGCTGCAACCGGAACGCCCAAGGAGTTGTAGGTTTCTTTCAAGCCGTTGAGCACGCGCTCATCAAGAATGGAAGGGTCGCCTGCCAACATGGCATAGGTAGAGTAGCGCAGGTAGTAGTCGAGGTCGCGGATGCAGGCTGCATAGCGACGGGTGGTGTACATGTTGCCACCGGGACGGGTGATATCAGAGTACAGCAGGGACTTTGCCACAGCTTCTTTGACGATCGCCGCAGAGTTGGCGCTGATGGTGGTCGCTGCACGAACGCGCAGTTCGCCGCTCGAAAAATAGCCCTTCAGCTTCTCTAGAGCAGACATATCCAGGTACTTGCCCTGAACGTCGGCAGAGTTGATTACAGCAGTAATTGCGTCTTGCATGATTTTGCTTCCTTAAAAAATGCGTTGATGTCTATCGGGCGATCGAAAAGTTCCAAGTCTTGAGCTGAGCTAACCCAGCGGCGGCTTAGCGCTCCTATTGCATAGCACCGATAACGTAGTCGAAGTAAGCACCTGCTTCAGAAGCATCTTCACCAGACAGCAGGGAAGAAGCCACGTTCTTCATGGCACGAACGCCTTCAGCAACCGCTTCGATGGGGGTTCCCAAAGACTTGTACATTTCACGCACGCCCACGATGCCGATTTCTTCGATCGGGGTAACGTCGCCAGAAACCACTCCGTAGGTGATCAGACGCAGGTAGTAATCCATGTCGCGCAGGCAGGTTGCGGTCATTTCTTCGCCGTAAGCGTTGCCGCCGGGAGAAACCACATCAGGGCGCTTTTGGAACAGCTGATCGCCAGCTTGCTTCACAATACGCTCACGAGATTCTGTAAGGACTTGAGCGATCCGCAGACGGCGTTCGCCAGAGGTAACAAAGCCTTTGATCCGATCTAGTTCGCCGGGGCTAAGATAGCGAGCCTCAGCATCTGCATTCACGATTGACTTCGTGACAATACTCATTGATGGATTCCTCCGAAAAGCAAGATGTAACCAGTGTGTTTAAACAGCACTTACCGCTGGGTAGCCTGAGCCGCTGAACGGCTAAGCCCTCAACCGTAAAGCCACGTTAGCCAGATAACTTTAAATTTAGCTATCTCTGCCTGATAATTTTCGAGCATTGCGTTCACACTCTTAAGGCATCCGTAACATTTTGTAATAATTTTCCTCATTCAGACATCTCATTCAAACAATCGGTGGAGATGAGAGCCTGCTAGAAGCAGCATACTTTCGGCAAAATCGCAACATCGAATTTCCAAAAAAGTTAGTGATTTTCTGAGAGATTTGAAGATTTGATGCGCTTCTCATTCTCAACTGTTGTTGGATTGCCGTTTTGACTTGGGCACACTGGAGCTAGGTCTTTTGCTTAACGGACTGTACAGGAAATGTTGAAGAGCAGCCAGTGGACTTTACCGTAGCCATTCCCACCTACAACGGAGAGCATCGCCTGCCTGAGCTTTTGGAGCGATTGCGATCGCAATCAAATCCGGCTAATCTGCAATGGGAAATCCTAATTGTGGATAACAATAGCAGCGATCGCACCCCTGAAGTTGTTCAGTCTTTTCAAGCTCATTTTCCAGTAGCCATTCGCCATCTCAAAGAGCCTTGCCAAGGTGCAGGATACGCCCGACATACTGCAATTCGATCGGCTCAAAGTGATTTAGTTGGGCTTTTAGATGATGACAATCTACCAGATGAAACTTGGCTGAGTGCGGCCTACGATTTCGCCCAAGTTCATGTTCAAGCTGGAGCATATGGCAGTCAAATTCGAGGAGAATTTGAAGTCAATCCCTCTGAAAATCTACGGCGAATTTTGCCGTTTTTAGCGATTACAGAACGGGGTGAGCAACCCACTTGCTACATCCGCTCACAGGGGCTTTTGCCGCCTACAGCAGGGTTAGTCGTTCGCAAACAAGTCTGGTTGGACTATGTGCCTGAAGCAGGTATTTTGATGAAACTAGGCTTTAAGCGATCGGATGGCAATCATTGTGGTGAAGATATCGAAGCTCTGGGTTATATTCATCGATCGCCCTGGGAAATTTGGTACAACCCCGCTATGAAAATCACCCATAAAATTCCGGCTTGGCGATTAGAAAGATCTTATTTACTCCCTCTTTTTCGCAGCATAGGGTTGAGTCGGTATGTGACTCGGATGCTCAAGATTCAGCCCTGGAAAAGATCGCTGATGGTCATGCTATACATCGCTAACGATTTTCGAAAAAGCGTGTTGCATTATTTGAAATATCGATCGCAGTTACAAACTGATTTAGCGGCTGCCTGTGAAATGGAGCTATTTTTAGGAAGTCTGCTTAGCCCTTTTCACCTCTGGCAAGCTTACTTTTGGCAAAAAAGCATTCGTAAAAAATCAGGTCTTTAATTTCATAGCTTTCAGGGGTGATCATGCATGTCATCGTTTTAGAAAATGAGCCATCTTCTCGTCGCGGGGGGCAAGAATTAAGCTTAATTGATATCTGTAAAGGGCTACATCAGAGAGGGCACAAAGTTAGTTTGCTCTACACGAAACCCGGTGATTTGTTGGAGCAATATCAAAGCTTTTGTACCCATATAGATTTTGTCGATGGATATAAATTGACATTACAAAATCCTGCTCAATTTTTTACAGGCTTGCGCGAAGTGGGTCAATCTATCAAAGCTGAGCCTGAGAGCTTGGTTTATAGCAATCAATATCAGGAAAGTTTTTTTGGCTATGGATTAGCTTCTCTCAAACGCATTCCCTTAGTCTGTCATTTACGACTACCTCCCCCTTCAACGTTGGGAATTCAATCTAGGCTAGGACTGCATGGCGCAAAACGATTAATTGCAATTTCACGCTGTACTCGAACAGATTGGATAGCCGCGGGCTTTGCCAATGACAAAATTAAGCTAGTTTATAATGGAATTGATTTAGGAAAGTTTCAGCCTCAAGCAAGTAAGCTAGCAGATAGTAAAGTGATTGCTTACGTGGGGCGATTAGACAAGGTCAAAGGTCTAGAAACTTTATTGAAAGCGATCGCCCTCCTCAAGTCAGAGGCAAATTCAGAGAAATTGCATTTGCGTCTGCTCATTGCCGGAAAGCCTTTGATCCAAAATGCTCACTACCAGGATTTTTTGCATCAGCTTACTCATCAGCTCAATATCACGGCAAACGTTGAATTTCTAGGTCATGTTGCCGATCCCGCCGAGGTCTATCGATCCAGCCATCTGGTGGTTTTACCCAGCCTTTGGGCTGAACCCTTTGGGCGATCGCTGCTAGAGGCGATGGCCTGTGGGGTGCCTGTGGTGGCTAGTCGAGTGGGCGGCATTCCAGAAGTGCTGTCAGGCGAGTTTGCGCAAGGGCTGTTTTGTCCCGGCGACGCAGAGGATCTAGCGGCAAAGCTGCGGTATGTCTTAGACTGGCAGGCTCAAGACCCTAGCTTAGGGCAGCGCTGCCGAGATTATGTGAGCGATCGCTTTCCCCTCAGCCAAGCCGTTGAGGGTGTAGAGCGAGTCATGCTGGAAGCGTTGAGTCAGTGACTGAACCTGTCATTTAACGCCACAACCTTAAAAGCATTCGTACTGAATCGGCAAATTCCATCTACCATTTATCAGGGTAAAAGATTCAGGACAGTTAAACACAAGGTTAGCTATGGCAGGACTCAGCGCCGATCAGCGTCACTATTATTATTCGAGTGAGGCAACCCGCACAGGCATTCACAAGCCGCTCTTGGCAGCGCTCTATCAAGTTCACCATCGTCCTGCCCTCAGCGACGGCGAAATGGGCTTGGGAATCTCTCCTGCTAACCGCATTGCTTTGGAACAGGTCAATAGCTTTGCGGCACAAGTCCAGTTTGCAGCCAATACCATTCGCAGTATCACCGATCGCCTCACGGCACAGGGCTGGAAAGGAGCCGATATCTGGGATGCTGACGCAGGTCACTACACCGATCGCTTTCTTCAGGCGATCGCCAACGGCTACAGTCCTCCCATAACTGATCTGATGGCAACCCGGCTAGAATCTGCCGATCTGCAAACGCTTCTGCAAACCTACAAAGCGAATACGTTGCAGGACTGGGCGATCGGCAGCTCAGATGCGCTGCCACCCAAACAATCCTTCCTTGATGCTGCCTTAGTTGAGCTTGCAGAACCTATTTCCCGCTATTACATGGGGCTGTCTTATCAACGTCAGGCTCTTCTGGAAGCCGTGCGAATCTGGCGGAAGCTGAATACGCTTGAGGGCGCGATCGCCTCTCTCTTACGCATTAACGAAACAGCCCTTAACCTTGCTAGCCTGGATGAAGTCACGCTTGATCGGGCGCTGATTCAGTTTATTCAGCAGCTTCCTCCTTTTTATGCGGGCTATCCGCACCAGAGAGAGGCGCTATTACGAATGGCTCAGCTTTGGCGACGGTTAGAGAGTCGAGAAGCCGCAATTGTCTCTCTACAGCAGAGCACTTCTCCTGAAACTGATATCAGCATTATTGATCCGGCGCTGATTGCCTTTGTCCAGCGTTTGCCTCAGCAATATCAAGGCAAAGGCGACCAGCGCAATGCCATGACCGAAACCTTTCGCCTCTGGCAAGACCTGGATTCGCGAGGGGAGGCACTCAAAACTCTGGGGGTAGACGCACGGGTGCTGACCGCCAGCAATCCCGATCGCAATGCTCTATTGAACGCAGCGACTCAGCTCGATCGGGCGCTCTTAGACTTCGTGAAGCACATCCCGACAACCTACGAGCAAAGCGATCGCCAGCGAGAGGCGTTGATTCGTCTTGTGCAGCTTTGGCGCGATTTAGAAGGACGCGATCGGGCAATTCAGACGTTGCTGGATGATTTGATTCGCCTAGAGCATCCCCAGCGTGGTGCCGATGCCCCACCTATCCCCGAACCCATAGCGTCCCTGGCGCGTCCAGATCGCTGGACACCCGACAATCTTCAAATTCATGCGCTCATCTTGCCCAACGGCAGTTTCACCTGGGCAGAGGCAACCCAGGGCGGAGCTTACTTGCCTGAGCATCAGGAAACCGTTGATGCGATCGTTCGGATTGCTGAACTGGCTGAGCAGGCTAGCGATCGCCTGGGTTGCCCACTGCGCATCACCCGATGGTACTGTCCTCGGAAGCGGCACAGTCTTGGAGATGCGATCGAGTTCTACTGCGAGGGATTGACGGGCAGCCAAATCTATCTAGCTTTAGATTCTGTATGGACAGGCAGCTTAGGACGATATACCCAAACGCCTTACCTTTGCTATATTGATGCGTCCCCTCATCAAGCTCGATGGAAAATTTAGGCGCGATCGCCTCCACAGGGCAAATTCCCATCTCTTGACCTACATGCACCTCTCTCTTTTGGCGCTTTCCCAACGGGTTTCAGGGGCGCTCCGCGCCCCACACTCTGTGCGAGATATGAGTTGCTCCACTCCTCCTGATCTCAAACGGATTGCCTCGTAATGGTTTAACGTGGAGACTGCCAAGCAGTCAAATATTCATCAATCTTCATGATGCAATTTATGAGTCGCAGGGCATTCTAAAACTACGTAACTCAAACCCTATACTTTAACCCTTCAACTCTTGCGGCAAAATGCTATGTCAACCCCGATCGTTTTTGTCGAATCCTGGTTGGCCCAAACTTCAAAACCTGCTAAACCAGACATCTCTGCACCTCAGCAAATAGGAATGATTTCATCAGGAGTTCTGGTTATTCTCCTGGTGGGTTTGGCAGTGTTTACAAAAGTGAAAATTACTCAGCTCAAAAAGCAGACACGCTTTGAAGAATTTAAAAATCGAGAGCTGCAAAAAAAGCTGAAGCTGGCGCTGAATACGATTGGCAAGATGGAAAAAAATCCAGATCTAATTCATTCGCGTGAATTTAATTTGGATTACTTAAGAATGCGGATGGAAGAAGAGCAGTTTCACTTCATCATCTTGAATCAAATCAAGATTCGAGTGAAGGAAAAGATATCGATCGCTCTCCGCCCATCGCAAGCTGAGCAAGGGCTGGTCGGCATTGCCAGCAGTGGGCGTCAGGTTGATGAAGTTTTTGATGTAGAGTACGACCCTTCTGGTTTACCCAAAGGCAATCGACGGGTTTTATTCCGCATTCAAATCAAGCTAATGAAGCTACCTACACAGCCAACCTCATTAACCATCGGTCAAATTATTGACTGTATGCACAAGTTTATGAGTCAGGAAACGGACGATCACTGGCAACCCACGATTCAGGGGCGCATCGCCTCAATTCACTGGGATCAAAAAGCAAAGCCAACGCCTCTTCTGGTCTTGGAACAGCTTAACGAAGGGGTCAACGTTACCTTCCGAACTACGCGCATGGCAGAGAGCTAGTCTAGATCTACTCCTTGTTTTGCAATGATGTTTTTTGAGTATCTTCAGCGTCCTAACTTGATGTGTACCTGTAAACTCTGCGTAAAGGCAGGAGGTAATGCTTGCGATCGCTCTCTTGAGTTGGGCACTCTAAGTTTAATCATCTTAATAGTGCAAGGAATCGTTGAGCATGGGACGCGATCGCGCTGGAAGCACATTACTCAAAGCCAAGAATCTGGGGAATTTAACCTCAGAGCTGAATATCTCACGTGATTTTGTCGGTAAGTCTGATCTCAGCGATTTGTATCGCGTTAGTTTGGGCGATCGCAGTAGCTTCAATCTGCAAATCTCTAACTTGAGTAAAGGTGCAAAAGTAAGGCTGGAGATGTTTACTCTTAGAGAAGCCAAAAGCGAAGCGCTGAAGGCAATCGGGCGATTGGATTTTAGCCAACTCAAAGGCAAGAACCTCAGCAAAAATATTAGCTTTATCACTAAAAGAACGCTTGATAAAAATAGCAAGCCGCTTCAGCTTGTGCTAGATGCAGGGGAGTATTTCTTTCGCATTGCATCTCACAAGGGTGACACTGTTTATAAATCGATCGCGTTTACTAGCTCAATTTCTGCTAACTCCCCTAGCGATCCCACGCCCAACAACCTTACGCCCAATAGCCCTGCTCCTAGCAATCCAAATACGCCCATTCCCCCCTCGTCCCTCCGGTTCGATCGCCAATGGATTCGTCAGTTGGGTACCGCCCAGAATGACTATGGCTATGGCTTGGCGATCGTAGGCGATAATCTCTACCTTTCTGGCTCTACCGAGGGGAGCTTGAACGGGGCAAATCAGGGCGATCGAGACAGTTTTACGGCGCTGTATACCACCGAAGGCGCCCTGCAATGGCAGCGGCAGTTTGGCAGTCCAGGTATTGATACAGCCGCAGATATTGCCGCAGATGGCAGTGGTCATTACTACGTGGGCGGCGTTGCATCTGGCTCCTCTGGAATTCCAGATGGCTATGTCTCCAAATATGGCGGCAACGGGACTCAAGCATGGTCAAAGCAAATTAAGCTGGGTGGAATTGAGGCGATCGCAGGCATTACAACAGACAACTCCGGCAATGTCTACGCTTCTGGGTTGGTCAGAGGTATTCCAGGCTTCACTCCAGCCAATGCTTATGTAGTCAAATATGACAACGCGGGTAGTGAGCTGTGGTCGAAAGAATGGAGCGGCTCTGGTTCCAGCAGCGCAACGGGTGTAGCGATCGACCTAGACGGCAATGTCTACATTGCGGGTATTACCAACGCCACTTTGACTACCGACATTAATCGACCCCTCACGGGCGGCGATGTGTTTTTGGCAAAATATAGTGCTAGCGGCACGAAGCTTTGGGATCAGACGATCGCCACCTCAGCGGCAGAATACGCCCGTGGCATCGCGGTAGATGGCAGCGGCAATGTCTACATCACAGGCGAGACAGAGGGTACTTTGCCCGGACAGACCAGCGCTGGCGGTACAGACGGATTTGTAGCAAAATACAGCGCTACCGGAACTCAGCAGTGGCTGAAGCAGTTTGGCACGGCTGGATTGGATGAATCTCAAGCCATTGCCACCAGCGAGACAGGCTATGTCTTCCTGACGGGTGAAACGACAGGAGGCATTTTTGGCAACCCCAGCGCTGGTGGTTCCGATGCCTGGATTGCCGCATTTGGCACTGACGGCAGCTTGGCTGTCAGCACGCAGGTCGGTACTGCCGCAGCCGACGAAACCTATGGCATTGCAGCATCCGGTAACACTATCTATGTGCTGGGGCAAACCCTGGGGGCGATCGCAGACACCGCTAATCAGGGACAATACGATGATTGGGTCGCAAAATACGTTGTAACCTAAACCCCTCAGATTGCCATCTGTCGCTGTCGCCAGTTTGCTTAGGACATTTTGGGTGGAGCACTTTGCGTCCCACCCAAAATGTCCCCGTCCTAACCGCCTTTGCGCTTACTATATTTTCGAGAGGTTCATGGCGAGAACCTCTTGAAAAACACGATTCAGTCATGGCTAGAATTTGTGTTCTCACTCCGTCCACCTGTTGCCATGGCGGCTAGAACGGCTTGCTGACTCGCCTGACTATAGATCGTTTTGAGATAGTCCAATAAAAGCTGAGAAGCGATCGCCCCTTGATTGCCTCCCATCTCTGCCTTAAAAGGTATAGCGCCCAACACATCTAGAATGGTTTCGCTGCTGGGAGGTGGCACTACTACAACCAGAGAGGCTTCTAGCTGCTCATCGTATTGCCAGAAAGTTGCCAGATCAATTTGAGAAGATTCTGGAATTGCTTCCTCAACGGGTCTAACCTCGCCTTGGGTGCTACGAGTCTGACGCAGCGCTGTGATGATTTGCTCTTTACTGCGACCGCGTAGCTGAAACAGCACAAACGGATCTTCGCTAAAGCGATCGCCCAGCAGATAATAAACGGCTCCGATGTGCTTGCAAGGATTCGCCGGATCAGGACAAGAGCAGCGGCTGTGAATGTCGAACTTGGTGTAAGGAAACAGACTCAGCCCGTTGGCTGTAAAGACTTCCTCAATATTCTGCGGCATCTCCCCCGACAGCAGCTTCGCCGAAAAAATGGCTCGCTCTGACATTGACTCAATCACATACTGCCACTGCTCATCATCGAAGGGATCAAGGGACAGAGACACATCATAGGGTTCTGGAGCCGTTCCCTGAACCTGCGCCGAAACCTGAGAGCCATCAAACTGGATATCTAACACGTTGCCTTGACGAGCATAGTTCCGGGCGCGTTCGAGCCGTCGCCGCCAGCCAAAGGATTCCAGCACATCAACCCAGCGCTGTGCCCACCATTCGCGGTTAGATTGCGTGTCGTAGTGAGTCATTGATGAGGCACCCCATATCAGGATGGTCAAAAAATAAAGGACTGAGCATCAGGCTTGATTCCTGGCTCAGTCCTTATGATGTTAGAGCGAATGGTTGAGATTCAGCAACTTGAACCTAGCTCAGCGACTCCAGATAATCCCGTACCCGGTTGCGGCGCTTGGGCTGTCTCAGCTTTTGCAAAGCCTTAGCTTCAATCTGGCGGACTCGTTCCCGTGACAGGTCAAGGGCACGACCGATTTCGGCAAGGGAGTAAGGCTGTCCATCGCCCATGCCAAACCGCATTAGGATCACGTCCCGTTCACGGCTGGTGAGGTCAGTCAGCAACTGCTGCAAGTCCCGATGCAGCGCTTCCCGCATCAGCACTTCCTCTGGGGAAACATCTTCAGTTTCTAGCAGGTCGCCCAGCTCGGTGTCACGCTCTTTGCCCACCTTTGTTTCCAGAGAGACGGCGCGAGGCACCCGTAGTAGGACTTCTCGCACCTGCGCCGGGGTCATTTCCAGCTCTAGCGCCAGGTCTTCCATGGTCGCAGTCCGACCTTTCTCCTGGGAGATTTTGCGCTGCGCCTTCTTGATTTTGTTCAGCTTTTCGGTGATGTGAACCGGGAGGCGAATGGTGCGGCTTTGAGTGGCGATCGCCCTTGTAATCCCCTGGCGAATCCACCAGTAGGCATAGGTGCTAAAGCGGTAGCCTTTAGTCGGGTCAAACTTCTCTACAGCTCTCTCCAGACCCAACGTACCTTCCTGAATCAGATCGAGCAGCTCTAGCCCCCGGTTCTGATACTTCTTGGCAACCGATACCACTAAGCGCAGGTTGGCTTTGATCATGTGATCTTTTGCCTTCACGCCTTCTGACTGAACTTGATCTAGTTCTGCCACCGTTAGCTCTGCAAGCTCTGCCCAGTGACGCTTGCCCGATGCCAACAGCGGCTTCAGCTCAGCCACTGGAACTTCTGCATCAGTTGCCCAGCGCTCCAGAGAAGGGCGGTGTCCTAGGTGAGAAGCAAGGCGATCGTGGGTTTCAATAATTCGCACATACTGCTGGATTTGAGCATCGGTTTCAGCCGCAGTGTTACGCAGCTCGACTAAGCGCATGTAGCGCTGGACGCTTTGAGCTTCAGAAACTTCTTCATCGCGTCCTAAGAGCCGGACTCGACCAATTTCCTGGAGATATAGACGCACGAGATCGGTGGTACGCCGTCCCGCAGCCTTCGCCACGCTGGAACCTGAATATTCTATTTCTAAGTCTGCCAGGTCGTGATCAACTTGCGATTCGTCCAGCTCTGCTCGATTTGCATCGTTGGCAAACTGGAGGTTAACGACGTTAGAAGACTCATCGTAGTCGGCATCCGCGTAAAAGGGTTGTGCTGGCATAATGCTTGTCTCAATTGCTCCAGGTAACAAGGGGGCGTTCATTGTTGCTTACGGCTATTGTTCCCACCATTCGGGATCAATTAACTTAGGACGAAATAAATTGCTTAAAGTTTCGCCCCGTGAGTTTTTCGACTGGCAGCCGTCCTATCAGGCGCAGTACCCAGGAAGGGTGCTGATAGAAACCGTGGTGTAGATGTAGCTCATGGGTTAAGTCAGCAATTACTCCTAGTTCCCCAGGGGATATAGTCATCTACATCTCTTGTATCCCTAATTCCTGAGGACATTCTTGAAATCTTTGTGGGTTGCCATCAAGCGGCAATGAAGATCGGCTTTGGCGGGTGGCACTGCGTAGACAGCACTGCGAGGTAGCACCGCGATCAAGCCTCAATATTTGAGTTCCTGTCAGGCTCTTTCGATGGCAAGGCAATCCGAGCGATCGCATCCTGCACAAAGACCCTAATAAACTCATCACGGCGGTTGAGCTGAAACTGCTCCTGTACAACCTGCGCCATGCCGCCATCTCCCCAGGTTTGGTCGCGACGGAAGTACTCAATGAAGCTTTTTCCGGCAATGCGGGTCAGGTAGGCTGCCGTTACGCCCTGGATGGCACGACCAATGAGAAAAGTGCCGACATTCGTTTGAAGAGCAATCGAGAGAAGTTCGATCGCGCCTCGCACTACGCCTAGGCTGACGAGAGTTTTTGCCAATGAAATGGCCAGCTCTTTGCCGCGCTCCAGATTAATCTCGCAGCCATAGACTCGCCCTAATTCCACCACCATCTGGGCATTGATGGCAGCCGTGGCAATCAAATCAACGAAGGGTAACGGTGTGACTGAAACCACCCCAGCACTGATCCACTGGTAGCGATCGACTATTTTCTCAGCTTGAGTTTGGCGCTCAACATCAATCAGCTGGCGGGCTTCTGCGCCCAGCCGCTGCGATTGCAGCAAGATATTATCAGCAATCAAGTCTTCCCCTTCCGATCGCAGCACTGCCGCCATCCGCCGCAGTAGCGGAATAACTTCTGGCTCAGGCTGAAATAGCTCGCCGTTCTCTAAACGCACAGGCTGAGGGTTAGCGGCGATCGCCACAATATCTTCGAGTGGAATCAGCGTCTGGACGCGCTGCCGAATCCGATTGAGCAAAACATCTAGGTCAGCTTCGGGATATAGATCGGTTTTATTGAAGACGAGGAGCGATCGCTTGCCAATTTCCGTTAAAGCCCGCAGAGCCGTATATTCTGACTGGCGCAAATCATTGTCGATCACGAACAGCAGCAAATCAGCATCTGTTGCCATCTGCCGAGCCAGGTTTTCCCGCTCTGTACCAATGATGCCGATTTCTAGGATGCCGGGAGTATCAGCGATTTGAATTTCTCGATCTAGCCCTTTAAGCTGAAAGCGATAGATCTGCCCCAACTCTGTCGTGCCCAGCGTCGCGCCGACTCGACCCGCCATTCGACCGATCACAGCATTGACGATCGAAGTTTTCCCGGCTGATCCCGTGCCAAAAATCACGACATGCAGCTCTCGAAACGATAGACTTTGCTCAATTTCACGGGAGCGATCGATCAACGCCTGTCGTGCAATCTCATCTTGAATCTGAGCCACCTGCTGCTGCACCGCCTGAAGGGTTTCACGGGCAACCTCTGCCTTTTGCTCAGGAAGCTTGACAGGCTGCGGGCGATCGGCTCTCTGACGGCTGGTTCCTTCACGAAAAAGGGGCAGCGTGAAATAGAACAAAGCCGCCACAGCGCAGATCAGAAGCGCCAGCATCAGCGCTACCAGAATATTTGCCAGCAGCGGAGAGGTGATGGCGATACCAAAATAGAGCTGCGATAGAGAGCCTGTCAGCCATATTACCAGCCCCAAAATTAGAAGAATGCCAGCGACAAGCGCTAGGAGGCGTGAGCTAGACATCAGCGACTCCAGAGGTTAGCGATCGAAACCTTGGGCATCTCTTACAGCCATTTTCAATTGCATAAACCACGGTTATTTCAGTAGAAGCCTCACTCCGCGAGGCTTCTACTGAAATAACCCAGACTTAACCGAGCGCAAAGTGCCGTAAACCGTTATGGGCAGCATTAAAGGCTTATCACCCTTAGCGTACTACTCCCTGGATGCAAAGCCGCCACTTCTGCGACCGCCCTCACGGCTGCCGCCCTCTTCACGAGGTTTTGCCTTGTTAACGCGAATTTCTCGACCGAGCCATTCAGCCCCATCCAATTCAGCAATGGCTTTGTCTTCTTGAGCGTCTTCTTCCATTTCCACAAACGCAAAGCCGCGCTTTCTGCCTGTTTCGCGATCGGTCGGCAGACTAACCCGGCTCACCTTGCCGTACTCTGCAAAAACCTCCCGCAAATCCTCCTCGGTAGCCTGAAAAGACAGGTTGCCCACGTAAATAGTCACGGCTCTCTCCAAACCTTAGCAATACAAGAGACAGTTCGGAGAAGTTCAAAGAATGCAAGTGCAGAACCTTCAACTTTTCTACCGAATACTGCATTTGCTGGAGATCATATCCGATTTATGTGGTAACAGCAAAATTGCGCCATCTTTTTTTAATTAATTTTTGCCATTGCCTAATTTTAGAGAGGAATTCTCCCAATCCATAGCAACCGCCAAGGCGGTTAGGAGGGGACATTTTGGGTGGGGCGCGCAGCGCCCCACCCAAAATGTCCTAAGCAAACTGGTGACAGCTATGAGCCGACCTATCGGCTAACGAACGACTTGCTGCATATAGTTACCCCAAAGCTGAGCAGCGTCTGCACTCGTTCCGGCAGTAGGCGTGTTGTCGTCGTTGCCAAACCAAATGCCCGTTGCCAAAGCCTGACCCGGTACATAGCCAACAAACCAAAGATCTGTATTGTCATTATTGGTGCCAGTTTTACCCGCTTCGCCCAATCCCAGCGCCGCGTTGCGTCCGGTACCCGACTGCACCACGCCTTGCATCAACGAAGTCATAATGTCAGCGACCTGGGGATCAAGGGCAGGGAGATTAGTCTGGGCATTTTGCTGATAGTCAAAAATGACGCGACAGGTTTTGAAATCTTGGGGGTTAGTGCAATCGCTACTGTCTAAAATGCGGTTGATCGTGTGGGGCTGGTTGCGAATTCCCTGGTTTGCCAGAACGCTGTAAGCTCCTGTGAGTTCCAGTAGATTGACCTCACTCTGCCCCAACACGAGTCCAGGAACCGGATTAAGCTTAGAGGAGATCCCCATGCGCTGCGCCGTCCGCACCACCTGGTCTAGCCCCACCTCTTGCCCAATGCGCAGGGCAACAACATTTTCCGATCGCGCCAACGCACTATACATATCTAGACTGCCGCCGCCCGATTTACAGCCCTCAAAGAACTGTCCGCCCCAGTCGAGCGGAGCACAGGAAAAGGCGGCGCTGGGCGAAATTCCCTGCTCGATCGCTGCCGTATAAGCAAACACCTTGAAAGTCGATCCGGGCTGCCGCATGGCCTGAGTCGCTCGGTTGAACTGGCTCTGCTGAAAATCAATGCCGCCCACAAGCGCCAAAACCTCACCCGTACTGCTGTCGAGGGTAACAAGGGCGCCTTGTGAGAACCCAGCAGATGCCCCTGTGGTGCCTACTGCTGCCTGTAGACTCGCCTCCGCCTTAGTCTGCATCTGGGGATCTAGGCTGCTTTCCACAATAAAATTGCCTTCCTGGGCCAGCTGCTCACCCAAGAGCGTATCCAAATCTTGAAATACCTGACCGTAAAAATAGGGGGCGATCGTGCTTTCTAGCTCCTTAATTGCCGCTGGATTGATCTCGATCCGCGATCGCCTTGCCCGCTGCGCTTCCTCTAGGCTGACGGAACCCTGAGCTGCCATGCGGTTGATAACGCGATCGCGTAGCTCCACTGCCGACTGGTAATCTCGCACGGGATTAAATCGGTTTGGGGCAGGCAGGATACCCACAAGGGTTGCCGCATCAGATAGCGTCAGGTCTTTCGCCGATTTGCCGAAATAAAATTGCGCTGCATCCTCAAAGCCATAGTTGCCGCTGCCCAGATAGACGCGATTCAGGTAGGTCAGCATCAGGAAATCTTTGCTGTAGGCAGCTTCCAGCTTCAGAGCCACCATTGCCTCGCGGATCTTGCGGCTGGCAGAATCTTCGGTGCCCACGTAGTCTCGGAAAATGCTGCGCGCCAACTGCTGCGTGATGGTGCTGGCTCCTTCGCGAATTTCGCCGCCCTTAACGTTGGTCACGAGGGCGCGGGTAATCCCGATCGGGTCAACGCCCCAATGCCAGTAGTAGCGGGAATCTTCTGAGGCAATCACCGCCTTGGGCAGGAAAGGCGAGAATTCCGAAAGCCGCTTATTTTCCAGATGTGCGCGTGTTTCGATTGGTCTGAGGGGTGTTTCGCCATCTCGTGCATAAACCACAACTGGACCCTGTACAGAGGCAGGCAAAGGAGTCACCCCAAACTTTTGCCACTCAAACCCGACCCATGCAGCAGCGATCGCCGTCAGTCCCGTGAAGCCATATAGCCCGTACTTGATTGCCTTGACGTAGGTTGGAGGCGGATTGTGATACTGAATCTTCACAGCTGCCGCCAATTCAGGAGGCCCTAACGTTAGAACATCGCCATGGTGCAGCGTTACCTTGGCAAGCCGCCGTTTACCTCGGTAGATGCCGTTGGTGGAGTTTTCGTCCTTCATCACAAACGGATCGTGGGGCTGCTGCTTGTCGCGCGTCATCGAGAGATGCACCTGGCTCACCACCGGATTTCGCACCACAATATCGCAGGATTTAGAGCTGCGCCCTAGTACGTAATGCTCACCCAGCAGCGGGTAAATTTCTGCTTTATCAGAGTCGGCATCCTGCACCCACAGTTCCGGCACTTTGGCGTTGGGCTTAAGGGCAAGCTGGGAAAAGTTAACCTTTGCCTGAATAGTTTGAACGGCTTGCGTGATGGCCCGCAAGAACGTCTTTGGCGGGTTAGAGGGCGAATTGGGCGGTGTAGGTGGTGTAGAAGGTGGAGTCATGGACAGCTCGTGCAGAGTCACTCAAGACTAGATACAGTTTGACCCGCTGAAGTTTCCGAAGAGTTCTCCAAACTCAGCTACGCAACATTGTACTGACTGTATTGTACCGACTGTCCTACAAGTCGCAGAAAGCCTAGGCAGACTACTCAAGTTTTTGCGGATCAGGTTTCTGCTGAGGGAAGGCGATCGCCCAAAAAAAATCCCCAGCTTTTGGCCGGGGAAATCTATCAGGGTGCATCTACCACTCCCTTATGCAGAGAAGTCAGGCTAATTCAGGAGAAGGGCTGTGAGGTTACCGTGAAGACCGATCCGTGAAATTTAGAGATTGTGCGAAGCTGCCAAAATCCTGCGTGAATTCCGAGATCTAAAAATTCAAAGATATGCCTTTCGCCAGTTTGCTTAGGACATTGGCGGGGCGCTGCGCTGTCACACCCAAAATGTTCCCGTCCTAACCCCCTTGGCGGTTGCTATATGCTGGATATGTGTATCCTCATCTTGCTCTCGCGCTCTAGAAAATTATGACGGCTCAGGCAGAAGTTTTTCGGCAAAGCGACTTGATTAATCAGCTCGTGCTCGATCGCCAGACGTTGGAAGAACTGGGGCGCGTCGAGACTCTGTGGATGTATCCTCCTGTGCATCGCGTGTTGGGCTTCATCTGCAAGTCTGGATTTCTGGGCAACACAAAATCCGCCTTCAAGCTAAGCCAGATTGCCGCCATTGGAGCCAGTGGTGTCTTGACTCACGCACCCTCTGAACCAACCGAGGCCAAAAAGGTACAGCAGCTTGAGTCGTTGATTCAGCATGAAGTGTGGAGCAACGAGGGCAATCAGCTCGGCAAAATTACGGATTATCTGTTTGAGCTAGAGACAGGCAAGATTAAAGCCTATCTGTTTATTTCTAGCGGCTGGGCAGGTATAACGGGCGAAGTTTATGAATTGCGCCCTGCCGACATTGCCAGCTTTGGCAAAAAGCGCGTTTTGGTGGCAGAATCTGACACCGATCGCTTCACCATCTATCAGGAGGGAATTTCTCAAAAGCTGATCAAAGCCAAAGATTCCCTGACGCAAGAAGCCTCTGAGGAGTTGCGATCGCTGACTCAACGGGCAGAAACCTTGACCGAACAAGTCACAGAGCGAGTGAGAGGAAAACTTTACAACCTGGCTGATCAAGCGAAGGCGAACGCCCAAATGCTTTCTCAAAAAGCGAAAGAAAAAGCTCAGATTCTCAATGAGCAATTGGGTGAGCAGTTGGGTGAACAGTTGGACGACTTGAGCGCCAAAGCCGAAACCCGAACTTTTTCAGAACGAGCTAAGGCGACAAGCCAGACTCTTGCCGAAGAAGTGAAAGAGCGATCGCATTCTCTGAGCAAGCAGCTTGGAGCGAGCTTTCAGACCTTGACGGTGCAAGCCGAGGAAATTTTTGAAACCGTCCGAGAAAATTCTGGATTTGAGGCTGGATCTAAGCAAGAGGAGTCTCAAGCTGCTAGTTCGGATGACTCACTGGATGATGACTGGCTAGATGATGACTGGATGAATGATGAGCCGAGCCTGAAAACTGAGCCAATTCTACGGAATGAAGATGCGACAGCTCAGCATCATGAACCAGATGATCTAGATGATGAGCCTTGGATTTGACTCAAGAGTCTTTGAGTAAGTTTTGGGGCAGGGCTGAATCCGGGTATGAATTTTTTTGAAAGGGGCGCGGAGCGCCCCTTTCAAAAAACTCATGCATAAAACCAGCAGCGCCGTTTTGGGATAAGTTCTCAGGCGACTCTTCAAAAATCTTTACTTTAAGGAAGGGTGGAGCGATCGCCCCCATTAAAATCTGCGCTATGCTAAATCGCTAAAATGCTGTGAATTTGCCAGTTCTCGCAGATACGCTACAGACAGCGCCAGGTTGTGGGCTGCTGCAAATAAATATCTAGCTCTAGCGTCCATCCTGAATTTTTAGTGTTATATTGCTTGCTGTATTTGACATCCCTGAAGGTGGCTATGGAAACGAAAGAGATGACTTCCCGTAGGGTTTGTATTCCACGCTCCTCGGCTGAAAAGGTCAGGACTACCCTGTTGGGGGTTCTGTCGTTGGGCACCCTTGCTCTATCTGCTTGCAGCGTGGCAGACTTAGCTCCCCGCGATGTCAGTTCATCTGTTCCTAGCGCTACTCCTACACTTAGCGCTTCCCCTTCGCTTGGCACTTCACCGAGCGCTTCTGCGATCGCTAGTGAGTTTACCTTTCCCCAAAGCTCTTGCGGCGACCAGGCTGTTTCCCCTAGCGAAAGCTGGTACCCCGTATATATCGACAAAAGTGATATCGCTCAGATTCGCAATCGGTACTGCAAAGATGCTGTCAGCGTCATCAGAGATAAAACTGGCGTACCCTCGGTTCAGGTTGCTAGCTTTACGACCTACGGCAAGGCTCAGCGGTTTGCCCTAGCGGTAGGCGGCGAGGTAGAACCCGTGGGCATCTCGCGCACCTCGCTAGATGCCCGGATAACCAGCCAGGACTCTCAAAGCCCTGACAGTAGCACCCGTGCCGATGTGGAATCCACCGATAAGGCTGTCCTCACCTCAAGCCAGCCTCAAGCCCCCATCAATGTGCGGGAGCGTGCCACCACCTCTGCCGGGATTGCGCACATCGGCTATGGAGGCGATCGCCTCAGCATTCTCGACAAAATGCAGGGAGAAGACGGCAACACCTGGTACAGCGTTCGTCTAGAGTCTGGAGAGAGAGGCTGGGTCAGAAGTGATTTTGTCTCGCAAGATGCCAATGCTTCAAGTTCTGGCATCCAAAGTTCGAGCGCTCAAGATCCTGCAACATCGGGTAACCTCGATCGTTCTTTGACTGCTTCTGCTTCCCCTTCTGCCTCTGCTGAGTCCTCTACTTCAGGCTCTGCCCGATCGGCAGTTCTGACGGCTAGCGAACCCGATGCGTTGATTAACGTCCGCACTGGTGCCAGTACCTCGGCAGAAGTACAGTCTACAGGCTATGCAGGCGATCGCATTCAGGTGGTTGACAAAAAGCGAGGAGAAGATGGAGAGACCTGGTATAGCGTTCGGTTTGAGTCGGGTACAACGGGCTGGGTGCGCAGCGACTTTGTTTCTAGCAACTAATTTTCTAGCCACTCATTTGGGCTGAAAAAATCTTTTCCAGCTCACCCCAAAACGAAATCATTGGCGTTTGATTGAGTAAGCAAAACTGGGCATCGGAGACTCCCACGATCGTCCAGTTGTCGCAGACCTGCTGCCCAATGTCGATCGCTACAAACAGCAAATCTAGGCGCGCCGCAGCCTTCAGCGCCATATCAAAAATTGCTTCCTCTTCTTCAACCGTCAGCCATTTTAACGGGTCATCTACCTCCCAGAAGTAGGCGTAGGTGAGAATCGTTTGTCGATAGAGATAGACCCGAAACGATCGCCCCAAGGGTTTGCCTTTCGGGTCAGCCTGACCATAGTGCAAATCGGCAGCTTGGCGCACCTCTGCCCAAGACTGAGCCGATTTTACTGGCGCTAAGTCTGACAATTTACTATAGATATTGCTAAATTGCTGAGCGATCGCATATTGCTCAGGTCGGTTCAAAAGCTGGATATTTCTGCTGAGAAAAGCGTCGTAAACTGCTCTGTAGCGATCGATCGAGGGTGGCGCACTTAACCAGATGCCAAAGCTGTTCTGAGGCGGATTGGTTTGGGGTTGAAGCGTTGCTGCGATCGCTCCAAGGCTAAAGTTTTTTGGCAATGAGTAGACTGAAATTCCCATTACGGCCGCAATTTTAGAGGCGATCGATTCAGGGTCTTCGCTTAAAACAATCATCCTCATGTGATTTTGGACTGCTTCTCTACAGAAAACTATTCAGCAATGTTTTCCTAAATCGCTTTAGACTGCACCGCTTGAGCAGCTCAGCAGACTCATCATGTGTGATCCTAACCGTCTGAACCCACTAAGCTATTGTCTCGGCAAAACGAGTTTCAATGATCCAGTCACTCCGAGGAATCGCACTTCTATTTTGCCACTCGATCGTGAAATCTAGGGTGTAGCGCTGCTCAAACCCATCCCTTTTTCCCGCCTGAGCTTCCTGAACTTTGACGACCCTACTTCGAAGTTGATGTCGATGAAAATATTGGGTGATCGTGTGCAGGTAATGATTTTTTGTGGTGTGAACTTTGCCCACACCACAAAAAATCATTACTCCTTGAGGACTACCAAATATGGAATGTCTGGTAAAAGTACGCAGTTTGAGTAAAGCTGAATCTTGATTCTTCAGGATATGCCGGGATGTTTTTCTAGAAGGACATTGTCGAAAATACAGAGTAGTCCGCATTGATACCTGATTTTCCAGCTTCTACCCAAAAGTGCAATTTCATGATTGAAGTCCCTTCTAGAACGGTAAGTAAAGAGGAAGTTGGCAGGCTTTACAAGCGATTCCGAAGAGTGGTGCTGGCTTCATCTGCTAATCACTTGACAAAATATCAGACCGGAGAACTTAATCAGGAAGTAAGGGCGCTCATTCATCGAGAAACCCAGCAGCTTTATCGGCAGTTGCGAACGGTTGCTTTTGCGTCTTCTCTCAGCAATGTCAAACAAATCCAGCTGCCTGTTCGGGGCGGAACTAACGCAGGGCTATATCGTAAAGATCCCCGCAAGCTCCATCAGGAGTTTCGTCAGGCTGTTCTGATCTCGTCTGCCAATATTCTTAGGCAAAAGGCAGCCGCCTCACTCCAAGAGTCTGTCCGAGAAACTGTAAAAATTCTGAATGTTGAGATTGATAATCTGTCTAAGCAAGAGTTTTTAAGTAAGCTCAGTCGGGGCGTTGTCTTTACACCCAATGTCGATCATTTAATGAAATTGCAGCATGATCCAGCGTTTATGGCAGCATACCAACAGGCTGATTACCGAGTTTGTGATAGCCAGGTTTTGATGTATGCCTCTAAGTTTTTGGGCAAACCTATTAAGGCAAAAATTTCGGGTTCAGACCTGTTCCCTATGTTTTGCGAACATCATAAAGATAATGAATCCACTAAGATCTTCTTACTAGGGGGTGCTGAAGGGATTGCGAAACAGGCTCAACGGCGAATTAACGATCGCATTGGTCGGAACATCATTGTTGCTGCTCACTCTCCCTCGTTTGGCTTCGAGAAGAATCAGCAGGAATGTCAATTCATTATTGATCTGATTAATCGATCGCCCGCTAACGTGCTTGTGGTCGGAGTAGGTGCGCCCAAACAAGAAATCTGGATTAGTCGATACCGCTCTCTGCTGCCAAAAATCAATATTTTTCTAGCCGTAGGTGCGGCGATCGACTTTGAGGCAGGCAACAAGCCGCGTGCGCCCAAAGTGATGAGCGACCTAGGCATTGAGTGGCTGTATCGGCTGCTCACTGAACCCAAGCGATTGTGGAAGCGTTACTTGATAGATGATTTGCCGTTTATTGCTCTAGTTCTCAAACAAAAGCTGCGGAACTGGCGATCGTCAGACTTGGGTGGATAAAATCCACTGGTACGAGCCTAGCGCAATGCGCTTAGATCCAAAGAGATATTTTTGAGAGCCGCGCGGAGTGCGGCTCTCAAAAATATCTGCCCCATAACCAGTTTAAATTGGTGTGGGATGTGGCTGTCGCCAGTTTGGTTGGGAGCAGTTTCTTGTGCATTTTCCCCTATCAGGAAATAGGAATTCGCCCCAGGATATCAATTTTGTTATTATCTTTAACCTCTACCAGAACAGCTTCCCCAGACTGCGGAAAAATATCGCTCAGATCCGTAATATTAACCTGATGAGAAATCATCACAACCACACCCGGCACCGCTTGATTTTCTAGCATGAATTTCTGGACTTGTGCTGTCTGTTCATCGGCAGTGCTGCGATCGCCAAAGAACGAATTTAGGGGTGGGAAAGGTTCAACCTTGCCCAGGTTCATCAGTTCAGCAGTTTCTAAGCAGCGGCACCACTGGCTCGATAGCACCTTGGTCACCGAAACATTGCGACTGCGAAACGCCTCTCCGATGCGAATGGACTGTTGCCTCCCTTCCTCTGAAAGATTGCGTTGTGTGGAGCAGTCCCCTAGCCTAAAGTTAGGCGGATCGCCTGTTCCAGGGGCCGTTGCATGTCGAATCAGCATAACGAAACTTCTCTGGTCTGCTTGCTGAAGTAATGACCACAGTTCCTCCTCAGATCGCTCTATCCCAGTTCGTACCTCGACCGAGACGCTGTTGGTTGGCGTAGAATTTGCAGGGGTTGAGGGAGAGTTTGGTAAGGCACTGTCAGCCTTTGACGTTACGGACGGGCTAGACGTTATGGCAGTGCCCTGGATAGAGGGAGCGCTGCCACAACTGACTAAAGTGAACGCCGCGACCAGCAGCCAGCTTCCGCTTTTTGCATATAATTTAGCCTCTATATGAAGCGTTTTCATGAAAGTCTGAATGAATAGATGGGATAAGCAGCATCAAATGATAGGGTGATGGGCATGGATACCCTGCTCATAGTGACTCCGTAGAACATCCATGCCAAAGTTATTTCTCAGGTCATGCCAGACCGTATGAATATGATTGGCATTGTTTTGAGTATTGTCGTATTCAATCAGAACTGTAGGTCCCTGGAACCGATAGTAGTGAGCTTGTTGCGGTTCTAGTGCCCCAGCCCAGGCAAAGCGGATCTGATCAATTCCAGCCTTCTGAATCTGCTGCAATTGCACAGTTGCCAGGTCATCTCGCAAGTTGCGAACGTAGGTTTCTATTAGGCGGATTGCCCGATCGCGGCTATCCGTTTCCATGTCGCTCAGCAACAGTCCAGCCGATCGCTCCAGGCTTACAGAGCGACCGGGTCCTGTCAGAATATCGCCAAAGGATTGGTCAGCGAGAATGAGCTGCTGACGTTGAGCTGAGGATAGACTTTGCAGGAGTTCAAACGCCAGATCTTGCTCTTGAGGTAACGCTCGCAATCCTTGCTGGAGCGGAACTTGGACTTTTGCCGGATTTGCCCCCAAAAATGCAGGAGTGACTGTCACGATCGCCTCCGATATCACAGCAATATTCAAAGACAAGTGATGCCCTTCCAGCCGCCATCCCCAGGGAACCTGAGCCGGATTGCCAAACACGGTGACAAAATAAAGCTCCGGATCTCGAATAGAGGGCGAACCCCCCATCTCTCGCAGAACGGTCTCCAGCGTCAAGATGTTTTGAACTTTGCGATAGCCAACTTCACTCAAGCTGAATTGCAGCAGACGATCGACTGTCTGGCGCTGTTGAGCAGACATCTGCTTGAACGCCATGCCTTGGCGCTGGCGCGGAACATAGTGCCAATTGAATCGTTCCTCAGCCTCAAAAGGAAACATAGCCTCCCTCTGCTGCTCCGAGTCAAGGCTTTGGAGGAATGCCGTAACTAACTCTGCCATCGTCGCCTGAAAAGATGAACGAACGGGTATTGCTGGCAACTCACCAACTTCAGCTGTCTGAGTTTGCGGTTGACAGGCTTGACCCATGAGAGAAGAGAGGGCGATCACGCCTCCGCCCAAAAGCAAATGCCTGCGATTGATCTGTCTATTGATCTTTCTATAGAGGTTCATCAGTGAATTGTAGGGGAGAAACTGCTTTCACATAGTGTCAGGAGATCGATCTGAGGAAGTGCGCGTCTCTCAGATAAATCTCCTGGCAATACCAGAAAGCCTTAGCTTCCGTATTTAACCGTGCAACCATAGGGCTGGGTGGATGCTGTCGCCACAGGCTGACCTGCAATAACCTGAGTTAATGCACTCTGCACATAGTTTTGGGCACCCGCGATATCTTCCTGATTGGCGGTGGGCTTGTCATCGATCGCGCCCATATACTGCAAAACTCCGTTAGCATCAATCACAAACATATGGGGCGTTGTGCGGGCGGTATACAGCTTCCCAATTTTGCCCTCTGAATCCAGGATGACTGCCGTTGGGCTAGCCTTACGGCTAGTAGTCAGCTCATTAGCCTGCTCAGGCGTGACATAACCTTGCAGCCCGGAAGCCGAAGACACGATCGAGAGCCAAACCACATCCTTACCCGTGGCTTCCTTTTGCAAAGCCTGCATGTTGCCGCTTTCATAATGCTTGACGGTGTAGGGGCATTGATGATTCGTCCATTCCAAGACAACCGTTTTGCCTCGGAAATCGCTGAGCTTGTGGCTCGTGCCGTTGCTGTCGATGCCTGTAAAATCGGGGGCGGCTGTGCCGACGCGTATGGGAGTCGCTTGGGCGATCGCTGATGCCGACGAGGTAGCGTCTGCCGTGGCTTCGCTAGCGGGTGTCGTTGGGCTAGAGGTCGTTTGGCATCCGGCGATCGTCACCGTAAGCCCAGCCAGTCCAGCCAGGACAATTTTGCTCAAGCTCGATACTCTTAGACAGGTCATAATTTTCTCCTAGGGACAAGGGATAAGTGGACTCTAAATTTGCTCGATCGCGGTGCGGATTTCACCAGGCGACAAAATTTGTGGGAGTACGATCGGCTTGGCTTCTGCCCCAGCAGGGTACAAGACATATAGGGGCACACCGCTACGACCAAAGGACTCCAGAATTGCAGTAATGGCTTGATCCTGGTTTGTCCAGTCTCCTTTCAGCAGCGTGATTCCCTCTGACTCAAATGCCGCCGCCGTTTCAGGCTGATTGAGAGCAACTTGCTCATTCACCAAGCAGGTGATACACCAAGCCGCCGAGAAATTGACAAACACAGGTGTTCCAGCCTGCCGCAGCTCTGCCAAGCGATCGGCTGAATAGGGCTGCCACGCCAGTAGGTCTGAATCTGAGCGTTGAGTCTGTGAAGCGTTTTGTAGAGTTTGAGGAACTTGCGCCAGGGTCAGCGCAAATCCCAATACAACCAGCGCTAGGACTGTGCCTATCCGCTGCCATCTGAGAGGCGTTAGGCGAGTCTTTTGATAAAGCCAAGCGGCGAAAGCAATCAGAATTAGCCCCATCAAGGCAACTGCTAACCCCTGTGTGCCGCTTTGCTGAGTCAGAACCCAGACCAGCCATGCGGTTGCGGCATACAGGGGAAACGCCAGCGCCTGTTGAAAGGTTTCCATCCAGGCTCCGGGTTTGGGCAATCGTCGCTGTAAAGCCGGAATAAAGCTAATGGCAATGTAGGGCAAGGCTAATCCCAGACCCAAAAGCTCAAAAATTAGAATAGCGATCGGCAGAGGTTGCGTGATGGCTACACCGATCGCCGTTGCCATAAAGGGAGCCGTACAGGGTGTCGCCACGACGGTAGCAAACACCCCCGTAAAAAATTCCCCGACGTAGCCAGAACGAGCGGCAAGTCCCTGACCTATGCCCATCAGCGATGCCCCAAACAGAAACACCCCCGACAAGCTTAAGCCCACGGCAAACATCAGATATGCCATCAGCGTCACGAAAACCGGAGACTGGAGCTGAAAGCCCCAGCCAACCTGCTGCCCCAAGCTTCGCAACAGCAGCAATACACCTGCAACTCCCAGAAAGCTAAGCAGCACTCCACTGGTGAAAGCGATCGCTCCCCGCCGCACTTGCTGACGGCTTTTCTGGGCTTTTTTCACGATACTCAACGCCTTTAGCGACAGCACTGGAAAGACACAGGGCATCAGGTTTAGCGTCGCACCGCCGAGCAGGGCTAGCAGCATGATTTGCCAAAGCGGCAAAGCGCTAGCCGATTGCAAGGCTGGCTCCCTCACTGGCGCATTCAGGGTAAAGGACTGAGCGATCGTCTGATTCTCCAACGCTTCCTCAACTACCAGCACGCCGTTCACCTGGGTTAAATCGCTGAGATAGCCTCGCGGAATCCTCAAAGTCAGCGCGCCGTTTTTCAGCTGCATTTCTTGAGGAGCTGCGTTGGTAATTACCCCGTCTTTAGTTGGAAAGAAGGAGACTTGCGCAAGTTTCCCCACCTGAAGCTCAGGGGCATCGATCTGTAAAATCAACACCTCATCTCCAATCTGAGCCGATGCAGACCAAGGAGACGATCGGGGAATCGACTGCTGTGCCTGGGCAAAAAGAGCGGCTTCGTTTTTTACAGGAGGCGTGGTTACGACAGGCAAATCGAGCGAAAGGCTTGCCGACTCTGGAATACAGTCGATTTCACAGACCAGCCAATCTGCTTTGGCTTGCAGTTGAGCGGATGAACCTGCGAGATTGGCTGGCGGTGTAATTTGGCTCAGTAGCGTCACTTCATTCTCATAACCAAAATTCATCAATGGCCCCGCAGGCAACCGACTGGGGTAGGGAAACACCAGCCCGCCTGCCTCAAACCCCGGCGGGAGTGTCCAATCGATCGTTGGCGCTGCCCCAGAATCTCCTGGATTTTGCCAATAGGTATGCCAACCTTCTCGAATTTGAAAATGGAGTCCGACCCAGAAGGGCTGACCCGGCTGAAGACCCTCGACTTCACTGATTAGCGCGACCTGAACATGCTCTGTCTGAATCGGATTTGCCGATACTGCCAAGGGTGAGCCGAGCAAGGTCATACAGAGCGCAAGAACAAAAGCGATCGATCTCAGAATTGGCTGTATGAACATAGAGGCGCAGGCTACTGTATCAATCGTTAATAGGGCATTACGCAATTGAGTTGGGACGAGTTATTTTTGAGAGCCGCGCAGAGCGCGGCTCTCAAAAATAACTCACTGGATCTAAGCGCGTAGCGCTATATCGGCGGTCATAGAGAATATAGTCATCAGATAATTCTTGACTGACTGCTTTAAAATAACGAAGAAAGCTAACAGAAACATTACAGGAGCATTACAAAAATCAGCGACAGCCTAGATTATCCGGTGCCTCCTATATGGCTACGAAGTTTCTAAAGTTGCTCAAAGCCATGGGAAACTTCGTCCCGATGAGTTTGTGCTATCCTGCCTTCTGCATAAATTAGCTAGCTCTATAGCTGTGTCGGGGAGATCGACAATAAAGTTTCTAACAGCACTCCCAACAACACCCAAAAAACTTGCGATCGCCATCTCAACTACTGCTGCAACGGGATGTTCAATTTCAGCCGTACGAGCAATTAGAGCAACGCGAATTCGCTCAGGCAAGCGTCCTAAGATAGCTTCAGCATTAGCAGGATACATCTCGGAAACGACTAAACCCAAGCCTTGCGTTTGTACTTGCTTTTAAGAAATGGAAAGGCTAGCTCATTATGGATTTTGCTTTTCCACGCCTTCAGAATTGCACAAATCAAACACTTAGCATAACGCTCCGCTCCGGCTGAGCGGCTGTAAGTAACCTTTTCAAAACGACCAGGATTTCTCAGTAGTCCTCTCTAGCCGGGTTATGGGGGTACGGGGCTGAAATTGAGTAGTACACTCGATTTCAAGACTCGGAGGAAGCGGGTGACGACTTTCCAAGCGGGTGACACCCGATGTCTATAACAATATCGCACGCACTCGCCTCTTGTT